>MDTG01218368.1_pt1 | contig 11669 bp, 10 predicted proteins | sample 811421 | NCBI WGS metagenome assembly MDTG01 (sample SAMN05326645, study PRJNA326480) | marine metagenome | isolation source: seawater | place: Pacific Ocean: South East | collected 2011
TAGACTGGAAAATAATAGCTTACTTGGTACTCCCGATCTATTGGGCTATAATAATTCTGGGCACTTTTTCACTGTAGAACTCAAGGTAACAAAAGGTAACAAAATCAAATTTTCGCCACATCAAATTGCCTTCCATGTGCGCCATCCTAACAACTCATTTATCCTGGTAAAGGCCCTCGGTCCTTTACCCATGAAAACTTTTTCATGGTCCTTGTACCGTGGTACACGGATCAGAGAGCTTGTTACTTTGGGCTTGAAACTTCCTGCTTGTTGTTCTTCGCTTGACGCTTGTCGCTTGATGTTTGCTGAGGCTTGACGCTTGTCGCTTCCTGAACCTGAACTGGTTCTGGTTTGCTTGTGGCTTGTTGTTTCCTTCTCTCTGCCCGTAGGGCAGCATAATATTTTGGGTGGTGAAATGTCATTAATGCTGGCCGTATGATATATTTTTAATTTCAGAATTCCAGCAATTTCTACAATCTTTGCATTGATTGTCCTGAGATGGTGCTGGGCATGTAGCGTTAGCCGTTACAACAGTTGAAGTATTTTTCCAGCTGGCAGGTGCTGCCTGGTCCACCATCGGTGCGCTAAATCTAATGACCAGATTCGCAGGTGCCCTGTCGAGATGGTCCTTGATCCATGCTTCACGGGTCGGCATCCAGTGCCGCCTTGTGGGCGTTAACCTGCAGACGTCGTATATTTTATTTAAATGTTCTAAGTCCTGTACATCTCCAGAGTCGTGCCACCTGAACACGTCGGGCTTCTTGCTGTTAATAAGATGTGCCATAGCCCGGACCCATTGCGGTGTGTATATTGCTTTAAGTCTTCTATACTGTGCATCCTGGACCACCTTGAAGACGTAACAGCCTTTCATGGCGTAACAGTCATAACAGACTGAACCAGGGACCTTCTGGAGCTTGGCGCCTGTCTTGCATTCTTTGGCAGGTATACCAATGGACCAGCCAGGCATCTTGCCAGGCTTCGACAGCCCGCCAACCAGTTTCCATGCTTCCTCTGTTTTCATTTTTTATTCTCCTTTATAATCCTACTATTACCAGACAGCTTGCCGCTTGTCAATTGCTTGTTGCTTGTTGGCGCTTTGAACCCGTTGCGCTTCGAGTCTTCTAACCATTTAAAAAACTCTGCACAGCTGGCCAGGTAACTGGCCGGCAGCGTGCCATGGTCCTGAGTGAACCATGGCAGCAGGTTATTGTGTTTAATCTTTTTTTTCATACTTTTGCATATCCTGCTTTACTAGTCTCAGGATCTCTTCTAAAGCATCTGCTATTCTTTTTAATTGTGTTGTATCCATAATTATTCCTTTCTAAATCCATCCTATCATCTCCTGGACCAGCTGTCAAGCTTGCTGCTTGCCGCTTGTGATTTGTTTTTCTTTTTTAGAATCATTCTAATCTGACGCCTTGCGCTTGCAGCCTGTTGTTTGTAACCATTGGCCACGAGCCACGCTAAGTGCAGCTGCAGGATATTAATTCCGTAATTTTCTAATTGTCTACTCATAATTTCTGATCCCAGGCTATACACAGCATAATCTTAAGTGAAGCCTGGTGACAATTGTTTACCGTTCGAACAAGGCTTAACCTGTATATAGCCAGGGATCAGGACTAGTGGTTCAGAGAGGGCAAGCACTCATCTAGAATTATCTTGTCATACCGTTCGGTATCACGCTCTCAGATATAGCCCAGAAATGTCCAGGCACCCTTTTAACTAGTTCTGATCCCAGGTCCAACCGTGTTTTTTCCAGACAATTAAATGTCATCAATTGGACCAGGGATCAGTAGTAGGTTAGTTTTAATGATAACAAATCCAAATCCTAACTTAGCATCTTTTTTTGATACGCTACTATCTGATCCCAGAACCCACAACCTTGCAAGGTGAAGCTTTTAACTTACATAACGCGGGTTCAGGGATCAGTTCTGGCTGTTCACTGCACAAAGACGTTGTGGTACAAGGTGTGATGTACAGCACAACCAGAAGTTGTCCCAATTAAATACCTTTTAAGTCGTTGACCTGCTCTAGCATATTTAAGGGTAGAATAACCCACCAACTTAAAATTAATTTAATTAATCAAATATAATGCTTGACTATCCTATTGTCAAGTGATATTTATTCTTTATGCAAAATAAAAATATAGAAAGGCAAAAATGACAAGACTACGATTAAACCAAGAGTATCGGAACAAGATTGCCAATAGAATGAGAGTACATCTTGAACAAGAAGATACGATTGAAAAACAAAACTATGACAATCTAAAAGCAGATCAGATTGACATAAACGACAAGGCATGGACTATTGCACATAATATAGTTAGACGACATTATACTGATGATGATGTTAAAATGGCATATCACTTACAGAATAAATTTGAGAATGTAAGTACGATTGCTAAAGACAGTTGTTTTCATTTTCATTATCTTGGAATGAAAGAAGATAGAGACTATGACAACAATCCTATAATGAAAGAAGATACTATTGAAAGCCATTTTGATTTTAGATTAAATGGTAGTATGGAGAGTGATAGTGATAGTAATTATAGCGATAGTAGTTATGGTTATGCTTTATTTCGTGATGAACTAAAAGCACAAGAAAACTGCAACCCAGATATTTTGATTGAACAAGAGGGTAAAGATAGCAACCCACACAAAACAAAATATTGTGATAACAACGACAAGTATCTTGGTAATGATAACAAAGGCTATGGTAGAGAGTGGAACGAAAAATATCAATTAGATTTAATTGGTAGAGATTATTGTAGAGACAGATCAATAGCGTGTACTGAACAAGAGTATATGATGTTGATACAATGGAAACAAGCCAAAGGACAATTTGTAATGGCACATCATAAATGGATACAATCTATTTTAGACCAGATGAAAGAAATTAAAGTTGGTCTAAAAGGGTATAAATATCTTGATGAGGCATTAGAACTTGCAACTGAACTTGGTTTAAATATTGATGAGGCTGAAATTATTAGAACTAATAGTACAGGCTTAACTATCTACAATCCTAAAAATCTAGCTGATAGAATAAAAGGAATGAAGAACAAGAGAGTTAAAACTAAAGCAGAAAAAATAGCCGAAAGACTAAAATATGAGGCAGAAAATGGGAGTGTTAAATTTGAAAAAACAGAAACAAGTTTAAATTAACACTTGACGAGGTTATCCTATTGATGATAGGATAACCTTAAATAAATAAAGAAAGAAAGAGAGGACAATATGAAATACTTTAGTTGGTACGCAAAATCACGACAAGCATTTATTAATTGTCGTGGAGTTGATGAACACGAATACTACGATGAATGGAGTGGAAAGTTTAAAACTTTTAAATCAAAACAATGGACAGATCAAAAGGGTTTTCCTTGTTACAATTTTTGGGATATTGACGCAGAACACCCAAGAACTGCAGTCAATTATTCTGTGAGAAAGGCGGAGGCAATATGAAATTATTAATTGGATTAAGCGGATTTGTAATTGCAATGTTAGGTGGAATTTTATCTTATCGATTTGATTTTACTATTGGATTACTCGTTGCATTCTTAGGTGTATTTATGTTTTGGTCAATGCTACCAAGCACAGATCAAAATGAAAGGCTAAGAAGATATGAGTAATTATAATTGGTGTCATGGTCCGGAGTGTCATGAACAACAAACACAATCAAGAGTGCGAGGCTCAGGCGATAATAAAGTTTTAAGAACTATTAAAATAAAACTTAATCCAAACTATCATAATATCCATAATTACTTTTGTAATACTAGATGTCTTTATGATTTTTTAAATAAACATGCTCAGGCTATCTCAGCCATTGCGCCAAGGCGCGAGCCGCTAGAAACACCGATCAAGGTTGTAAAAGAAAAGTACGAGAGTACACGTTGGGATTATGGCTCTAACATTGATGATAGACCACAACGAGTACCATACATGGCGACAAGAACTACAATCAAATCAGTTGACAATGACAATGGATAATGTAGGATAAGGATATGAAAACAGATACAGACAATAGAACAGAAGAAAGACGTAATAGATTTAATGGCGAGTCTATTATGTTAACTAAAGAAGAAGCAAGAAGACACGATTGTATCTTCTTAGCTGAGATCATGGCAACACTAGAAGATAAGAAACTTGGCACAGGTGCTAGCAAGCATTGGAAAATTATGAGAGATCATCTCGATTGGTTTCGTAAGAACAATGCTGAGGCTTACATGGTCTTGCTAGACTAATCATCAACCACGGTGCAGGCGATCGCTCGCCTGCACTTTCTTAAAATCTTTTAATCAATAGAGGTACCACACACAAACCGAACTTCGCGAGTAACGCGAACCCCACTTCCCTTTTATATAAAAAGGGGTCCCACTACTTCAGGTTGAATTGCTTGATTTAGAGAGTTAATGGTGGTAAAAAACTTATTGAACACCTAAGATGGTGCAAAAAATTTTATAAAATTTTTTATGAATTTAGATAATATAGATATAAGTAAACTACCTGCTGAAGTCCGTAAAGAATTACTCCAAGTAGATGTATTACTTGCTGAGAAAAAAATAAAAAATATGGCTCACAAGGATTTTATGTCCTTTGTCAAAGCTGTGTGGCCCGAGTTTATAGAGGGCGCACATCACAGAGTCATAGCACAAAAGTTTAATGACCTTGCTACAGGAAAAATTACGCGTCTAATTGTAAATATGCCACCTAGACATACCAAGTCTGAGTTTGCATCTTACCTGTTACCAGCATGGATGGTGGGCCGTAATCCAAAATTAAAGATTATTCAAGCAACTCACACAGGAGAACTTGCAATTAGGTTTGGTCGTAAAGCAAAAAACTTAATTGATTCTCCTGAATATCATAAAATTTTTAAAACTAGACTACAGGAAGACTCTCAGGCTGCAGGAAGGTGGGAAACTGCGCAAGGTGGTGAGTATTTTGCTGCTGGTGTAGGTGGAGCAATTACAGGAAGAGGTGCTGATCTACTAATAATTGACGATCCACACTCGGAACAAGACGCAATGTCAGCGACAGCGATGGAAAATGCGTACGAATGGTACACATCTGGTCCAAGACAACGTCTTCAACCTGGTGCAAAGATAGTTTTAGTTATGACACGTTGGTCAAAAAAAGATTTGACAGGAATTTTGTTACAAAATCAAAAAGAAGTTAAAGGCGATCAGTGGGAAGTGGTCGAATTTCCAGCGATCATGGACCAAGGAACTGAAAAAAAACCTGTTTGGCCGCAATATTGGAAATTAGACGAGCTTGAAAAAGTAAAAGCAACGCTTCCGGTTGGAAAATGGAATGCACAATGGATGCAACGTCCAACTTCTGAAGAAGGAGCCATAATAAAACGTGAATGGTGGAAGAAATGGGAAAAAGATTGGCTTCCAAGTTGTAATTATGTAATTATGTCTATGGATACCGCTTTTTTAAAAAAAGAAACCGCGGATTACAGTGCAATTACTACTTGGGGTGTGTTTCATCCAAATGAAGACTCTAAACCTAATTTAATTTTATTAGATTCACTAAAAGATCGTTATGAGTTTCCAGAATTACGAAGAGTTGCTCTTGAGCAGTATAAATATTGGAATCCTGACATGGTAATAGTTGAACAGAAGGCATCTGGAACTCCATTAACGCACGAATTGAGACAAATGGATATTCCAGTGATGACATTTACGCCAAGTCGTGGTAATGATAAGCACGTACGAGTAAATTCATGCGCACCATTGTTTGAGGCAGGAATAATATGGGCCCCTGATATGAAGTTCGCAGAAGAAGTCATTGAGGAATGCGCGTCATTTCCTTATGGCGATCATGATGATTTAGTCGATTCTATGACTATGGCTGTCATGCGATTCAGGCAGGGAGGCTTCCTACCCCATCCCGAAGATTATGAAGATGAAAAAAAAGAACCTAGGAAATTGGAGTACTATTAAAAATGGCAGTAAATGTAATATATGCAAAAGTTCTTGAGCTTCTTAAAAGAGCGGGAATTGATCCTCAAAAATTTATAGGAACTATAGATCCTAATAAAATTAAAAAACTTACAACTAAAACTGAGAAAACAGCTACTAAACCAAAATTAATAGATGCTTTAAACAAAGATAAAGCAACTTTTGGTGATGCGTTAAAAATATTTGAAAATGAAGCTAAATATATTTCTCAAATGAATGAAATGGAGCTGACAAATTTTGCTAACAATTTACAAGATTATTTTACAGTTGGTGGAAAAGTTAAATACACTCCATCCAACGTTGTAACAACAGAAGGTACACCTGTTGTTGGAAAAAAATTAACAAACCTTGCTGAACGAAAAGGCGCTGCGGGTAAAGCAGATGACACTTCTCTTCAGGGTTCTATGGAAGGTCTAATGTCCTTGGTCGATGAACTTAAGGGTATATCTCCAAAAATGAGAAATCAAATGAACCGTGATGAGTTAGCTAAGTTTCTTCAAAAGATGAGAGGTAGAAAATTTACCAATGACGAAATTAAATTAGTTCGTGAATATATGGATCAATACGGAATTGGTTTGGCTAAAGAAAAAGGAGCTCCAGCAATGGAGTATGCAAAAAAATTGGGAGCTAAAAATAAAGAAGAATTTCAATTTATAGAAGAGTATTTAGATAATATTCAATCTTATTCTCCACAAGAGTTTAGAGAAATGTTTGACGTTAAAAAAATTAACATGGATCTTTCAGATTTAATTGAAAGAAAATTAGAAAAGCATTTTAAGAAAAAATATAAATGGGACGATACTAAAAGAGATGGTGGGTTAGATGAGATTACTTATGAAAAATATGAAGATGATCTTTATGAAACTGGAAAAGAATTTTCTGATTTTCATCGAACCTATGACTCAAGCGCTCCGTTTGGAGAAAGCAAATATCAATCTTGGTCTAATAATCCAAAAAATTGGATAGATGAAGCAAGTGAAAAACTTCAAAGTATTACGGGTGATGGATTAAACGTAGATTTTTATAAAAGTTACACAGATGATGTTTTAGGTAAATATCCAAAACCAGAAAAATTTCAATACGGTGGTCCGGTGATCAAGGGCCCTGATATGGGGGCCACGGCTCACGGATCTGGGGAATTACTTGCACGATCTAGAATATTACAACCTGGAGGACAAACAACAACGTCAACAGGATTAAATTATTTATTAGGTGAAGACGATACAACTAGAATTCCTTTTGCTGGTGGTAAATTAGTTGACGCGAGTCGTAGAGGGTTTTTAAAATTTTTAGGTGGAACAGCTGCTAGTATTGCTGCATTAAAATCAGGTTTAGTAAAATTAATGGGTGGTAAAAATCCGGAACAAGTTAAAAAAGTAATTGATGAAGTTGTAATTGCTAAAGAAACAGGAGCACCAGAATGGTTTCAACCTTTAGTTAATAAAATTTTAAGAGAAGGGAAAGACACTGATATTACCTACAGTGAAAGACAAATTGGAAAAGTAATGGAGACACCATCTGGTAAAGTAGATGTAATTTATAAAATGGACACAGGTGAAGTAGAACTTTCATTTGTTGGAAAGAACACTGCCTTAGGTGAGCAAGTAGATTTAATTTATAAACCAGGACAAGCAGATGAAATGACAAAAGGAGCAAAACCTGCAGATGAATTTATAGCAGCGGAAACTGTTCCTGAAGGACATATGCATGGACCTGATGATTATAGTATAGATATTGGTTCTTTTGAATCATCAAATGTTGGAGACCTCTCATCAGATTTAACAGAACTTAAAACTTTTGCGACAGGAAAACAACCAACTATGAAAGAAATTGTTGAAGGTATTAAAAAGAAAAAAGTTAGAGAAACAATGGAAAAAGATCCTGGTCAATACTTAACAGACGTTTATGGTGATTATGATCCTTATGCATCCGGTGGGCTTGCAAGATTGTTAGGAGAATAATGCGAATAGATAAATTAAGAATGGGTGAAGCATGGATAAAAGAAGATGACGCTACACCACAAGAAGCAAAAGCAACTTGGGATACTTTAGAAAAAGAATTTGAAGATAATAGAAAAATGTTATTAGCAAGTGCTGAGACTGATGCAATTATTCAAACTATAGACGACAAGTTTGGTCCGGGAACCATGTTCCCTGCATCTGAGGCACCTATACCAGAAATGACGGACACTCAACGTATCATGGAGTGGGAAGAGAGAAATAGAAAAGCTGGTGGGGGACGGATCGGGTATGGTGATGGTGGAATTACACTTGTTAAAAATAAAAGTAAAAATGTTGTAGGTGAAAATTTAAGATTATTTAATCAAAATAAATTATATCATTTAAGATTAGGCGGAGATAAAAAAAATTATTATGGAACTAAAGAACAATTAACTAAAATATTTAATAAAAGAAGAACAGCTGGCGGAGCACAGGTTGTAAAAAGAACAATACCCCAAGGTTTTGTAACAGGAGAAGAAATGCTTAAAGCAGCTAAAAAGAAAAATATTTTTGTGGGTACAGGGAGGGATCCTAATAACTTTGCTACTGTTTTTGATTTTCCTAAAACCATGGTTAAAGGTAAAAATTTTTATGACATAAGTAAATTAAACGATGAAAAAGCAGTTGATACAATATTAGAAGCTCAAGTAAGAAGTGGTTCTGCAACTGATTATGCAAAGAAAAAATTTCCAGTTAAATCTGCATACGACCATACAAAGAAAAGATATGTTGCAGAGAAAGAAGCAGGGGGAGTCAAAGATAGTGGTTGGGCTGGTAAAAGAGGAAGCGGTGTTCAATTAGGGCACGCAGATGATTTTTGGTATGGTAGAAAAATTACTCCTCAAAATTTATTATACACTCCAACAGAGATTAATAAATTATTAGGTGATAAAGGAATGATCGACGATAAAATTCATGCAGTTTATGAAAAACAAGAATACGGAAAATTAACGAAAAAAGGTGAGGAGTTAAAAAAATTTTTAAATGAAACGGACGCAACGCTTACACGATTAGCTGATCAAACGGATGGTTTTAAACAAGTAACACTTAGTAATAATAAACCTTATGGGGGCGGTAAATTTAGTGTTGATATGTTCGATGAGTTTAAAGGAAAGTCTCAAAAAGAAACTATAGACTTTGTAAATAAATGGAAAGATAAAAAAATTATTACAGAAGAAATGGTAAAGAATAATCCTGACCTTAAAGTAACTCCATTAGACGAAGTAGAAAATATTAAAAAAGCAAACTTTTTTGAAATAAATAGAAAAGCAGCTTATGACGCTGCTTTAAAAATGAGCCAAAAAGACAAAACTAAAATCATGGAAAAAATTAAAGAAAAGGATTTTAATAAACAAATTTCAAATTACATTACAGGTAAAACTAATAAGCAACCAATGGTTTCGTCCGGATTAGCTGGTGCGTATGATCAATTATTAAATGACCCTGTAATGAAAAAATTATTAAATTCTAAAGGTTATAAAGATTTTGCTAAACTTGCAAAAACACCTGGTAAATTTTTTGGTATTGGAGATGTTGCATTTGGTTATTTAGATTTTTTAAATAATACACAAAAAGGTCAGGATACTGAAACAGCTACTAAAAATGCAATTTCAGCTATGACATTTGGTGGTTATCAAGGCGATAAAAGAAAAAGAATAGCGGATATAAAAGAACTGGCGGTAAAAGGAGGTGTAAGTCCAGAAGTTTTTGATAACATAACAGTCTTTAATGAAAATCAAAATAAATTAGTACAAGCTATTACCAATGCAAAAAATAACTGGGACTATTATACAAAAAAAGGTTTAACCGAAGAAGCAAACAGAATAGAAAAATTGGGTGGTCAAATTGCAACAAATTTTGCTAAAAACATTGAAGATGCTGGTAAGTCTTTAAGAACTAATTTACAAGTTCAAGAAGCAGGAGCCCCTATTGATATTAATGTAGATGAACAATGGAAACAATCTTTTGAAAATGTAAGATCAGCAGGTATAGATTATAGAACACAACAAGCTAAAGAGGCTTACGATACACAAAAAAGACAAGTGAACCCAGGTGCTGGTGAAATTGGTAATTGGTTATTAAATAATATTTTTACATTGAATGCACGGGAAAAAGCAGATCTTCAAAAACAGCTTAATGATATGGATGAAAAAGAATTGTATAGATATAATTTACAAAGAGGTATTAGCCCCGATCAACCTTTGTCTGGACAAAGCACTTTAGAATTTATACTTCAAAATCCAGAAATATATGGAAGTCCACAAAGTTATTTTGATGGTGGCATAGCAAGTTTAAGGAGGAAAAAATGATAAAAGACAAAAAATCAAATCAACGTAAAAATCCCACGTTGGTTAATAAAAATCCTGCATTTAAATGGTGGGCAGTTCCACCTAAAAAAGGACCTTTATCACAAGGCTTGAAAATTAAGCCAAAACAAGTTAAGAAGGTATAGGAGAATTTAAATGGCAGAAATTGATAAAAGTCTCCCAAACATTAAAGAACCTGAAGTTGAAGTTCAGGAACAAGATATTGGGATATTTGAAGAAACACCAAAAGGACCTGTAGAAATTACTGAAGACGAAGAAGGTGCAACAATTGACTTCGATCCTAACGCTATGCAAATGCCTGAACAAGGTGATCACTTTGCAAATTTAAACGAACTTCTTCCTGAAGACGTTACTGATCCAATTGGTGGTCAATTACAAAACGATTATCAAGAATACAAAACTTCAAGAGCTGAATGGGAAAAAGCTTATATTACGGGTTTAGATCTTTTAGGATTTAAATACACAAATAGAACAGAGCCTTTCCAAGGAGCAAGTGGTGCAACTCACCCAGTTCTTGCAGAAGCTGTTACACAGTTTCAAGCACTAGCTTATAAAGAATTATTACCCGCTGATGGGCCAGTAAGAACTCAAGTAATGGGCGCGACTAATCCTGCAAAGGAAGCACAAGCTCAAAGAGTTAAAAACTTTATGAATTATCAACTGATGGATCAAATGAAAGAGTATGAACCCGAGTTTGACCAGATGTTATTTTATTTACCTTTATCTGGTTCTACATTTAAAAAAGTTTATTTTGACGATTTAGTAGGAAGAGCTGTTTCAAAGTTTATTCCTGCCGATGATTTGGTCGTTCCGTATACAGCTACCTCATTAGATGATGCGGAAGCGGTCATTCATATTATTAAATTGTCTGAAAACGAATTGCGTAAGCAACAAGTTAACGGTTTTTATTCTGATATAGAATTATCAAAACCAACAGGCACGATTACAAATAAACTTGAAGAAAAAGAACGAGAAATCGAAGGAATTACAAAAACACAAAGAACGGATCCTTTATACACACTTCTAGAATGCCACGTTAATCTAGATTTAGAAGGTTTCGAAGATGTTGGTCCCGACGGAGAACCAACTGGAATAAAATTACCTTACATCGTTACAATCGAGGAAGGTAGTCGGAAAGTTTTGTCTATTAGACGAAACTTCGCGCCCAATGACCCTAAGAAAACTAAAGTCCAATATTTTGTCCACTTCAAATTTCTGCCAGGACTAGGATTTTACGGATTAGGACTCATTCATATGATTGGCGGATTGAGCCGTACTGCAACTGCGGCTCTCCGTCAGTTATTAGACGCGGGAACGTTATCAAACTTACCGGCAGGATTTAAGCAACGAGGCGTCAGAGTAAAAGACGAATCGGCAAACATA
>MDTG01232131.1_pt1 | contig 11669 bp, 11 predicted proteins | sample 811421 | NCBI WGS metagenome assembly MDTG01 (sample SAMN05326645, study PRJNA326480) | marine metagenome | isolation source: seawater | place: Pacific Ocean: South East | collected 2011
CTTGCACCAAGTCGCCCAATGCGCCATGCTTGATAATGAGTATTTTTTTCATTGGTTATTCATGAAAATCTACAATAAGTGTACTGGAATCACATAAAGCACGCAATAGAGTGCTCGCGACCCGGTATTGTGGCACGGCCATAGATCATGCAATCTAAATGCATACATGACTGATGGGCCAAGAACAGGAATGCTAACCAAGGGTGCTAAAGATCAAAGCCGTCAGATTTGTCTGGAAAAGTGAGTAACGGTTCAGTAAGTGAGATCATAAATCGGTTGCTGGGGACGGATCGTTGTCAATTATGTGATCAGCAACGAAGTGGTCAATACGCGATATGCGATCTTTGCTACAACCATCTCAGGCAGCATATGCTCATAGGTCGTCAAATAAGGGCAACAACATATCATGATCCATGTCCAATCACGCAAGCCGCCTCGCGACACCATTCACTTTTCCAGCATGAGGGTCTAGCGCGGCAAATGCTGATTAGTTTAAAATACAACCACGCTTTGTGGACAGTGCCAATCCTGGGGGACATGCTTGTAGAGGCAATGAGGGTGACTGGCGATGATCAAGCATTGGTTATGCCGATACCAATGCACTGGCGTCGACGTGCTCAGCAAGGGTATAATCCTCCGGGATTATTGGCGCGGTGGGTAGCGCGTAGCCTCAGAGTGCCGATGCGTGCTCGTACGCTTGTACGTTTGCAGCACAAACCGCCACAACAGTCACTCAGTCGCGAGGAACGTTTATCGAATATGGTCGGGTGTTTTGCACTAAGGGGTCGCTTGCCACGGAAAGTAACCGTCATCGACGATGTTTATACAACTGGAGCAACCCTGAGGGAGGCTGTAGCTACATTGAATCGAGACAATATCGAGGTTTCAGCTTGGGTCATTACACAGACTGATGTGTCCACGGTGCCCAGTACATGAGACCGTCAAGGCATGGGATGAGTAGACTAGTGATGCATATCAACACGTGACTGCAGCAGTTCAACAAGCGCGGTGGGTTGATCAAGCATGAGCGCGTGGTGAGCATGAGGTAGTAAGATTGTCTGGATCTGTGGATAATGGCACGAGATTGTATTAACGGCCTCAGCTGTGCATATCTCAGAGTGTTGTCCATAGATTAAGTCGCATATTGGGAATGTGAATGTCTCTGGTCCAGGCGGCAAGTCAACACTGGTAAATTTTGCAAACAAATTGATGTCTGCTTGCCAACGGTAGCCTTCGTGGGTTAGCGTGATCGACTGTTCTGCAACAAAGCGAATAATCGGGGCATGATAATGGGGTTGCTTGGGTATCAGTTTGAATCGTTGAATAAGCGCCTGCGCATCCCGAAAAAACGTTTGAATCCGATGTTTTTTAAGATCCTGACGTAATTGCACGCGTGATTGGGTGATGTCAGGCGGGTCGAGCAAACATAAATAGTTCACACGGTTAAATCGGGTGCGGCAATACCAAAAGGCAACTCGGGCGCCAAGGCTATGTGCAACCAGGGATATGGGCTGCGAGTTGAGCTGGGATGTAAAGCTATCGAGCTCATCGATGAAGTCCAATAATTGATACTGATCACGCCAGTCACTAAGGCCATGGCCACTAAAATTGAGGGCACAAACATAATACTGGTCCGTGAAGCTAGGGGCAATATGCGCAAACCATGCCGCATTTGCAAGCCCGCCGTGTAGAAAGATCATCGGAGGCTTGTTCGGATTCCCCCAGGCAAGATAAGTGAGTGCATGGTTTTTATGTATAAAGCGATGAACGCTGGGCTTTTTCTGCAATGCTTGATCAAACCAGTTCAACAACGATACAGACATAATTTGACATAAAAGTATAATCTTATTGGAAGCCTGCCTCATGTGTTGGGTCAAGGTCAAGAAATAACCGATAACAAGTTTGGATTTGGTGTAGTCAATTGAAAACTATGGCTATTTATGGTAAAATATAGCGGCTTAAAAAGCTCAATAACAACAATGAGAACTGCATATGTCAAGTTACAACATCGAAGCACATCCTTACAGCCCCAAGAGCCAACAGGGCGGCATAGTGTCGACCAGTCCTATAACAACAATACGAAAAGGTCGCTTAAATGCAAGAGCGGCTTGCACACCTGACGAACTCCGAGAATACATGGAGGCGATTATCGTCGCACAAAAGAGCGATGTTTTTAGACTGGGTTGTGTTGGTATTCCAAATGGCTGTGATAAGGCGTCGCTCGATGAGCTTTCCAAAGAAATGCAAGCAAAGCAGCGCAGCTTAAATGCGTTTATTAAACAACAAAGGGGACATTGGCCAATAAGCATGACATTCTACACCAGCCTTCAGTCAGCCTATCGCACAAAAAACCTCAGCGATTTGGAGAATTATCTCAATGTGCTTGAAGTCATCAAATCCAACTACCAGCGCGACATGGGTGGGGAAGCCCTACTTGAGATTGAGGCAGTAAAAGTAGAATTGCTACTTAAACTTGGTCGTTATGGTGAGGCGCTGGATACGACCAATAACGCACTGATACACTGGCCGCACGATGAATTTCTGTTATACAGCAAAGCGCAGGCACTGATACAACGACCTGATTACTCGTTTTTATTTTTTGGAACCAGCAAGCGTATAGATCTCGAAGATGCGCAGTCAATACTGAAAGAATTTGGCGGAGCAACTGAGAATGTCGCACTTTACCAAGCAAAGCATGATCTGACATGGGCCCAGTACTACTGTAAATTGGCAGCACAGATAACGGCGCCAGCCAACAAGGCCGAATGCTATCGTATGGCTGAAGCATCAGCACGACGTTTACAGAGGGGCTCAATATATGAGGCTGAAGTGATGGCTGTATGTAATCAGTGTGGTGTTGAAAACACGCATAATGAGAAGTCATTGCTCAGTTGCCGATAGCTAATCAGCATCCGTGGGCCAAGCAAAACAGGCTCGCCAGATAGACACGAGCGAACGGATGGCCAGGGAAAAGGAATTTGCTGCTGGAATGTTTGCCATAACGTCAAACCATGCCACTTGCACCACGATTCGAAGTAGGTCCATAGTCGATAAAATAGTAATGTGCGCTCGTGAAGGCTGAGTAGGCTGACTTGATCGCCAATCTCTGGGCTACGGCATTGGCTTGCGTCGTGCTTATCATTGACGCAGCTAAGAAGGCGTTTGAGCAGTCTGTCGACCGTGCGCGATGCAGCAATCGGTTCGATATCAACAGCACATGGCCTGTTTTGAATCATCCAAACGCTTAACTGGCGACAGTGGCTGACGCTAATATGGCATCGTTCCACAGGACGTGTTCCTGAGTCAGCCGTTTGCATAACCACTGGCTTGCCGCGGCCGCTCTTTTGTATCAAGAGTTGACTACGACAGAGACGGTATTCCACTGCAACAGCGTCAAGAATTTTATCATAGACCATAACAGAGCGTGCACGCCGATCCACCGCTGAGCGCGTGGAGGTGGCCGGCCACCAGTGTTGATGAATGGGTGCGGACGATTGCATAATCATTAAGCACAATGCATGTAAAAATCAGCACATTAGCAGAATACAGTGTCGAGATCAATGAATTCGTCGAGATGACAGGGGTGCGCTTTATCTTTGATCTAACAAGGCGTCGGACTGAATGCAGCCACTACCTATGGGATCAATCCAGGCAAGAGTACTGAAAATAACAATGGCTCGCATTGAGCGTTAGAACCAATCCGTCAACGCAGTGCAAATACCGCGTGTCGATATTGTCGGTAACATTGGGTATGCAGATATCCGAGTTGGCAAGCAGAAAAAATCCCATAACTGATCACTAAGCCAAGCGCACCAACATAGGATGTCATTATCAGACCGCCGATAAGCAAGACAAGGTAAAATAGGAGGTTGAGCATACCTGTTCGACGGGTCTCTTCATGACTGGCGATCACAAGATGCTTCAAGGGCCGATGGAAACTGCGTATTGTCGTGGCGACAAGCATGCCTGTAAATAGTCCATAGGTAGATGGGCCATGTGCGCCAAAGTATGCTAGAAGGCTGTGGCCATTGAGAATAAATACCATCAATAGAATAACAGACAAGCTCAGAGTCATACGATTGGCAAACACCAAGGCTTTTCGAGCTGTGGTATCACGCCATTTTGATTGAATCAGGCTATCCAAATACGGATAAATCGAATGATAGATGGCCTGCGAGGCCAGCATGAGAATCGAGGAAAGCCCCATGCTCAGGCTCAGTACCCCAACAAGACTTTCGGGCGACCCAGCTATCTCCGCGCAGAATAACACGATGGTGACAGGCAGTTGAGCATATAAGTCAATCATCAGAGTTGAGAATCGACCCTGGGTCCAGTCGGGCCTGATTTCGAGCGGCGCTTTAAAGTGGATCAGCGTGCGTAGTTGATCCCTCAGGATAAAGAGGGCAGACACAATGATGATCAGAAAAGCGATGAATGATTGTGTCACCATAAACAAAACCATGTCCCAGGTATCTGGCAGAGGGAATAGCCGAGCCCAAGCGAGAGTCATTGCTATCCATAGTAGGTTCACGAATGTGTTCGCGAAAAAGTGGTATGCAAATGCATGGCCAAAAGCGCGAAAATAGACCGTCATCATCATTGATATGGCAAAGAACGGGGCACTGATAAGCGTCCAAAAGGCGATATGAAATCGATCAAGTTGAAGCGCACCAACATGATCAGCAAAAGCAAAGCTCATGACCAATAAAGCGTAAACAATAGAAAATAACAATAAACACTGCGTTAGAAATCCTGCATGCCACCACAAGAAATGGTTATGCGTATCCGTATCAGGTGAGGGGCAAGCTTGTAGATGATTTTTTACAAGATGCTTTGTCCCCATTGTGAGAAGGGCGCCAGTTACCATCAACGCCTGATAAGCAAAAATAACATCACCGTAGAGGGCCATACCGCAGTAGCCGATTAAAAGATAATGCATCAACAGGCAAAGAGCATAGGCCACGCTAGCACTGAGTAGAGCACCGCCCATTGTCCATAATGAAGGGATAGGGCGCGGTGGATAAGCGGTGGTCTGAGGCGTTCGATTGATATGGGTATCTGGCATTTGTGTTGATCTACAAGCACTGGTGGTCATTAAACACTTGTGGGTTGATTTTGTCAAAGATCAACAATGCGCTGCGTGTTTAGGTCGCTACATTTGGCACTGGACAAGATGGTAACGACGTTGTTGAGGCTTAAACAGAGTGAATGACGGGTATTGATTGGGAGACTTTGCCAGCTTTTTTGGCGACAGGGTTCTTATCATGAATTGTGTCAATCGCCAACGAGGCCACGGGGCAAGCCGTAAAGTCCTTTTGTTCAAGAAGCATTTGGTGCAGATCCGATGCAAATGCCTCTGTGACCTCAGTCGTGACGGTTGTCTGCGGTGCCGCGCTCAGATCAGCCATATTTCGATCCATAGCATCTAGGGCAAGCGGCAGGATTTTGGCTTCGGTCGGTGATCCAGCAATTTGCAATCCAAGGTTCAGTGTTTGCTGTACATCAGGCGTAGATTGCCCGGACGCATCGGCAGCTTTCGTATCCAATAGGTCGCCTGCTGGCGTAGTGGGCTGATCCAAAACCTGTACTGATATCGGGATAAGCATAGTGCTAACAGGCGCTGTTGCGACGCGCAAGCCAAAGCCGACCATGTGGGTCAAGCTGAACGGCTCGCATGGTGCCGGAGGTGTTTCGATAAGACCGGAGATAGGGGTGATGGTAGGTTTTTTTTCTGTATCAGGTAATGGTTGGCGCGTGGTAACGCTCATAGGAGTTTCGGGTTGCAGTGTCGGCATATTGTTATGTATGACCGCTTTAGGGCGAACTTGCGGATATTCCTTTGGTTCAGGGGTACTGACCCAAAAGCCTGCCATGCATAAAAAGGCACCCATAGACCATAGAATTTTGCGTTTTGCGAGTGTAATCAGCATGCGCATGTTATTTTTAATTTTGATAATATTATCATACGCTTAAGTAATTGTCAACTACAGGGGGATGGTGGTGTCGCCGCCGCACCCCATTGTAATCAAACGTTTGGAATCGGGCGAATGGCATCAAGCGACCGGGATCCGCAAATTGTAGTCAAAAGATTATGGGTATGGGATATCCCTGTGTTTATTTGTTTTTTCACTGCACGACAAATAGACATCAATGGCAACACAGGCAGAAGATGAAGCCTAAATACACGCCGCAAGACTATGGTATTGCGTATTCAGAAGATGCATGGCGAAGAGACCATATCGCATATTGGCGCACTGTGGGATCTATGATAATCTATCAACAAGAAAAACCAAGGGTATCAATGAAAATGCATGTGCTTGCGGGCTGCGGCAGCTTTATGGCTGGGCTAGCCACGATTGCTAAAGAGATGGCGCTGGATGTTATTGTTTATGACAAAAAGTACCAATCGCCTATGTTGGATCAGTTAGAAGACCATCATATCGAGATGCGCAATGGCTACGACCATCCATTACCAGCGCAAAAAGATACCGTTGTGATTGGCAATGCCATCTCTCGAGGTGTTCCTATGCTAGAGGGCCTACTGTCAGCAAGAATGTCCTATTTGTCTGGTCCTGAATGGTTATCAAAAGCCGTCTTGGCAAATCGTAAGACCATCGCCATTAGCGGAACACACGGCAAAACAACCACGAGTAGTTTGTTCGCGTGGGTGCTTGAGGTGGCAAAACAATCTCCGGGTTTTCTGGTCGGTGGTATACCAAACAACTTCAACACATCTGCCAGAAAAGGGGACGGTCAACACTTTGTCATCGAGGCAGATGAATATGACACATGTTTTTCAGACAAGCGGCCAAAGTTTTTTCACTATCCTGCTGAGCTTTTAGTCATCAACAATCTAGAGTTTGACCACGCCGACATTTACAGAGATCTGGATGATATTGTCAAGCAGTTTCGCTACTACCTACGAACACTGATTCCTGGTACAAAAATTGTTTACCCGAAACGATGTAAACTTCTCGACAAGTTGGTACACGAAGCTGGTTGGTGTAATGCTTGCCCAACGCACTCCACAGACATAGAGCAACCATGGCATATTCAGCCGCTGGCCGATGACTGGTCTAAGTTCACAATTATGGATGGCAAAAAAAAGCCCCACGTGGTTAAGTGGGATTTATTTGGCCAGCACAATGCCGGCAATGCGTTGACTGTGATGCGTGGCGCCATCGAGCTTGGTCTAGATATCGATATGATTGTTGCGGCCCTCTGTAGTTTTCAAGGGGTCAAGAAACGCATGCAGCGAATCGGTATCAGCAACGATGGTAAAGAGGTTTGGGATGATTATGCACATCATCCAACTGCGGTGAAAAAAGTGATTGCAGCATGCCGCAAACGATTCAAAGACAATCGTTTAATCATTTGCTTTCAGCTATCAAATTTCACCCAGTCAAACGGGGTCATGTGGCAAGAGCTTGTCGATGCCAGTGCGGACTGCGATATGGTTCTATTGGTGGATCAGGGAGATAAGTTTCCATATCAACAGTTCAAAAAAGCGCATCAAAAGCCCGTTGAAATCATATCATCGGAGACCAGTCAAGCCGCAATCCAACAACTCCTTGCGCCCAACGATAAAATCATTACTTGTAGCAGCCGTGATTGTAGCATCATTCATGAGAAAATGTTGGCATGACAATGGCAGTTGAGCATGACGGGTTGTCAAGAACTCAATTGATCTGAAAAATCGAGGCTGGCAAAATGTATGCCAATGAAAAGAGTTGAAAAGACACATCAGTATTGCGCTAAGGCGTCGATTTGTGGTCAAATAGAAGGACTGAATCTTGGAACCTGCTATGAAAAAAAATATCGTCACCCTTGGGCTTACGCTTAGCGTTGCTTGTCTATTAAATGGTTGTTTCACCGAAGACCCAAACGCCAGTAATGAAAACCGCGGTCGTCTAATCGGCGGTCTTGCAGGAATTATAGTTGCAGACAAAGTGTCTAATGATGACAAAGCACCAGCAGTTGGCGCAGTAGTTGGAAGCTATGTCGGCGGAGAGATGGGCCGGCAACAGGACCAGAAAAACCGCGACAAAGCAGCACAGATACTTAATTCGACACTCGCCAAGGCTTCCTCTACATGGACAGATGACGACAACACGGAATACACATTCACCGCAAACCAGCCTTACCAGAACAACGGCAACACCTGTCGCCCGTACACTTTGAAACGGCAGCTCAACGGTGCAGCATCTACAAAAAATGGTATTGCATGCCTATCGGCTGACAAAAAAGTGTGGCAACTAACTTAATAACGACGTAACGACAGCCTCATCGGCATATTACGCACGAAGCAGCAGCGAAGTGCTCATGCTGTGGTTGTATATTAGGTATAGACACCGAACGATTGCCAATAAAAAAGTACCCGCGCAATGCCCCGGGCAGGATTCGAACCTGCGACCTATCCCTTAGGAGGGGATCGCGCTATCCAGCTGTGCCACCGAGGCATGCAGAAAATGTAACACAGCAAAGTCAGTTTGCCTATGGCAGACATGATCGTTTATCACGATAAGGTATTTCAGAGCGTGTCGAGGGGAGGCAAAATAACGATACTCCGTAGCAACGCTTGAAATACGATGGTGTTTTTGTAAAGATAACGTTAAGCCAATTGATCATTCGTTCGCTGCGCCAGATGGGCAACCATCTCCAGGCCACCAAAGTAAACGGACGTGATCCGTTGTCAAATGACTAAACACAAGCGAGTTGAGCGCAATGGACATTAACGACTACATTATCGATTTCTTTATGGACTACGGGGCCGTTATCTACCCCATTGGGCTGTTGAGTCTTGTCGTGCTCTACAACCGGATAAGAGGGCAAAAAGCACCAGAGCAGTACGGCTTTCGCCAGGGGGCAGCGCCAAACATAGCTACAACCAACTCAGACCAAGCTTCACCTCAGCAACGAGTTGAGCATGGAGCAGGGCCCATGCTGAAAAACCTGGATACAAACCCTGATGACATAGATGAAGATGGTGAAGATGAAGATTTACTGCCGGAACTGGACTACGAAAAAGATGATCCTGATCGTGACTTCGGTATCATCGAAGGAGATGACGAGTATGATGAAGATGACGCGTTGACAGAGGTAGAGGATGCCGATGAATCAGATGATCCATCGCAATATGATCGTTACATGGACGCTGAGCAGGGAAAAGCCAATGGCAAAGAAGCCCCGACAACAATCAAAAGTCACCAGGCGCCGGATGAAAAGCGTTTGTTGAAAAAGCGGCGGCCAGCACAAGATCAGCTCGATCCTTTGGTGATCATGTACTTGACCCCACGTGCCAGCCAACAGTTTCAAGGTTATGAGCTGCTGCAAGCATTGTCCAACTATGGCGTACACTTATCTGAAAAGAAGCATTTTCAGCGCTTTACCAACGATGATGGCAGTGGTGATTTGTGGTACCATGTTGCCTCCATGACGCATCCAGGGACTTTTGAGATGGATGAACCTGGCAAGCTTTCCTGTAGTGGACTGGTTTTTATTCTCGAAACCAAGAAGGTGGCAAAACTTGCCCAAGCCTATGACTGTATGCTTGAGACTGCCTCAGCGCTGTCAACAGATCTCCATGGGCAACTTCTTGATGACAAGCAATCTCCCCTTGACGAAAATGTGATTCGTAAAATCAAATACTACATCGCAAAACATCAGGTTGCAGAGACGTTGCCATCCTAGTTGATCATCGGTAGCGCATCAGATAATCTCTTGTGGATATATCAATGCTAAGGCTAGTCATCACTGTCATGATTCGTTACTATGCCTAGTGTAACCCATATGGATGGCGCGCAGAGGAAAAGCAAAGCAAATTGATCATGTCTACCATCGTATCTTACTCCAGAAAATGCCCATCAACATCCGTAATATCACCGATTCAACAGCTTATGAGGAATTGGGTAGGGCTTCTATTGATAAGTCATGTCGCACTAACACATCCAGTATTCGGTTTCTTTGACGACACATACCCACCGCAAAAGATGGTGATGAGTCCATATCGATCGCCATCAACAACCCCAAAAAAGCCAGATGAGCAAATACCTACTTCACCTCAGCATACAGTTACGGTTAAGCCGCATCTCGAAAGCGATATGTCCCGGGCGAGGCAAGCACCTGATGCACTATTACGAACCAATGGGCATACCACGACCAGCACGGATGTGATTGGGGAAAAAAGCCTTGCTCAAGCAACCGTCATGCAGAGTGATCAGGTGCCAGAGGGAAAAAACAAAGTGGGTCAGGAGCTTGCACAGACAAGCGTCTCGCCGTATGAAATGGTGCCTGAAATGGGTCAGGGCACTCAAATGCAGCCCACAACAACCGTTACGCCAGTAAAAGCAAATAAACCCCAAAGCGCGCAGCAGAACCCTCACTATGCATATGACCAAATCATGCGCTGGGCAAGCGAAGTGGGCATTTCAATGCTGACATATAGTGGAGACCATCTAGCACGAGATAAAAAGCATAATGCACAATACTTTAGCCCAGGTGCGTGGCAAACCGTTGAGGACACGCTATTTCTCAACAAAAACAGCCCATTCAGTAAACTGGATAAGACACACGGTAACTCAAAGGCAATGACGGTCGATTGGCCGAAGGCCTTGAGCATGGATGTGACGCCTAACGGTAAGATTTGGTGGCTTTCGGTCCCTCTGATGACAGAGGTAAAGTCGGGTGCGACACGCAAACGTTTTGGTTATCGGGTAAAGTTTGGTGTGCTTCCTGTGCATGAGGCCAATGGGGTGCGCTTTATGGTAGATGAGATTGTCATTCAAGCGGTTGAGCCCGCATCGCGGCCACGCCACCGGGGGCGCAGATAAATGAGAGGCGTTCAAGACGAAATCACCAACTTACGCCATCAAATCTTACAGATGGACCATGCTTACTGGGTGCTCAATGATCCCATCGCATCGGACGACGATTATGACCGTGCGATGAAACGTTTGATCGAATTAGAGCATAAGCATCCCCAGTTACATGATGCGCTGTCTCCGACCATGCGTTTCGGCGGACAAGCCATCAGCAAAGGATTCCAGTCAGTAGCCCACCGTCACGCCATGCTTTCGTTGGATAACGCCTTTTCCAGCGATGATGTCATTGATTTCCTTCAACGTGCAGAGAAAAAACTTGGTCATTGCCCACAGTTGGTTGGCGAACCAAAACTTGATGGATTGGCGGTGAACTTGCAATATCAGCATGGGCGTTTGATCACAGCAGTGACCAGAGGAGATGGTCAAAGCGGGGAAGACATCACGGCCAATGCAAAAACGATACGTCAAATTCCCTTGCGGCTATTGGGTGACAGTCCACCTGACTTTCTCGAGGTTCGTGGTGAGGTTTTTATGAAGAAAGCCGACTTCCAGACGCTCAACACGCGACTTGAAACGTCAGGGCAAAAACCATTTGCGAACCCAAGAAATGCCGCTGCTGGTAGTTTGCGCCAACACGATCCTAAAGTGACCAGCACGCGACGACTAAGCTTTTTTGCCTACGCCGCATATGCCGAAAAAGCAGATCAATTACCCAATCATCATCATACCACGCTTGATCAACTGAAGGCTTGGGGCATACCCGTTAACGCGCTCCACCAAACTTTGACAGATCAAGCCGCAATGAAGCATTTTATTGAATCAGTACGTGAACAGCGTGAGTCACTTCCC
>MDTG01256032.1_pt1 | contig 11669 bp, 14 predicted proteins | sample 811421 | NCBI WGS metagenome assembly MDTG01 (sample SAMN05326645, study PRJNA326480) | marine metagenome | isolation source: seawater | place: Pacific Ocean: South East | collected 2011
TCTCCAGGAATCGAACCTAGAACTACTCCTTAGGAGGGAGTTGTTATATCCGTTTAACTAAGAAGGCAATATTTAAGCGTTGGTTATATTAAATATTCTTATTGTCGGACCTTCAGAGCACATTTCTGTAACAGCAGCAATAGTTCCGTCATCTGTTCTGAAAGCAAGATATTTTTCATAATGTTCTTTTGAATCCCATACTTCTGTAAGAACATAGTTGTTATTATTTTCAACATTGAAGGTTAAATTAATATTTTGACATCCTTCAAACGCACGAGTTACTTTGAATGCATCAGTACAAATTTCTTCAAATTGATCAACTAAACCCTCTTTTAAAGTTCCTTCTAATAAAACACTTACTGTCATGAGATTTGCTCCTTAATTTTTTAATTTTTAACATATTAAATTAAAGGCAAAGTAATGAAAAGTTATAGTTAAAATATACCTTTGGAGTTTAAAATATTAGAATATGGCGCAGAGAACATTCCCATGAGCAAAGAAATTACAATAACACTTCCTGATGGATCGCAGAAGCAAGCTCCTGTTGGTGTAAGCGGTCTTGAGATTGCGAATATTATAGGCCCTGGATTAGCAAAAGCTGCTGTTGCATTTAGTATAAATGGTGAACAAAGGGATTTGAGTGATACTGTCGATCATGATGCAAACATTTCAATATTTACAATTGATTCAGATGAAGGTTTAGAAATAATGCGTCATACAGTTGCTGCCCAGGTACTAGCTCGTGCGATTAAAAACTTATATCCAAAAGCTAAGTTAGCGATAGGACCCACCATTGAAAATGGTTTTTATTATGACTTTTTGTCTGATGAAAGAGTTTCCATAGACGATTTACCAAAAATTGAAGAGGAAATGCAGAAGATTGTTGCCGAAAAATCTAATATCACCAAAACAATTCATTCAAAGAAAGATGCAATTAAAAGCTTTGTTGAAAATAATGAAGATTATAAGGTTAAGATTATTGAGGAGTCTGAACAGGAGGATAATTTTCAGCTTTACAATCAAGGCGATACAGGTTTTATAGACTTATGTCGCGGTCCTCATTTACCAAGTTTAGATAAAGTTGGTGCTTTCAAGCTTACTAAGATCGCAGGTGCATATTGGAAAGGTGACTCACAAAATGAAATGTTATCTAGGATTTATGGCACGGCCTGGAAAAATAAAAAAGAGTTAAAGAAATATTTAACCCTATTGGAGGAGGCAGAAAAGCGAGATCATCGTAAGCTTGCCAAAGAAATGGATTTATTTCATTTGCAGGAAGAAGCTCCTGGCATGGTGTTCTGGCACTCAAAGGGCTGGTCTATATTTGTAGCTTTGCAAAACTATGTACGTAAAAAGCAACTTGCAAGTGGATACGAAGAAATTAATACTCCCTTAGTTGTTGATCGAAAGCTTTGGGAAGCTTCTGGCCATTGGGATAAATACCGTGAAAATATGTTCATCACAGAAATTGATGAAGAACATGCAAATGAAAAAAGAGTTAATGCGCTTAAGCCAATGAACTGCCCCTGTCATGTGCAGGTCTATAATCAAGGTCTTAAATCTTATAGAGACCTTCCAGTTAGACTAGCTGAATTTGGATCATGCCACAGGTATGAAGCTTCAGGCACAATGCACGGATTAATGAGGGTACGAGGTTTTACTCAAGATGACGGCCATATTTTTTGTACTGAGGATCAAATTGAGAGCGAAACAGCAGATTTCATATCTTTATTAACTGAAATTTATGCTGAGCTAGGTTTTGAGTCATTTGATATAAAATTATCTACAAGACCAGAAATAAGAGTTGGGTCAGATGAGGTTTGGGATAAAGCGGAGGCAGCATTAGAATCGGCAATTAAAAAACTCGATATTCCATATACCGTTGAATATGGTGAGGGAGCTTTTTATGGTCCAAAATTAGATTTTGTTTTAACTGATGCAATCGGGCGTGAGTGGCAGTGCGGAACATTCCAGGCAGACTTTAATCTACCAGATAGATTAGAAGCAGAGTATATTGGTGAGGATGGTTCTAAGCACCAGCCTGTCATGATGCACCGCGCAATTCTTGGATCTTTTGAAAGATTTATTGGTATTTTAATTGAAAATTATTCAGGTAAATTACCTTTGTGGTTGGCACCTATTCAATTGTCAATTTTAACAGTAACTGAAGATGTTAATGAGTATGCTTTTAGCCTCAAAGAAAAATTTGAAGGAATTAATTTACGTGTTGAACTTGATATTAGAAATGAAAAAATTGGTTACAAGATAAGAGAGCATAGCAGTGCTAAGGTTCCCCTAATGGCAGTAATTGGTAAGGACGAAATGGAGGATTGCACTGTCTCAATTAGAAACCTCAGTGAAAATAAGACTAATACCTACTCAATTGACGAAGCAGTAAGATTATTAGAAGCTAGTTCAAGTATGCCTGGATAGGCTAAACCCTCCAGCCTTCTCTATCAAAAACTCTTAAATAAGTAAGTTGATCATGCTCAGATTCATTAACAACCTTTACAAAATCTCCAGATTGCACAAGAATCACATCTCCAGCCGTTAAAGCAAATGAATCTTGATGTTCGATGCCTTCGCTGGGGTCAGTTCCATGACCCTCCATTGAATTCATATACTCTACAACTTCCATCATTCCTCTGCCATTTACAATAATGTAGACAACATCAGAGTCGCTTAATCTGTGTCCAATGGTAGATTTGCCCGGTTGAATTACCGTCTTACTGGCAATAATTTTGCCCAACAAATCGTTAGTCCAGACTGAATAATCATCGGTAACCTTATAGGGAGAGCCACCAACTCGAAAATTTACATATTTTTTTGCCATAATTAATTTAAAAATAATATATGTAGCGCATTTGAAATTATTTCATCTAAATTGTCAATAAAATTTATAAATCGTATATTTGAGGACTGAATCTTAATTTTTTTCTGTAGTTTTATTACTAGAAATATCTTTCAAGGATTAATTTATAAATGTGTATATAATATCGAAAAGGTATTTTTGACTGACTTGCAGGGGCTTTACAAATTTTGCTAAATAAGATTTTATTTACAGAATTTATAAGCTTAACTTGAATTTAATATAAAAATTTTCTGGAGATAAAAATGACCGACAAAAAATATACGCACCCAGCGACTATAGCGCTTCATGCAGGATGGAGAAAGGATGAGACGACTAATTCTGTGGCTGTTCCGATACACATGACTTCCAGTTATCAATTTGATGACACTGATCATGCAGCAAATTTATTTGCTTTAAGCGAACTAGGAAATATCTATTCAAGGATAATGAATCCAACAAATGCAGTCTTTGAAGAAAGGATTGCTGAAATAGAGGGAGGAGTTGCAGCTCTAGGTCTTGCTTCAGGACAGGGAGCCTCAGCATATGCAATTCAAAATTTATGCAGCAATGGAGATAATTTTGTTGCTTCATCACATTTATATGGCGGGACTTACAACCAGTTTAAAAATCCTTTTTCAGATATGGGAATAGAGGTAAGATTTGTTGATCCATCAGATCCACAAAACTTTATTGATGCTACAGATGATAAAACGAGAGCTTATTATGGTGAAGTTCTACCTAACCCAAGCTTTCAAGTTTTTCCATTACAAGAAGTTGCGGATCTTGGAAGGCCGCTAGGCATACCTCTTATTGTAGACAACACTGCAGCACCTCTTATCTGTCGTCCTTTTGATCATGGGGCTGCGGTAATTATTCATTCTGCAACAAAGTATATTGGTGGTCATGGTACTTCTATTGGAGGAGTAATAGTTGATGGAGGTAACTTTGATTGGGAAGCACATCCTGATAGACAACCTAAGCTTAATCAGCCAGATCCCAATTATAATGGGGTAATTTGGACTGAGGCAGTAAAGGCTTTGGGACCAATAGCTTATATTTTGAAAGCTAGAACCACTTTGCTTAGAGATATGGGAGCCGCAATGAGTCCTTTTAACGCGTTCATGTTTATTCAAGGTATGGAAACATTGCATTTAAGAATGAGAGAGCACTCTGCAAATGGACAAAAGGTTGCTGAGCATCTTAGCAAACACTCTATGGTAGAAAGAGTTGCTTACCCTGGGACATCTTCAGGCCTTCCAAAAGAAAGAGCAGATAAATATCTCTCTAATGGGTGTGGCGGACTTTTAGGATTTGAAATTAAAGGTGGCCATGAAGCAGGCAAAAAGTTTATTAATTCGCTTGAGATGCTTTATCACGTAGCTAATATTGGTGATTCGAGAAGTTTAGCAATTCATCCAGCAAGCACAACTCACTCTCAATTAAATGAGGAGGAGTTAGCCTCAGGTGGAATTAGCTCCGGCTATATCAGACTATCAATTGGACTTGAAAATATCGATGATATTCTGGCTGATATAGATCAAGCTTTAGCAAAAGCTGAATAAGTTCGTTTGTCTGAGAACCGCATTAATGTAAGTTATGTAATAATTGGTTCTAAAGCGAGGCTCTCAAGGGTTAAATCTTATCAAATTGAGGAAGATGCAGAGTGTTTACTTTGCCCCTTCCAGTCTTTACAGGAGCTTCCATCACTAATTGATTCAAAAATTGTTGACTTAGATTCATCGGTTATATCTATTATTCCAGCTGGAGCTTTTCCTAAGAAGGAAGCAAGAGCACAACTTGTTCATTTTTCCAGAGGCGAGTATCAGTTTTGGGGCTGGTATCATTTTGGTAATAAGTTCAAGGGTGCTGCCCAAAGTATTAGAAAGTTGAATACCTTATTAAACAAAGTACCTCAATTAGAGCAAGGTATATTTTTTTCCAAATCATTATATTTTTCAGTCGGAGGCCTTGGGGAAGTAGATGATAATCCGTTTGCTGAACTAGCTAAAAGATTTTATCTGAGATTAGATCCACAAAAACCACTTTCGTCCCTTACAATAAGAGCAAAATCACTTTTAAATTAAAATAATATGAAGCTTTTGTCAGCTCAAAACATCGCTTATTCAATAAATGAAAAAAAGCTTTTTCATAACCTTTCTTTTGAAATCAATACTGGAGAAGGGCTTCATATTAAAGGTGGTAATGGATCTGGAAAAAGTACATTGCTAAGAATCATTATGGGCATCACATCGCCAACCAAAGGTTTGGTTGAGACACATAATCAAGATTTCAATATATCCTACCTTGGACACAAAAATGCTATTAAAAATTATCTAACACCATTGGAGAACCTTGAATTAGTATTCAACGATGCTGAGCTTAAAATTGCCTTCGAATGGCTTGAAAAGTTTAATTTATTGAATGTGCAGGATGAACTAACAGCAAGTTTATCTTTTGGACAACAAAAAAAGCTAGCCTTGATAAGAGTTTTGGCTAGACCTTCAGATTTGATAGTCCTTGATGAGCCTTTGGTTGGCTTGGACAAAGTAACAGCAGATCAACTTAGTAGTTTTCTTATTCAGAAATTATATGAGGGAGCAGGCCTTATCCTTACTTCTCATATCGACCCAATGATTAACTGCAAAGTATTAAATCTAGGAGCAAAGAATGCTGAGATTAGTTAAAGCAGAATCATTCAAGCTTTCAAAAAAATTAAAATCTTGGTTGGGGCCTTTATTAATTATGGTTCTTGTCCTCATAGCGTTTCCGCTGAGCATAGATATCTCCCAATTTGATTTAGATAGATTTTATTTCTCAATTATTATTGTTTCTTTACTAATGACTTCTTTTGTTGCAACAGAAGGTATGTTTGAAGAGGATTTTGAAGATGGGTCACTCGAGCAAGAATTTTTAATTGAAAAAGATTTTTACAAACTTGTTCTTTCAAAGATACTTGTATACGTCTGTTTTATCGGAATTCCAATTGCGTTTATTGGAGCATTATTTTCATTTGCCAATGGAGTTGCTATAGGAAGCTTTGCCAAGGTATTTTTATTATTAAGCTTATCAAATCTTTTGTTATTCAATTTATTTGCTTTTGGTAATGCTTTGTCAATCAATAAGGGAGCAATGTTAGGAGTTCTTTCTTCACTACCGCTTGCATTGCCTGTTACCATATTACTTGGAACTGCTATAAGAAGCATTCAATTTGGAGATGGTTTTGTTGCAATTGTCGCCTTGATGATAGGCACAGGTTTGATTATGTCAGCCATTATGCCTTTAATTATATCTGCGGCCTTAAAAACGCATATAGATTAATCAACTTAGGTTTATAATACTGGTTGTGATCAAAGCATTCATTAATAAATTTTCCTCTCCAAAAAGTTTTGTAAATCTTACTGAGAAACTTTACCCATTTTTTTTAATATTTGGAGTTTTCATGTTATTGCTTGGATGGACGTGGGGTTTGTTATTTGCACCCCAAGATGCAGTTCAAGGAAATTCATATAGAATTATATTCTTTCATGTACCATCTGTAATTTTTGCAGAGCTGATTTACTTCTTTATGGCTATTTGTGCATTAATGCATATCGTGTGGCGTGTAAAGTTAGCGGCATATTTAATTAAATCCGCAGCACCAATAGGAGCAATGATAACATTCGTAGGTTTATTATCGGGATCAATCTGGGGAATCCCTACTTGGGGAACTTGGTGGCAATGGGATGCAAGAATTACATCAACATTGATATTATTCATTATGTATTTGGGGATTTTAACTCTTCATGGATCTTTCTCCAATCTAGAGAAAGCTGATCGACTTATGTCAATATTGGTTGTTATTGGAGTAGTTAATATCCCAATTATCAAAAAGTCTGTTGATTGGTGGTCAACACTTCATCAACCAGCGTCAATTTCAGTCTCTGGAGGCAGTTCTATTGATCCATCGATGTTATATCCATTATTTATTTCAGTAATTGGTTTGGGTTTTACACTTATCTCCCTTGGTATTTTGAGTAGTCGTTCTTATATATTTACCAGAGAAAAAAATAAAAGATGGGTGTCAGAGCATGTTTAATTTAGCTTTTGAAAATTTTAATGAATTTTTGGACATGGATGGCCATGGTGTCTATGTTTGGTCAGTTTATTTGATTGGGGCATCTTTGATTTTTTTGAGTTTTTTTATTGCAAAAAAAAGAATTAACGATATTAGAAAAAAAATAAAAATCAAGAATGCTTCAGGCTAGAAAAAATCGTCTTTGGAAGATAATCGTAATTCTTCTTTTATCTTCAGGTGGAATTTCGTTAATTCTTTTTTCTTTAAATTCAAAGTTAGATCTTTTTTACACGCCCTCTGAGATGCTTCAGGCAGAAATAAAATCTGGTTATAGGATAAAACTTGGCGGCATGGTTAAGAATGGCTCAGTTAAAAGAGATGGGACGATTATTAGATTTCAAGTTACTGACTTTGTTAAAGAAGTTCCAGTAACTTTTGATGGAATCCCGCCAGATCTATTTAAAGAGGATAGTGGGGTTGTCATACTGGGATATTTTGAAAATGGCATGTTTGAAGCAGAAGAGATTTTTGCTAAACATGATGAAAATTATATGCCTCCAGAGTTATACAATGAGGAAGGCAAAGTATGATTGGCGAGATTTCACATTTTCTATCTCTATCATCAGTTCTCTTGTTAGGTCTTGTATTAATTTTTAATATTTTCTTCTCCTTTGATAAATTTCATCCAAATCAACTGATTTTATCAATTAGGCTATTTAATCAAGCTTGTTGGTTGATTTTTATTTCATTTGGTATGTATGTTTACCTGGCAATAAGCGATGATTTTTCAATAGCATATATTGCCAATCATTCAAATTCTCAATTACCTATTTTCTATAAGGTTACTTCTATCTGGAGTGCTCATGAGGGATCAATGTTTTTGTGGATAGTATTTTTAACAGCTTGGAGTATTTTATTTATAAACTCTCTTGATGAAAACCATCCATTAAAAAGAATAACTTTGTTAATGTTAAGCCTTATTATTTTAGGATTTTTATTATTTTTACTTTTAACGTCAAATCCTTTTGAGAGAATTTTGCCATTTGGGGTTATTGAAGGCGCAGATATTAACCCTGTTTTACAAGATCCTGCTTTAGCCATACATCCTCCAATGCTTTATTTGGGGTATGTTGGATTTGTAATTTCCTTTAGTTTTATTAGCGCATATTTGTTAAACGGAAATTTTGAATTGCATTGGGAGCAAGATATAAGAAATTGGTCTTTTGTTGCCTGGATATTCCTCACTATCGGAATTGCTCTCGGAAGTTGGTGGGCATATTATGAATTGGGTTGGGGAGGATATTGGTTTTGGGACCCTGTTGAAAATGTTGCTTTAATGCCATGGCTTGCAGCCACAGCATTTATGCATTCATTATTTGCATCTTCAAGATCCAATATTCTTAAAACTTGGACTATGTTTCTAGGAATCTTAATTTTTGCACTAAGTCTCTTTGGCGCATTTATTGTAAGATCAGGCATAATTGATAGCGTACATTCGTTTGCGAATGATCCAGAAAGGGGATTATATCTTTTAAGTTTTTCAGGCTTGATTACATTAATTGCATTATCAATTTTTGCATATCGACTTCCAGCTTTAAATTCTTCAAAACTAGTTGTTTCAGGTTCCAAGGAATCTTTTTTATCAATGAACAATATACTTATGATTACAAGTATATTCTCTATCTTTCTTGGAGTAACTTACCCTCTAATCATTGAATCCATGAGCGGAGAAAAGGTCAGTATAGGACCGCCATATTACAACACAATTTTTTCTCCATTAATTTTAATAGCAGCTGTGCTTATTATGATTTCGATAGATGCTTTATGGCAACGTTCAATGTCACTAAAGGCAGTAATTTTTAGTGTGACTACTCCGACATTATTATCTTTGCTTTTTTTATATCTTATATGGAAGGCTACCGCAGTATTTTCTATTCTTGCATATGTAGGAATTTTTTCCGGATTGCTTATTCTTTTTAGCTATTTATTGAGAATAATTAATAACTTCTTTAATAAAAAATACATCAATAAAGGTAGTGCAGTTGCTCATATTGGCCTGGGATTATTGTTTTTCGCTGTATCGATGAATAGCATTCTTAGTTATGAAAAAAACTTTAATCTTGTTCCTGGTCAATCGATTTCAGTGAATGCATCTGTGCAAGAATTTTTTTTTAAGGAAATCCAAGTTTCAAAAGCCTCAAATCACGATGTTATCTCTGCTGATATTGAATTAATGCATGATAAAAGATTGATCTCTCTAAACCCTCAAAAAAGAAAATATACCACAAGGGGTCAGATAACTTCAGAATCAGCTATCCATGCATCTGTATTAAAAGATACATACTTAACCATTGGAGATCAGTTAGAAAATGGCAGTTGGACGTTTTCACTAAAAATAAATTATTTTATTAAGTGGATTTGGTTTTCAGCAGCCCTGATGGTAGCTGGAATGTTAATTACAATTTTTAAAAAGAAAGTCCTATGAACCAGTTACTAAGATTTTTAATTGTAATCCTTCCAATTCTTATTGTAGTTTTTTTTGCTAAAGTGCTTTTAGTTGATGAAGAGATTGAGTTTTCAAATTTTGAGGAAAAAAATTTTCCAGCATTTCAGTTAAATGATTTGCGAGGTTATCAGGTTAAAAAACAGTCTTTAGAGGGTATTAAACTTATCAATGTTTGGGCAAGTTGGTGTATAACCTGTCTTGTCGAACATCCATTTCTAACAGAACTTTCAAATAAAGGTATCGAGATTATTGGCTTGAATTACAAGGATACAGATGTCAAGGCGAATGCCTGGCTTCAAAAGTATGGCAATCCATATTTGTTTTCAATGTATGACCCAAGAGGTGACTTAGCTTTTGATCTTGGAGTTACTGGGGCACCTGAATCATTCTTGCTAATCAACAATAAGGTTGTGGGTCATATTCAGGGAGAGATGAGTCTATCAAAATGGGAAACCGTTTTTCTACCTCTAATTCAAAAAGCTAAGCAGGACTCATGAACATTAAAAAACTCTTCGCGGTGATTTATTTGTTTTCCTTATCTTCTCCTGTTTTTAACCAAATGGTTTATGAATTTGAGGATTCATTTCAGGAAAAAAGATTTTATGAATTAATTTCAGAGATAAGATGTCCAAAGTGTACGAGTGGAAGTATCGCTAGTTCTGATGTCCCAGTATCGCGAGACTTAAAGAAAAAGGTTCATCAGTTAGTTCTAGATGGCTCAACTGATGAAGAAATAAAACAATATGTATCAGAAAGATTTGGTGATTTTTCAGACTACAGACCTCCACTTAGAGGCTCAAATTATTTTTTATGGTTTGGGCCATTTATTTTTCTTGCTTTAGTATCGGCAATATTTTTTTTAAAGCGCAGAATCTGATGTTAATAATTATGGCTGTTTCAGTAATTTTGCTGTTACCTGTAATCTCCTATTTATTTCAACCACTAACAAATCAAAAGTCTTTAGTGTTTTTGTCTACTTTTTTTATATTTGGTGGATTTTTTATTAATTTTATTTCAACTAACTCTTTTATAGGTTCATGGGCGGAAGTCACTCAATCAGAATCAATCTATAGAACCATCTCCGATAATAAAGAGTTCGATGAGATTATTATTAATAAATATTTAAATAACAAATCGACAGAAGATGAGTCTTTCATGCTAGGAGTTGAGGTATTTTATAAGGCTCTAGAGCTTAGATCATTTAACTCCGCAGAGAGTATTCTTAAAACTCTAGGTTCACAATTTACTTCAGAGAATTTTCGAGTCCCTATCTTTAGTCTCTTGGCTGATTTGAGAGATTTAAAGTATCCAAATCTAGCCGGTTCAAATCTTTTAATTAATATTGAAAGTCCACCTATTTGTAATTTAGAATCATTGAGTTTTTTTGTCTCTATTCTTAATGGGCCTGAAATAAATATTGCTTCGAGGGAAGTTGCTTCCCCTGATATTGATCAACCATTCAAACTAGATAAATCACATTCCATAGTTAGAGGGTTTGATATTACTTCAGCTTTTTTACAACAAGAAATAATCAAGATTGAGGCCCAAGCTAGATGCAATAATTCATCCTTTAGTGCATTTAAAACACTAAATTTAAAGTATTCAAAAGAAAATCAAGAGGAGCTGTTTTTTTATACTAACGAATGGTTAAAAAAGGAACAATAGTTTAAAATGTTTGAAGGATATATCTAATGCAGCTTAAACACATAAAACTGGCTGGATTCAAGAGTTTCGTGGATCCCACGAGGATATCTTTCCCTACAAATATGGTTGCTGTTGTTGGCCCAAATGGATGTGGTAAGTCAAATGTTATTGACGCTGTTCGGTGGGTTTTAGGAGAGTTATCTGCAAAGAACTTGCGTGGTGAATCGATGTCAGATGTCATATTCAATGGTTCGGATTTAAGAAAGCCATCTGGCCAATGTAGCATTGAGCTATTATTTAACAATTCTATGGGCAAACTAGGCGGTGAATACTCAAAATATAATGAAATTTCAATAAAAAGAATGATGACAAGGGACGGGCAGTCTCATTATTCTATAAATAATACGAGATGTAGGCGAAAAGATGTCCAAGATATTTTTCTGGGAACGGGTCTTGGCCCAAGAAGTTATGCCATTATAGAGCAAGGCATGGTCTCAAAAATAGTCAGCGCTAAACCAGAGGAGATGAGGATATTTATAGAAGAGGCAGCAGGAATTTCTAAATACAAAGAAAGGAGAAAAGAAACAGAGCAAAGAATTAAAAAAACTAAAGAA
>MDTG01321453.1_pt1 | contig 11667 bp, 11 predicted proteins | sample 811421 | NCBI WGS metagenome assembly MDTG01 (sample SAMN05326645, study PRJNA326480) | marine metagenome | isolation source: seawater | place: Pacific Ocean: South East | collected 2011
GGAAACTATAGATAAGAAAGGTAAGAATACTAATATTTCTGTCAAAGGACGTCATGATCCCTGTGTAGGAATAAGAGCAGTGCCTATTGGTGAAGCAATGATAAATTGTGTTTTACTTGATCACTTATTAATGAACAGAGCACAGTGTGGTTAATTCGAAATTTTATTTTTATTCTTAGCTAAAATTATATTTGAATTAAGTGTCTCCTCAACTTTATTAACAATTGAAGAACTATCCAAACCTGCAGTTTCATACATTTTCTCTGGGGTATCTTGATCAATAAATATATCTGGTAGGATCATTGATCTAAATTTTAAACCTATATCAAAGACACCTCTATCTGATAAAAATTGCATTACGTGAGATCCAAATCCACCTATAGAGCCTTCCTCAATCGTTATTAATACCTCATGATTTGATGCAACTTCAATTATTAATTTTTCATCTAATGGTTTTGCAAATCTTGCATCGATGATCGTACAATTGATTCCTTTCTTTAAAAGTTTTTCTGAAGCTTTTTTACACTCCGCCAATCGCGTTCCAAAATTTATTAGGGCAACTTTCTTTCCTTCTTTTATAACTCTTCCTTTTCCAATTTCTAGAGTTTCGTTTATTGAAGGAAGCTCAATTCCGATGCCGTTTCCTCTTGGATATCTGAATGCAGAAGGTCGGTCATTTATATTTACTGAAGTATTTATCATTTTTACAAGCTCGGACTCATCGCTGGCAGCCATAACTACAAAATTAGGTAAAGTAGATAGATACGTTATATCAAAAGAACCTGCATGAGTTGGTCCATCCGCACCCACTAATCCGGCTCGATCTATAGCAAACCTTACAGGTAATGACTGCAAAGCAACATCATGAACGACCTGATCGTAAGCTCTTTGCAAAAAAGTTGAGTAAATTGCAGCATACGGTTTATAACCTTCGGTTGCTAATCCAGCAGCAAATGTAACTGCATGTTGTTCTGCAATTCCAACGTCAAAACTACGATCAGGGAATTTTTTTTCAAATAAGTTTAAACCTGTACCTGATGGCATCGCTCCAGTAATACCAATAATTTTTGTATCTTGCTCCGCATGCTTAATTAAGGTTTCTGCAAATACTTTTGTATAAGATGGGATATTTGTTTTAGTTTTTGTTTGTTCTCCTGTAGAGACATTAAATTTTGATACTCCATGATATTTATCACCAGAGTCTTCAGCGGGTTTGTAGCCTTTTCCTTTTTGGGTCCTTACATGGATTAATACTGGTCCATTATGATTTGAATTTTTTACATTTTCAAAAATTTGAACTAAATTTTCTACATCGTGTCCGTCTATAGGACCTACATAATAAAAACCTAGCTCACTAAATAAAGTTCCACCAGTCACAAAATTTCTCAACATATCCTCAGCTTTACCGGCTTTTTGACTAAACCTTTTTGAAAAAGAAGAAATGATCATTTTAAGTGTCTCTCTTAAACTAAAATATAATTTTCCAGATAATAATTTAGCAAGATATCTGCTCATAGCTCCAACTGGTCTTGCAATCGACATGTCATTATCATTTAAAACAACTATTAATTTTGATTTTAATGCCCCAGCATTATTCATTGCTTCATAGGCCATACCAGCACTCATTGCTCCATCGCCAATAACTGCTATTACGTTATTGTTATTATTAGATAGTTTTTTTGCTACTGCCATACCAAGAGTTGAGGAAATAGAGGTTGAACTGTGTGCCGCCCCGAAAGGATCATATTCGCTTTCAGTTCGCTTAGTAAAACCTGATAATCCTCCACCCTTTCTTAGTGTTTTAATTCTATCCCTACGTCCAGTTATAATTTTATGAGGGTAGCATTGATGACTTACGTCCCAAACTAATTTATCTTTAGGAGTATCAAAGACATAATGTAAAGCTACCGTTAACTCTACAACTCCTAAACCAGCACCTAAATGTCCTCCCGTCTCTGAAACAACATCTATTAATTCATCTCTCAGTTCATCAGAAATTTGTCTGAGATCATCTTTTTTGAATTTTCTCAAATCAGCAGGAAAATTTATTTGCTTTATAAGTCTCATTAAAATTTTCTTTCTAATATAAATTGTATTGTATGTGTCAAATCTTTTGCTTTTTTTCCATGTTTTTCTATTTTACGCAATATCTTTTTCTTTAATTTATTGGCATACAAATAAGCTTTTTTTTCACCCATTAAATTTAACAAAGTTGATTTACCCTTTTTGTTATCTTTTTTGACTGGTTTTCCTAATATTCTTTTAGTGCCCTTTTTATCTAAAAAATCATCAGCTAATTGAAATAACAAACCTATCTCCTCTCCCAAATTAGCCAAAAATTTTTTTTCTTTTTTTTTTTTATTTGCAATTACCCCAACTGCATATAAGCAGAAATTAAATAATTTCCCAGTTTTTTTTTTTTGCATTTCAATTATTTGAGAAATTTTTTTTTTCTTATTTTCAAATTTTAAATCTAGTTCTTGTCCTCCTGCAATTCCAGTGTGTCCAGAGCAAGCTGCCAATGATCTTACAATTTCGTTTTTTTCTTTGGAATGAAGTGAATATTTTTTATCAGCAATAATCTCGAAAGCTAGAGTTAAAAGCGAGCTCCCTGCTAATACTGCTGAAGCCTCTCCAAATTTTACGTGAGTTGAAGGTTTTCCTCTTCGAATAGCATCATTATCCATACAAGGTAGATCATCGTGAATTAATGAATATGAGTGAATACATTCAACTGCGGCACAAATATTTAAAAGTTGTTTTTCTTTTATATTATATATTTTGCCTAAATCTAAAATGATTGTTGATCTAATTTTTTTTCCTCCTGATATAACTCCATATTTCATTGGTTTCACTAAAAGTGAGTATTTTTGTTTTTTTAAATAATTAATTAAAAATTTATCTACTTTTTTGGCGTTTTTAAATAATCTACTTTTAATCATTATTTTTTTTTTCAGAAATTTCTTTAAACTTCTCTCTAAATAAAATTTCGACATGTTTATTTAGCTGAATTAATCTCTGATAATCTCCTATTGACTCATCAAGTTTATCTTGTCGATTTTCTAATTTACCCAAAATCACGTCAATTTCCTCACGTGCCTGTTTTAATGATTTACTTTTTATATCAGCTGGAATATTTTCATTTTTCATCTAATAAATAATAATTACATTATGAAAAATAGCTATTCAAATATATTTTCTACTAACAAAATAACACTAGAGAAAACAATAAAATATTTAAATAATAAAAAAGTCGTAGGTTTACCAACAGAAACTGTTTATGGTCTTGGAGGGAATGCATACTCTAAAAATGCAATTAAAAAGATTTATCAAATAAAAGGTAGGCCTAAATTTAATCCTTTAATAATCCATTATTATAATTTAAAGGATGCATCAAATGATGTTATTTTGAATAAAAATTTTATCAAACTTTATAAAAAATTATGCCCAGGACCAATCACATTTATTCTAAAAAAAAATAAAAATTCCAAGATTCACCCTTCTGCACTAGCTAAACTTAAAACGATTGCCGTTCGGTTTCCAAAACATAAATTTGTAAGATCTTTATTAAAAAGGATTAATTTTCCCTTAGCTATGCCTAGCGCTAACAAATCTCAAAGTGTGAGCCCTGTTACTGCTAGTGATGTATTTGATGAATTCCAAAAAAAAATTTCAATGATAATAGATGGCGGAGTTTCAAAAGTTGGAATTGAGTCTACTGTTATTGATCTGACTTCTTCACCTAAAATATTAAGACCTGGTATAGTAAATAAAAATATTATCGAAAAAATTCTAAAAGTAAAAGTAAAAAAAAATAATAATAAAACAAATATTAATTCACCTGGTATGATGAAAAAACATTACTCTCCTGGTATACCAATATTGATTAATCAAAAAAAATATGATGGGAAAAGTGCTTTTATTTTTCTTGGAAAAAAATTTCAAGGAAGAAAAAATTTTTTTAGTTTAAGCAATAAATCAAGTTTAGACGAAGCTGCATCAAATTTATATAAAATTTTTAGATTAATCAAAAAGAAAGGTTATAAAAAAATTCAAATTAGTAAAATTCCCAATATAAGTTCTGGAATTGCAATTAATGATAGGATAAAACGAGCGTCAAAATCATAAATGAAACTAGAAGCAAAAAAACTGATTAAAAAATTCAAATCTACTATAGCTGTAAATAATATAAGCTTTAAGATAGAAAAAAATGAAACCTTAGGATTGCTTGGTCCCAATGGATGTGGCAAAACAACTTCTATTGGAATGATGCTGGGATTAATTACACCTACTAGTGGTGAAATCTTTATTAATGAAATTAAATTAGAGCCTAAAAATAGAATTAAATTATTAAGTTTAATGAATTTTGCGTCTCCATACATAGAATTACCAAAAAAACTAACTGTAAAACAAAATCTTGAGGTTTATGCCAGACTCTATGGTGTTGAAGAAATTAAGATAAGAGTTGATGAAATGATTGAAGATTTAAATTTACAAGAATTCTTAAATAAAAAAACCGGTGAGCTATCCTCTGGACAAAAAAATCGAGTGGCTTTAGCTAAATCTTTAATTAATAAACCAAAACTTTTATTCTTAGATGAACCAACAGCCAGTCTTGATCCTGATGTTGGAGATTTCGTAAGAGAGTATATTGAAAAATATAAAAAAAGAAATAGTGAAATAACAATTCTACTGGCTTCTCATAATATGAAAGAAGTGGAAAGATTGTGTAACAAGGTAGTTATGATGAAACAAGGTAAGATAGTTGACAGTGGAACTTGTGATGAATTAATTAAAAAACATGGCAGAGAAAACCTTGAAGAAACTTTTTTAAAAATAGCTAGGAGCAAAAATGAGCTGGAATAAAATATTTGCATTAAGTTTAAGACACATTTACTTAATAAAAGGCTCATTTCCAAGAATTTTAGACTTAATTTATTGGCCGACAATTCAAATATTTTTATGGGGATTTATTTCAAAATTTTTCACATTAAATTCCTCATATTATGAAAATACTGTAGGAATTATTTTGAGTGCTGCTATCCTTTATGATTTTCTTTTCAGGTCTAGTATTAGTTATAATATGATGTTTCTTGAGGAAATTTGGAGTAGAAATTTTACAAATTTATTTATTGCCCCCATCAAGCTAAGTGAAATAATCGCTGCGCTCACATTTACTGCAATTTTTAGGACTCTAATTGGTTTAGTGCCAGCAGCACTTCTAGCGATTCCTTTTTTTGGTGTCTCTATTTTTAAGATAGGAGCTCCACTAATTTTTTTATTAATCACTCTATATTTGTTCGGTGTAACGCTTGGCCTATTGGTGACAGCAGGATTAGTGAGATTCGGTCCGTCTTTTGAAAATATTGCTTGGGCAAGTTTATTTTTCCTGGCACCATTGGGATGTATTTATTATCCAATTGATATTCTTCCTTTTTGGCTCCAAGATGTAGCAAAATTACTTCCTTTAGTTCATATTTTTGAGGAAATGAGAAATATATTAATTTATGATGTTATAAACTATTCTCAAATAATAAAAGCTATCTTTATTGCTTTGGTGTATTTTGTTTTTGGAGTAATTACTTTTTACCTATCTTACAAGGGGGCAAAAAATAGAGGCACTTTAATAAATATGGGGGAATAAATCTCAAAGAGATTATAATTTAAGATGAGACTAATAGATTGCTTCATGTATTTTGACGAGGATCTTATGCTAGATCTTCGATTAAATATTCTTAATAATTTTGTAAATAAATTTGTTATAGTTGAGTCAAAAACTGATCACTCAGGAAATTCAAAAAAATTAAATTTTAATTCTAAAAATTTTAAAAAATTCAATGATAAGATAGAGTATCTAGTTATAGATACCTTACCTACCAAAAGAAAAATTTTTTCTTCCTCTTGGAGAAATCATCCGTCATGGTTGAGAGAAAATTTTCAAAGAAATTATTTATATGAAGGTTATAAAAACGAGAATGAGAATGATCTGATAATGATCTCTGACATTGATGAAATACCTGATCCAAAAAAACTAGCAAATTTTAATTTAAAAAATAAGTATGCTTGTTTTGTGCAAAAAAACTTTCAACAAAAATTAAATTTACTAAATACTACTCAACCAAATTGGTATGGAACAAAAATTTGCATAAAAAAATTTTTAAAGTCTCCTCAATGGTTAAGAGATATAAAAATGAAAAAAAGTTTTTGGAAAATTTATAAACCTAACCCACCGCAGTTGATATTTGATGGAGGATGGCATTTTAGCTTTGTTAAAAACTCAAAAAATATATCAAACAAAATAAAATCATATGCTCATCAAGAATATAATGAAGACAAATTTCATAATATAAATTCAATCGATGATAAAATTTCACAAAATAAAGATATTTTGGAAAGAAACTTCAATTATAAGAAAATTGAATTAGATAACACATATCCAGATTTTATTTTAAATAATAAGGAAACATTAAAGGAATGGATATTATGAGTGTTTTAAATAATGTTTTTGGTGCGCCGGATAGGAGTCGAACCCATAACCTCCGGAGCCGAAATCCGGCGCTCTATCCAGTTGAAGCTACCGGCGCAATATAAACAATCTAAATTAATTTATGAATAATACAATTAAATTTTCCGTAGATGTGAAAAATAACGGAAAAAGGTTAGATATTTTTTTAAGGGAAAAGTTAAAAGATTTTACAAGATCCTACTTAAAAAAAATAATTGAGAATAAACAAGTAAAATTAAACAATTCAATATTAACTTCCCCCTCAACAAAGATCAGAATTAAAGATGAAATTGTAATAAATATAGTTGATAATAAGATCAAATCCCTTATACCCAAAAAAATTAACTTAGATATAATTTACGAAGATAAAGATATTTTGGTTATTAACAAACCTAAGGGTATGGTTGTGCACCCAGGTGCCGGAAACTATGAGAATACATTAGTAAATGCCTTGATATATAAATATGAAAATGATTTATCTGATATTAACGGTTCTTTAAGACCTGGAATTGTTCATAGAATTGATAAAGAGACAAGCGGGCTTTTGGTAGTAGCAAAAAATAATCAAGCTCATTCAAACTTGGGAAACCAGTTTAGTAATCATACTATAAAAAGAAAATATCTTTGCTTATCTTGGGGTGTGATAAGGCCACTCAATGGTAAAATTACAACATTAATTACAAGAGATAAAAAAAATAGACAGTTGATGACTGTAAGTGATTTTAACGGTAAAGAAGCTATTACAAATTATAAAACTTTAAATGTTTTTAACATTAAGGATATACCAAAAATAAGTTTGATGGAATGTGAGCTTGAAACTGGAAGAACACATCAAATTAGAGTACATTTAAAATATAAGGGCACATCTTTGTTGGGAGATAAACAATACGGAAAAAAAAATATTAAATTTAAAAAAGTGAATGGTGAGTTTTTTAAAAAATTAAGTGAATTATCTGGACAAGCTCTACATGCTAAAACTCTTGAGTTTTATCATCCCATATCAAAGAAAAAGATGAGTTTTAGTTCGGATATACCTGGGGGCTTTAAAAAAATATTGAATTTACTTGAAAATTTAAGCAGTTGAAAAAATGAAATTGTAATATAAATAAAAAAATATGAGTAAAAAAAATGAAATCAGTAATCTTCCAGTTCCGTCTGTTGGGGGTCTATCAATATATCTGGCTCAGATTAAAAAGTTTCCAATGCTTGATGCTGAGGAAGAGTATATGTTAGCTAAAAACTGGAGAGAAAATGGAAATTTAAAGGCTGCTCATAAACTCGTAACAAGCCACTTAAGATTAGTAGCAAAAATTGCTATGGGGTATCGTGGTTATGGTCTTCCGGTCAATGAATTAATTTCGGAAGGAAATCTAGGTTTGATGCAAGCTGTAAAGAAGTTTGACCCAGATAAAGGATTTAGATTGGCAACATATGCAATGTGGTGGATTAAGGCGGCGATACAAGAGTATGTTTTAAGATCTTGGAGCTTGGTTAAAATGGGAACTACTACTGCACAAAAAAAGCTTTTTTTTAATTTAAAAAAAATTAAAAATCAAATTGCACCTGGCCAAGAAGGTGATTTAAAAGATGATCAAGTTAATGAAATTTCGAAAAGACTTGATGTGGACTCCCACGAAGTAATAAATATGAACAGAAGAATGATGGGTCAAGAAAAATCATTAAATGATCCTATTAAAAGTGGAGAAACAGATGAATGGCAAGATTGGTTAGTTGATGATAGTTTAGATCAAGAATTACTAATTTCACAAAAGCAAGAATATGACGATAAAAAAGAACTATTAAATAATGCAATGAAAATTTTAGATGAAAGAGAGAAAGAAATAATTAGGGCTAGAAGATTATCAGAAGAACCTAAAACGTTGGAAGAATTAAGTAAAAAATATAAAATTAGTAGAGAAAGAATTAGACAAATAGAAACAAAAGCTTTCGAAAAGTTGCAAAAATCAATGATCAACGCTAGTAAATCAAAAAATCTTTTGCCAGCAAACTAAATATTAAAAGGGTCTTCAACTAAAATTGTATCGTCTCTCTCGGGACTTGTCGAAATACTCGAAATTTTTGCACCAACGAAATCCTCTAGGGCGTGAATATATTTTCTTGCATTTTCTGGTAAGTCTTTAAAACTTCTTACACCTTGAGTTTTAGTCTTCCATCCTTTAAAAGTTTTATAAATTGGTTTTATGTTAAATTGGTCTTCTGAAGCTGCGGGTAAATAGTCTATCTCTTTTCCATTTAAATCATAGCCAACACACATTTTTATTTCTTCTAATTCATCTAATACGTCTAATTTTGTTAAAGCTATTCCATTAATTCCGGAAATTTTGATTGTTTGTCGTACTAAAACTCCATCAAACCAACCGCATCTTCTCTTCCTGGCTGTTACAGTCCCAAATTCTTTTCCTCTTCTACCTAAGCTCTCGCCTATTTCATCAGTTAGTTCTGATGGAAAAGGTCCACTTCCAACCCTTGTTGTGTAAGCTTTTGTTATTCCCAAAACATAATTAATTGTACTAGGACCTGTTCCAGAACCAGTTGCTGCCATTGCAGGAACTGTATTAGAGGAGGTAACAAAGGGATAAGTACCATGATCAACATCTAAAAGTATTCCTTGCGCTCCTTCAAATAAAATTTTTTTTCTATCATTTTCATACTGGTGAATCTTTAGCCAAACAGGTTGTGCGTATTTTAATATTTCAGGGGCAATTTTTAAAAGTTTTGACTTTAAATCATCTTTTTCAAATATTTTTTTATTTAAACCTTTTCTAATTGCATTATGATGTAAAAGAACATTTTCTAATCTTTTGGTAAGATTGCTCTCTGATCTCAAATCCATTACCCTTATTGATCTTCTTCCCACTTTGTCTTCATAGCAAGGTCCGATGCCTCTTCTTGTAGTTCCAATTTTTCCTTTTCCAGCTGCGTCCTCACGAATTTCATCCATTTCCTGATGAAAAGGCAATATAAGAGATGCAGACTCGGAAATCATAAAGTTCTCAGGAGTCACATCTACGCCTTGTTTTTTAATCTCTTCAATCTCATTTAGAAGAGCCCACGGATCAATAACAACTCCATTTCCAAGAATTGAAGTCTTTCCTTTTCTAACTATTCCTGAAGGTAATAATCTTAATTTAAAAACCTTTTTGTCGATTACAAGTGTATGGCCAGCATTATGACCGCCTTGAAACCTAACCACAACATCTGCCTCGCTGGAAAGCCAATCAACTATCTTTCCCTTTCCTTCGTCGCCCCATTGAGAGCCTACTACAACAACATTTTTCATTAATTAAATTTTCTGTTTAAAGTTATCGAATTTAAATGATTTATAGGTCCATTTCCTTTTCCTAATTTTAGATTTGATTTAATTGCTTCATTAACATATTTAATTCCAAGCTCACAGGATTTAATCAAATCTTTTCCACATGATAAATAAGTAGTAATAGCGGAAGATAAAGTGCAGCCGGTTCCATGAGTATTTTTTGAATTATATTTCTTATTTTTAAATATTTTTATTATTTTTTTATTGATCAAAATATCATACATTCTTTTAGATTTTAAATGTCCCCCTTTTATCAAGACATTATTAGCACCCATACTTATCAAAATTTTACCTGCCTTTATCATGTCATTAACAGTATAAATTTTTACTTTTGAAAGTATTTCTGCTTCAGGTATGTTTGGTGTAATTAGAAGAGTATCCTTCATTAATTTTTTTTTTAAGTAAACAATAGCTGAATTGTTTATTAGTTTTGTGCCACCTTTAGCAACCATTACTGGATCAAGGATAATTTTTTTTATATTAAATTTTTTTAAAGATTTTAATACAGCTTGTATTACTTGTTTTGAGTGTAACATTCCAATTTTAACTGCTTCTGGTTTAATATCTTTTACAGAAAACTCAATTTGATTAGAAATTTCTTTAGGCTTAATACCCACAACTGATTTTACACCTGTTGTATTTTGAGCAGTTACCGCGGTGATAGCTGTCATGGCATAAGAACCCAGAGAAGTGACAGTTTTTATATCTGCTTGAATTCCAGCTCCTCCGGAAGAATCGGAACCAGCAATGATTAGAATTTTTGACTTAGGTCTCATATTTCAATTAATAGTTTTTTTTACTATAGAGATACATTTATTTATCAAAGAATTATTGTGAGACTCACACATGACTCTTACCTTTGGCTCTGTGCCTGAAGGTCTTACTAATAATCTCCCATTATTTTTAATAAGCTCATTAGCAAATTTAATTGCCTTTTTACATTTGGTTGAGTTTATAATTTTTTTATCTTTTACTTTAATATTTAAAAGTTTTTGAGGTACTGGTTTATATACTTTAAATATTTCGCTTGCTTTTTTTCCTTTTCTTAAAGCAAATAAAGTTTCAAGTGCCACCAAAAGACCATCTCCAGTAGTTGCAAATTTACCTAATATTATATGACCTGATTGCTCACCTCCTAAATTAAAATTATATTTTTTCATCATTTCTTTTACGTATCTGTCACCAACATTTGACCTTTTAAATTTAATATTTTTTTTTAAAAAATATTGTTCTAATCCATAATTAGACATATGGGTTCCGATAACCCCTCCTCTAAGGATTTTTTTTCTTTTCCACCTATTAGCGATCATTGCGATAATTTGATCACCATCTATAATTTTTGCTTTTTCATCACACATTATTACTCTGTCAGCATCACCATCTAAAGCTATTCCTAGATGGGCCTTAAATTTTTTAACATATTTTTTTAAAATTTGAGGAAAAGTTGAACCACATTTGTAATTAATGTTTAATCCATTAGGATTAACACCTAGTGAAAATACTTTGGCTCCTAAGTCAGTAAGGACTTTGGGAGCAGACTTATATCCTGCGCCATTTGCACAATCTATTACTATTCGCATACCCTTAAGACTAAAATTACTTGGAAAATTACTTCTAAGAATTTTAATATATTTATCATTTCCGTCTTCCAGCCTCTTAACTCTTCCTAAATATTTTGGTTCAGATAAATGATTTAAAGTTTTTGTATCAATCAAATTTTCAATTTTTTTCTCAATTTTATCAGATAATTTCATTCCGTCTGGACCAAATAACTTAAGACCATTATCTTGAAAAGGATTATGAGATGCTGTGATCATTATTCCAA
>MDTG01385118.1_pt1 | contig 11667 bp, 6 predicted proteins | sample 811421 | NCBI WGS metagenome assembly MDTG01 (sample SAMN05326645, study PRJNA326480) | marine metagenome | isolation source: seawater | place: Pacific Ocean: South East | collected 2011
TCTTCGCCGAGGAGGCCGTCGAGCATGAGGAAGGTGCCCGTGCCGCGGCCGCGCTCGTCGAGCTCGGCGAAGGCCGGATGGAAGACGCGCACGTGGACGCGCTCGGTGCCCGGGTCGACCTCGAAGGCCGCCTCCATGGCGTCGGCGGCCAGCTCCACGTCGCCGAGGCGGAGGCCGAAGCCGGGCCGGGGCTGGCGTGCCGGGTGGAACTCCCAGACCGGATCGTCCGTGGGTGCGTCGCGGACCCAACGCTCGGTCAGGTGGCGCAGCGACATGTCGCCGGCGGCGCTGAGGGCGAAGGCATGGGTGGCGCGCTGGCCCGGCCCGAGCTCCCACTCGAGGCGGGGGTGGATGGCCTCCGTGAGGGCGCCGATGCGCTGGGGGAGGTCGCCGAAGTCGCGGCGCTCGAGGGCTTCGTTCAGGGCCTCGCGGAGGGAGGGCCAGGCCTGCCAGAAGGCGGCGACGGGATCCTGTGGAGCGGTCACGGCGCAGCGTAGCAGCACGGAAGGCGGTTGCGAGCTGGGTGGAAAGAGCTCGTGATTGCAGCGGTTTGCGGGGCGAAGCTCGGCGATGAGTTGGGTTGGATGGAGGCTGAGCCCGGCTACTCGAAGAGCGCGAGCTGGCCCGGGAGCAGGTGCTCGCCCTCGAACTTCACGCCCTCGAGCGTGAGCAGGGCGCGCTTGCGCGGGAGCCCGCCGCTGTAGCCGCCCAGCGTATGCCCGGCTCCGACGATGCGGTGACAGGGCACGACGATCGGCACCGGGTTCCGGCCGTTGGCCACGCCCACGGCGCGCATGGCCCGCGGTCGCCCGATGTCGGCGGCGATGCCGCTGTAGGTCCGCACCCGCCCGCGCGGCACCTCCCGGAGCGCGTTCCACACCTCGCGCTGAAAGGCCGTCCCCCGCAGGTCCACGGGCACCTCGCGCGCCGGGTCGACGTCCTTCCCCTTCGCATAGGCCTTCAACGGCTTCGTGAAGCGACCCGGAATTCGCTTGTAGATCCGGGCCTCTTCGAAGGGCGCCGGCGCGTCTCCGTCCGCCCAGGCGACGCGCACGAGGCCCGCATCGGTCCAGGCGAGCCAGAGCGGGCCGATGCCCGGGAGATCGAGGCGCCCCTGTCCGAGCACCTCGGAGGTGTTATTCTGGGCCGCAGTGCGTCGTCGAGCCGTCATGCAGGGATCATCGCTGCCCCCCGGGACTCCATGGTCGCGGGCCGTGCGCGGGTTGGCTCCGTGCCTGCTGGCGGCGGGGCTCTTCGGCTGCGGGGCGAGCCCACGCATGTTGCACCAGAGCAATGCGTATTACGAGCGATGCCACTCGGCCGACGTGGATCCCGCGCGCTCCGTCGAGCAGCGCGAGCGTTGCTGGACCGCGTGGCTCGAGCACTACTCGTGGAACCAGCCGCCGCGGCGCGTTCGCTACGCGGAGCGGCGGGTCGTCGCGCTGCGTCACGGTGAGACGGTCGCCCCGCTCCCGGACGCGGAGCCCGAGGTCTACGCGGCCACCTTCTACAGCACGGCGGCCAGCGCCACGTCGGCCGAGGGCGACCTCCCCTGCGTGGAGGCGGGCGAGACGGGCGCGGAGGAAGGCGCGGCCCCCTGCGATGCCACTCCCCGGGACCCCGGCGAGGGGGTCGACGAGGCCACCCGATCCCATCTCGGCCTCGCGGAGGGCGGCGAGGGCGTCACGCCCCGGGAAGAGCCGAGCGATCCGACGGCCCGCGCCCTCACCGGCGCCCGGGTCGAGCCCCCGCCGCCCGAGCGACCCCCGGTCCGCGAGCCTCCGCCGGGTCCAGCGCCGCGGCCGCCCCACATCGAGGGGACGAACGCCTGCCGTTCGGTCTGCACCCCCAACTGGAGCGCCTGCGTCTCCCGCTGCGGCGAGCGCGGCTCGAGCTGCGTCGAGGCCTGCCGGCTCGAATACCGGGTCTGCATGGGCGCCTGCTCCTGAGCGGTCCATCGCTCCACCCACGGGCTCCCGCGATCGGGCCGGCGCCCGTCGGGGGCCCACTCGCCGTGACTCCCCCGTGAAGCAGGCGCGACATCTCGGCTCGCGTCCGGTGACGGCACCGTAGAGGGCGCCCCGCGAGACCACGAAGCGGTCGGCCCCGTGGGAGCGTCGGGCGCCCGGCCCCCGCCCTCGAGAGGCTCGGATGCCCCTCGCGCCCCGCTCCGTGGACGCCCCGGAGGCGGCGTTCACGGGCCTTTCACGCACCGTTCTACGAGGTCCCGCGGTTTGCGCGGCCTCGGAACCGGGTGACATAGTCGCCGCGTTCGCCCGCCCCGCCCGGGAGCCCCCCATGCCCATCGTCGCCCTCAGCACCGCCCTCACCGTCGCCTGGGTCCTCCTGGCCCTGGCCGGCGTGGCCCTCGTGCTCTTCCTGGGCGGCCTCGTCGCCACCTGGCGCCATACGCGCCGGCGCCCGCCGCAGGCACCCGACGACGCCCTGCCGCCGGTCTCCCTCCTCAAGCCCATGAAGGGCCTCGAGGACGAGCTGGAGGCGAACCTCGAGAGCTTCTTCGTCCAGGACTACCCGGCCCCCTTCGAGATCGTGTTCGCCACGACCGACGCCGACGATCCGAGCCTCGCCGTGGCCCGCCGGGTTGCCGCCCGCCACCCCGAGGTGCCGGTGCGCTTCGTCCTCTCGGACGACGGCTTCGGCCTGAACCCGAAGGTCGCCAACCTCGCCGGGGCGCTCCGCGTCGCCCGCTACGACCTCGTCCACCAGTCGGACGCCAACGTCCGCGTGCCCGCCGACTACCTCCGCCGCATCGTCGCCGAGTACGTCGCCCTGGACGCCTCCGTGCTCACGAGCCCGGTCATCGGCGTCGGCGAGAAGACCTACGGCGCCGCCATGGAGAACATCCAGATGAGCGGCTTCATCGCGCCGGCCATGTGCCTGGCGCTCGAGGTCGCGCGGATCACCTGCGTCTGCGGCAAGTCCATGCTGCTCCGCCGGAGCGAGCTCGAAGCCGACCTCGGTGGGCTCGAGAGCGTGCGCGACGTGCTCTGCGAGGACTTCGTGCTGGGGGAGCGGTACAAGGCCCTCGGCAAGACGGTCGTGCTCTCACCCACGCCCGTGCGGAACGTGAACATCGACTGCGGGCCGGAGCGCTTCCTGGGCCGCCACAGCCGCTGGCTGAAGATGCGCATCACGCTGCACCTGCCCGGCTTCTTCGCGGACCTGCTCTCGAACCCGGTCGCCCTGGCGGCGCTGGCGCTCGTCTTCGGTGGCTTCGAGCCGGCCGTGGCCATGGCCGCCGGAGGCATCGTGCTGACCAAGCTCGCCGCCGATCTCGTGGCCATCCGGCTGACCCGGGAGCCGATCCCGCTGCGCTACGCCTGGCTGGCGCCGCTCAAGGACCTCGCGCTCTTCCCGCTCTGGGTGAACGCGATCTTCAGCCGGACGGTGACCTGGCGGGGGCGCCGGCTCCGCTTCGGGAAGAACACGAAGCTCCTCCCGGTGGGGCCGCCGCCCGAGCCCGCGCCCGAAGAGGCGCCCGAGCTCCACGAAGAAGCCGCGTAGCCGGACGCCGGCTGGCGCCCGGCCAGCGCCGAGCCGAGCGGCATCGGCGAGGTCGGACCGGATCTGGTGGGGCCCGTTCGCCCCGAGGTCCGGCGAACCCGCTCCCTCCCGTCAGCGGGCGCGACCCCGGCGGAGCTCGCCCTGCCAGGCCAGCTCGTAGGAGAGGAGCGCGCCTCCGACCGCGGCGATGCCGGCGGCGGCGCCCGTGAGCGGGCGCCAGCGGGGCCGCTCCCGGGCGAGGGCGCCCAGGCCCACGGCGGCGCCGGCCGCCAGGGTGGCTCCGAGCAATGCCCAGCCATAGCTCGCCGGGGCGCCGGCGTCGTGGCCCGCGATCCAGACGCCGAGCGGCGCGCCGAGCAGCCCGCCGAGGGCCATCCCCGCGAAGGCCCCACGGCGGCAGGCACCGAGCGTCCCGGTGGTCCGGGAGGCCCGGGCGCCCGTCGCGCAGCCCAGTCCGCCCACGGAGGCGGCCAGGAGCGCGGCGTAGGCGAAGCCCAGCCCGAGGGCGCGGCGGCGACGATCCCCCGCTGGCCAGCGGGGCACCTCGGGGACCGGCCCGAGCGCTCGTACTCCGTCGTCCGGGACGGCGGGGGCGAGCGCCTCCTGGCCCCGCTGGGCCTCGCGACCGTAGCGGGAGGGCGCGTCGGGCACGCTCTCGGTGGAGCGCGCGGGAGCCACGCTGGCCGAGTCGTCGAAGCCTCGGGGGGTCTCGGAGCCCTCGGGGGCGGACACGTCCTCGGCGAGCTCGACGGCCTGGGCGTGGCCCGTCGACGCCACGAGGCACGCCCCCAGGGCGAGCGCAGAGAAGCGAAGCATGGCCCTGGGACGCACGAGGCGCCGCCGGATTCAGCCGGCGTCTTCCGCTCGCTGGGAAGCGAAAGATGGCGAGCGCCAGCGAGCGGACTAGAGCCGCGCGCGGGCGGCTTCGAGCTGCGCCTTCTTCTCCTTCAGCTCGGTCGCGTCCTGCCGGCTCTTCTCCACGACCTCCGCCGGCGCCTTCTCCACGAACTTCGGGTTCGCGAGCTTCTTCTCGAGCTTCCCGAGCTCCTTGTCGAGCTTCTTCAGCTCCCGCTCGAGGCGCTCCCGCTCCTTGGCCGGGTCGATGACGTTCGGCACGACCGCCCGCACGCCGGGGAGCGCGAAGACCGCCGCGTTCTCGAAGTGCGCGTGCGGCTCCGCGGCCTGCGCCGCCTCCACCTCGCGAAGCTCCCCGCCGATCAGCGTCTCGATCAGCACCTTCTCGCGCCGGAGCACCTCGCCCTTGGCCGCGTCCTCCGCCGCCCAGCAGAGCTCGATGCGCTGCTTCCGCGTCAGGTCGTGCTCGGCCCGGATGCTCCGCGCGCCCGTGACCAGCTCCTGCAGCACCGCCAGATCCGCCTCGGCCTCCGCGTCCGCCCGCGCGTCCGCCTCCGCCGTCGGGTAGCGCGCGACGATCAGGCTCTGGGGCTTGGCCGCGTCCCGCGGGTGCCGCCCGAGCGCGTCGTCCTTCGCCACCCGCTGCCAGATCTCCTCCGTGATGAAGGGCATCATCGGGTGGAGGGCCCGCAGCGTCGCCTCGAGCACGTGGATCAGCGTCGCCCGCGTCTCCTCGACCAGCGCCGCGTCCTCGCTCTCGAGCAGCGGCTTGCTCAGCTCGAGGTACCAGTCGCAGAGCTCGTCCCAGACGAAGTGGTAGAGCGCCTGCGAGGCCTCGTCGAGGCGGTAGTCCTCGATGCCCTTCTTCGTCGTCTCGAGCGCCGCGCCGAGCCGCGCCAGGATCCAGCGGTTCGCCAGCGCGGTCACGGCCGGCGGCGCGCCCGTCGCCTTCGCGCCCGTGCCCTCGAGGTTCATCAGCGCGTAGCGCGCCGCGTTCCAGAGCTTGTTCGCGAAGTTCCGGTAGCCCTCGACCCGCTTGAGGCTGAGCGCGATGCGCCGGGCCTGGGGCGAGTAGCTCAGGAGCGTCATGCGGAGCGCGTCCGTGCCGTACTCGGGGAAGCCGTCCGGGTAGGTCTTCTTCAGGTACTTCAGCCCCTTCTCGGGGGCGCCGCCGGCGCGGGCCTTCTCGAGCAGCTGCTCGAGCGTCGCGCCCTGGATCACGTCGAGCGGGTCGACGACGTTGCCCTTCGTCTTCGACATCTTGTCGCCGCGCTCGTCCGTGACCAGGCCGGCCAGGAGCACGCGCCGGAAGGGGGCCTCGCCCATGAAGTGGAGGCCCATCATGATCATCCGCGCGACCCAGAAGAAGAGGATGTCGTACCCCGTCTCCATGTCCGCGGTCGGGTAGAAGCGCTTCAGGTCCGGCGTCTCGTCGGGCCAGCCGAGGGTCGAGAAGGGCCAGAGGCCGGAGCTGAACCAGGTGTCGAGGACGTCCGCGTCGCGCTCGAGCTCGGTCGAGCCGCACTCGGCGCACTCGGTCGGGTCCTCCCGCGAGACGTTCACGTGCTCGCACTGCTGGCAGTACCAGGCCGGGATCGGGTGCCCCCACCAGAGCTGCCGGCTGATGCACCAGTCCTGGATGTTCCGCAGCCAGTGGAAGTAGGTCTTCTTCCAATCCTCCGGGAGGATCTGGATCGTCCCGTCCTCCACGGCGGCGATGGCCGGCTTCGCCAGCGGCTCCATCTTCACGAACCACTGGGTCGAGATCATCGGCTCGACGATGGTGCCGCTCCGCTGCGAACGCGGGACGGTCATCGCGTGCTTCTTGCTGCCGCGGGCGAGGCCGAGCTCCTCGAGCTTCGCCTTCACGGCCTTCCGGGCGGCGAAGCGCTCGAGGCCGGCGAAGGGGCCGCCCTCGTCGTTGAGCGTGCCGTCGAGGTTCAGGATGTTGATCTCCTCGAGGCCGTGGCGCTTGCCCGTCGCGAAGTCGTTCGGGTCGTGCGCCGGCGTCACCTTCACGACGCCCGTGCCGAACTCCATGTCGACGAGCTCGGCGTCGAGGATGATCGGGATGCGCCGATCGACGAAGGGGTGCTTCACGAGCTTGCCGTGGAGGTGCGCGTAGCGCTCGTCGTCCGGGTGGATGGCGACGGCCGTGTCGCCGAGCATCGTCTCGGGGCGCGTGGTGGCGACGACGACCTCCCCGAGCTCGTTGCCGTCCTCGTCGACGACCGCGTAGGCGAACTCGAAGAGCTCGCCGGCGTAGCCCTCCTCCTGCTCGACCTCGAGATCGCTGAGCACGGTCTGCGTCTCGACGTCCCAGTTCACCAGCCGCGTGCCGCGGTAGATCAGCCCCTCCTCGTAGAGGCGCACGAAGGCCTCGCGGACCGCCTTCACCAGATCCTCGTCCATGGTGAAGTGGGTGCGGCCCCAGTCGCAGCTCGCGCCCATGTGGCGGAGCTGGGCGAGGATGCGGCCGCCGCTCTGCTCCTTCCACTCCCAGACGCGCTCGAGGAACTTCTCCCGGCCGAGCGTGTGGCGGTCCGTGCCCTCGCGGCGGAGGAGGCGCTCGACGACGACCTGCGTGGCGATGCCGGCGTGGTCCGTGCCGGGGATCCAGAGGGCGTTGAAGCCGGCCATCCGGTGGTAGCGGATGAGCACGTCCTCGAAGGTCGTGCGGCAGGCGTGACCCATGTGCAGCGTGCCCGTCACGTTGGGCGGCGGGATCGCGATGGTGTAGGGCGGGCGCTCGTCGGCCGGGTCGCTGGAGGCCTCGAAGAAGCCGTTCGACTCCCAGAAGGGGTACCACTTCGCCTCGGCGTCACCGGGCGCGTAGGCCTTGGGCAGGGTCGCGTCGTCGCTGCTCATGTCGTCTCGTCGCTTCGCGCGGATGGCGCGCGTTCGCAAGTGGAAAAGGGGGATGGGAGGGGGGAGGGCGCGCACGAAAAAGGCCCGGTCGCGGGCGACCGGGCCTTCGGGGGAGCGCGGGGGGCGCTCTACTCGGCCATCAGCCGCTGGATCTCTTCCTTGATCAGCGTCTCCGCGAGGTCCGGTACGACCTCCCAGACGACCTGCTCGATGACCTCGCGGCTGAGCGCGAGCACGCCCTCGACCTGGTCCTTGGAGAGGCCGAGGTCGGCGAGCTTCGCGGCCATGTCTCCGCCGCTCGAGGTGGCGGCGGCCGCCGCCGCCGCGGGCTTGGCGGGCGCGGGCTTGGCCGCGGGCTTCGGAGGCGCCGCCGGGGTGGGCGGCTTCGGCGCGGGCTTCGCGGCGGCCGGGGGCTTGGCCGGCGCGGCGGGCTTGGGCGGCGCCGCGGGCTTGGCGGGCGCCGGCGTGGCCGGGACGAGCTCCGCGTCGTCGGCGAGCTCGAGCACGGGCTTCTCCGGGGCCGGCGGCTTGGGCGGCGCCGCGGGAGCGGGCGGCTTGGGCATGGGCGGGCGGCCGCCGGAGGGCGTGCCGAAGGCCATGGTGCGCTTGGGCGAGCGGGGCGCCGCCGGCTGCTGCGGGCCGGGGCCGCTGCTCGCGGGGGCCGGGGCGGCGGGCGGCGTGGCGGCCGCGGGGGCGCCGGACGCCGTCGCGCGGGGCTTGCTGAGCACGTCGGCGACCTTGTCGATGACGACCTGCGAGTCGAAGGGCTTCGCGACGTGGTCGTCGACGCCCGAGCTCTTGCCCCGGGCCTCGTCGTAGGGCGTGTGCTGGCTCGCGAGCACGATCACCGCCGTCTTCGCGAGGCCGCCGTCCGACTTGATGGCCTGGGCCACCGCGTAGCCGTCCATGCCGTCCATGGAGGCGTCCGCGAAGACCACGTCGGGCTGGAGCTGCTTGGCCTTCGTGACGGCCTCCTGCCCCGACGACGCGGTGACGACCTCGGCGTCCTCCCCCGCGAAGGTCATCTCCATGATCTTTCGCATCGTCGCGCTGTCGTCGACGGCCAGGATCTTCACCGGCAAAGAGGCCTCCCTCGAAAGTCCTTCCTCTACCCGAAAGGGGCAGAGAGAAATGCTGGGACTGGAATACGCCAAGGGCGCGCAAAGGGTCAAGATCCGTGCGGATCTTCGCGCGGAACGGCCCTGCGGGCCGCCCCGTGCGAAGGGGGCGCTCGCTACGCTCGCTTTGGGTGCGCTCGCTTCGCTCGCTGGGGGGGACGGGGAACTGGGGCATGGGAGGCGAGTGGGGAGCTGCGTGAGGCGCGCCGGGGTTGGGCTCGCTGCGCTCGCGGGTGGGCTCGCTGCGCTCGCGGGTGCGCTCGCTTTGCTCGCTGAGGGGGACGGGGAACTGGGGCATGGGAGGCGAGTGGGGAGCTGCGTGAGGCGCGCCGGCGTGGGCTCGCTGCCGTGGTGTGCGAGCGCTCGAGAGCGCGACGGCGCCTCCCGATTGGGCTCTCTGGTCGAGTTTCGCGTCCCCCGACCCGGGCGGCGCCGCTGCGACGACCGCACGTGGAGGGTCCGAGAGCGCGACGCCCGCTCCCGATCGATCTCCATGCCCCAGTTCCCCGTCCCCCGACCCCCTGAGCGAGCGAAGCGAGCGCACCCCGGCTCGAACGACGGCGCCGCCAGGCGTCGTCGTCAGAGCCGCACGCCGAGCTCGTCGGCGGCCTGACGGACGGTCGAGGCGGCGTCGGGGAGGCCGCGGACCTCCTGCCAGGCGCGGCGGAGGACGGCGCCCGCCTGGACCTCCTCCCCCTCCTGGTGGAGCCAGCGCGCGAGCTCGGCGGCGGCCCGGGGGTGCGCCGGGTCGGCCTCGAGGACCCGGCGCCAGAGCGTCGCGCCGAGCCCCGGCTGGGGGCCGTTCGCCTCGCTCGCCTCCTGCGCGATCTGCGCGGCGAGGGAGCGCCGCACCCGGCGGCGGTCGGCGAGGTAGGCGCGCCCGGCCTCCAGGTCGCCGGCGGCGAAGGCGCACTCGGCGGCGAGGAGCGTCACGTGCTCGTTCTCGCGGGCGAAGGCGTGCGCCTCCACGGCCTCGAGCACGGCCGGGCAGGTGTCGCCGTCCTCGTCGTCCCGCGCGGTCTCCGGCTCCTCCTCCTCGCCCGGCTCCCCGAGCGACGATTCCCCGAGCGCCGATTCCCCGAGCCATGCGCGCACGACGGCGGCGATCGGATCGTCGGTGGTGTTGTTCACCTCGGGCACGAGCGCGAGCGCCTGTCGGGCCGCCACCTCGTCCCGCAGGGCGAGCGCGGCCGAGAGGTAGGGCGTCGCCGAGGAGGGCGTCGCCCGCCCCGGCACCCGCGCGTGCGCGAGGAGCCCGCGCCAGTCCCGCTCCGCCTCCCGCAGCCGGTCGGCCCGGTAGGCGGCTCGATCGTCCGCGAGCGCTTCGTCGTAATGCGCGAGCGCCGCCTCGACGTCGCCCCGCTGCTCCGCGAGCACGCCCTCGACGAGGTGCCGATCGAGCGGCTCGAGCCCGAGCCCGTCGAGGCTCGCCTCCACCCGGTCGAGCGCCGGCGGCCGGAGCCCCACGTACTCGATGCGCTGGATCAGCAGGTCGGTGCGCATGTCGAGCGGCACCGGCGCGAAGCTCTCGCGCGCGATCCAAGGCACCTCTTCCAGCGCCATGTCGAGCTCGCGCTCGCTCAGCCCCTGGTCGTGGGGGATGCGCGCGAGGTCGAACTCGAGGGCCGGGCGGTCGTCGACGATGAGCGGCTGCCCCGCCGACCAGGCCCGCGCGTTCGGCCCGTCGAGCTCCATGGACGAGGCGTAGTCGACGAGATCGTCGAGGACGAAGGGGCGGAGGAAGGGCCGGAGCCCCTCGGAGGTCACGCGCGTGGCGAAGCGCTCGTCGAACTCGAGGGGCTGGTCGCCGGCGATGAAGATGAAGCTCGAGCTCTCGACGACGAAGGCCTTCACGTGATCGAAGACCTCGAGGAGCGTCCGCACGATCTGCTTCAGGTGCGGCGGGTCCATGCGGAAGAGGTTCGACCAGAGCGCGAGGACGCCGCCCGGGGCGAGGGCGCGCTCGACCTCCTGGAAGAACTCGCGCGTGTAGAGGGCGCTCGAGCCGGCGAGCCACGGATGCGAAGGCTGGCTGACGACGGCGTCGTAGGTGCCCTCGGGGGCGAGCACGAGCTGAGCGCGGGCGTCGTCGACGATGAGGTGCACGCGCTCGTCGTCGAGCGGGAACTCGGTCTCGCGCTGCTCGTAGAGGAAGCGCGCGGCCTCGACGACGGCGCCCTCGAGCTCGACGACGTCGATGCGCTCCCAGGGGCCGCCCCGGAGCACGGCCGTCGAGTGGCCGGCGCCGAGGCCGATCACCATCGCGCGCTCGTGCTCCTGGGCGAAGAGCGTGGGGAGCGTGCCGAGCACGGCCAGCTCCTCGCCGAAGCCCGGGTCCGCGCCACCGAAGCCCGACTCGGGGCGGCCGTCGTTGAAGAGGCGGAGCGTCGAGTCGCCGCGCTCGAGGATCGTGACGGTCGTGTTCCGGCCCTCGCGAAGGAACTCGACGTCCTGCTCCCAGCTCTCGTGCCCGGGGCCGTCGATGTAGGCGCGGGAGGGGTCGTACCAGGCGTCGAGGAGGTAGGGCAGGGGGAGGTCCGGGCCGGCGAGGGCGGCGAGGACGGCGAGGAGCGCCGGGATGGCGACGGCGAAGGCGCGGCGGACGAGATCCGCGTAGCTCGCCTGGAGCGCGATGGCCGCGGCGAGGAAGTGGAAGAGGACGACGGCGGTGATCGCGCCCTCGAGGCCGAGCGTCGGCACGAGGAGGAAGCCCGCGAGGATCGAGCCACCGAGGCCGCCGAGCGTGTTGGCGGCGAGCACCCGGCCCGAGTGGCGGGCGGCGTCCTCCGCGTCGCCGCCGGCGATGCGCCAGGCGAGGGGGATCGAGGTGCCGAGGACGATCGCGAGCGGGAGGAGGAGCACGCTCGAGACGACCAGGACGACCCAGGCCTCGTGGGGCACGAGCGTCGTCGAGTGCTGCACCATGACCAGCAGGCGCGGGAGCTGACCGGCGACCCAGATGGCGAGGACGGTCAGGCCGGCGAGGAGGAGCTGGGTGGTGGCGAAGAGGCGGCGCGGGTTGCGGCTCGAGCGCATGAGGCGCTCGGCGAGGAGCGAGCCGAGGGCGATGCCGGCGAGGAAGTTCACGAGCATGGCCGCGAAGGCCTGCGTCGTGCCCTGGACGACCATGCGGAGGACGCGGGTCCAGAGCACCTCGCTCGCGAGGGAGGCGAAGCCGGCGACGCTCGCGAGGAGCATGGCGAGGCGCGCCGCGCCGCTCCCGGAGACGTGGGTCTCGCGCTCGATGGCCGCCGGGTGGGGGCGGCGCCTCGGCCGGGGCTCGGCGGCGCGCTCGCGGCCA
>MDTG01044762.1_pt1 | contig 11666 bp, 11 predicted proteins | sample 811421 | NCBI WGS metagenome assembly MDTG01 (sample SAMN05326645, study PRJNA326480) | marine metagenome | isolation source: seawater | place: Pacific Ocean: South East | collected 2011
GCAACCACTATTACATTCGATTCATTTAATTGAAATTCGCTTAAGTAATCAGGAAGATTTCGCGGTGAATCTATATCCAGATAAGTGGTTCTGATCTGTTTGGATGTTGGGGCGTTTTCAAGTGCTCCAAGTAAAAGCTTAATATCCTGCAGAAATTTTTGAGTAATCTTCGGTAAATTATTTTTTTCCTTTATTGTGACTATAATTTCTACAGGTTCCTGGAGCTTATTTAGCAGAGCAATGCTTTCCCGAGAAAGTGAGTATTTAGTTTCCGAAGATAAGTCTACTTGCAAATTAGATTTGGAGACAAAGAAATTAAGCCCCAAACAAAGAGAACTTATCAAGACAACAATTACCCAGTGTTCAATTTTTTTGTTTCTGGTGGAATTACGAAAGTCCATCTTAGTGTCTAATTTTTTCTATTTGTAAGGTGGCAAGGCTTAGAAAGAAAAAAACCACAATTAACTGATGTAGGATTGTTGGAATATGTAATACGCCCAAGGCAAAGAATTGAATCTTGTCCAATCCTCTGTAAAGGGAGCCACCAAGCATAGCAAATAAATCTTCATAAGAGTTAAATGCATTGGCTTGGGAGGGTTCCCCATAAGAAAAAGCCATAACTGCTAAGTATAGAGTGATAAGTGAAAAACTTAGCATGCCAGCGACCATTTGATTCCTCGTTATTGAACTAGAGAATATTCCAATGGCACAAAAACTAGCCCCGAAAGCCATTAGGAATGTGAAACCACCAACCCAATGTTCAATTTGATTAAAACCGAGGCTTTTTGCTTGTTCTGGGAAAATGAGCCAAACGAGAAGAGGGTAGGCATATGCACCGCAACAGATAATTAAGTAGAAAAAATAACTCGCACTCCATTTTCCTGCAATAATGGAGACAGCATTCACAGGTGCAGTCATTAGTGTTTCCAAAGTGCCAAGCCTTCGTTCCTCCGCAATAGTCCTCATAGTCAGAAAAGGAATTAAGGCAGGTGCACCGAAGAGTAATCCTAGTGCTAAGGAGGATAAAGGGGGAAGTATCCAATTTGTACCTGTGAAACTTTCAATAAAAAAACGAAAGCCAACTCCAAGTAATGCTAAGAAGTAGAAGGTAGAAACATAAGTCGCGGGAGAAATAAATAAACTAAAGATTTCTGTTCGTAAAATAACCCAATATCCCTGTGTCATAATCAAATCAATTGGTTACTCTTTTTGAAGATGCTCCGTTTTTTCCCTAAATGATCATTTTCTTCCCAGTTCTTCTTGGTTGCTCGCAAGAAAATCGTCTCAAGGTCAGGTCTTTCAATTTGAAACTCAAATACTCGAAGGTCAGGAATTTTTACAAGATATCTCAAAACAGCTTCTGCTACGACTTCTCCTTTTTCAGTTGAAAATATAAATCTCTTTTTACCGCTGACATCTACCGGTTCGTCTTGTAGTAATTCACAAGTTTCATCAATTTCTCTTACACTTTTTTGCAATGACATTCTGTTGGTTAAGGCAACCACTTCGAATATGGTACGGTTGATGAATTCTTTTTGAAGTTGATTTAAGGTACCTTCAGCGACGATTTGACCGTGACTTAAGATAATCATTCTGTCGCAACAAGCCTCTACTTCAGATAAGATGTGGCTGGATAGTAAGAATGTTACATCGCCTCTCAAGCGTTCCATCATCTTTCGCGTAACAGCAGATTGCCTCGGATCGAGTCCTATAGTTGGTTCATCAAGAATGACTAAACGGGGTTCAGTCAACAATGCGTCAGCGATGCCCACTCTTTGTTTAAAGCCTTTTGACAAATTACCTATCTTTCTTTCAGACACTTTTCTTTCTAAATCACAGATATCAAGGGCTATTCGAATACGATCCCGTTTTCTACTCCCTCTAAGCCCTTTTAGCATTGCTCGAAAATTTAGGTACTCTATGACGCGCAATTCTTCAGGTAGAGGATTGTTTTCTGGCAAAAAACCAATGTGGTTTCTGACTTCACCTTCCTCTTCGGCTAGATCCACACCACAAACTTTTGCTTCACCTGAATCTGCAGGTATTAATCCAGAAAGTATTTTGAGTGTAGTACTTTTGCCAGCCCCATTTGGTCCGAGAAAACCTATGATTTCTCCCTTTCCCACTGAGAAACTGATACCTTTGAGTGCTTGGATGAGACCATACCTTTTTTTCAGATTTAAAACCTCAATAATTGGAAGCGGTTTGGGTTCAGTACTCATGGCATTCTTTCTTTGTTATAAACCTCGTATGCTATGCGAAGTCCCTGCAAAGTTAGGTTTTCGGATTTCTCGATTTCTTCGATATTTAAATTAAGAGAAGATCCACCACAGATTACAAACTTAACTTGTTTGGAGTATTTTTCCATGAGGTCTGCTTTTAAGTTTTCGACGATCCCCTTAATCATTTTTGGGTAGCCAGTGAATACGCCAAGTAGCATGGCTTCTTTGGTACTTTTACCGTAAGCGAATTGAGGTTGATCATTTTTATTTAATTCAACTTTAGGCAATAACGCAGTGTTCGATTCAAGGAAATCAAGGAATCCTTGAGGACCGGGGAGTATGATTCCTCCCTCATACCCATTAGGTTGAGATATAATATCAAAAGTTGTGGCTGTGCCTAAGTCGATAACAACACATGGTAGAGGATAGAGGTGGAAGGCCGTAATTGAATTGGCTATCCTGTCGGTACCAATTTCATCTTTATTGGAGTATGATATGGGTATCCCGGCACAGAAGTCTGGGCTGATCGCAAATATTTCTTGTCGAAAAGAACTTATATTTTTTTTAAAGGAATTTTCGACTTGAGGAACTACAGAGCAGTAGACTAAGTCTACATCATTTTTTAAAATTTCGGCTGCAAGTAACTTTGGGTTTGAAATAAGTTCTTTGGTTTCAAATTGAATGAAGTTACTAAGCTCTTGCCCTCGGAAAATGCCAAGTTTTGTGCTCGAATTGCCAATATCTAAACACTGGATCTTATTCATTGACAGATTCAATCAAGCAAGGACTTCGATTTCTCCGCTATGGACTTTTTTCACTCGGCCATTTCGGAGTTTTAAAAGTAGGTTACCATCATTATCAATTCCAGAGGCTTTACCCTGGAAATTTTCTTTTCCACATTGAACCTTAATTTTTTTTCCTCTTAGTTCATCGACCTCTGCCCATCCATTGAGCAGTTCCTCCTCTAAGTTTTTGGAAATACAATCCTTGTAACTCACTAGGATTATTTTAATGAGTTTAGCTGCTAGTTCATGGATTCGTATTTGTTCAGTATTTATGTACTGTAAAGAAATCGAATGCTTAGCTAAATTTTTCGGATAATGTTGGACGGGAATGTTAACATTTAATCCGATTCCAAATATCAATGTTCGTATACTTTCAGAATCAATTGAAGCTTCAGTAAGCATTCCTGCGAGTTTTTTTCCGTCAAAATAAATATCGTTTGGCCATTTGATCATTATTTTCTCAGTACCAATAAAGTGCCTTAGGAATCTACAGATATTAAGACCTTGCCAGAGTGTGAAATTCCTTAGGCGTATTGCTTGAATATTTGGTCTGAAGCCTAGTGATAGATAAATGTTTCCTCCCTTAGGACTGTGCCAAATACGTCCTAATCTTCCGCGCCCTTTTTGTTGTTCGTTTGATAATACCGCAAAGGGAGTTTTAGTAGCATTTGCTAGCAATCTCTCTGCCTCACTGTTTGTGCTATCTACTTCATTATGGATAAAGATATCACAAGCCTTTCTGTTTTCTTTCATCCAGGCGTTAAGAAGCGGTAAGTTAAGTTGATTTGGTTCACCTGCTAAGCGGTACCCTAGATTTTGGGAAGCTTCAATGGTGAGGCCAGCCTTTCTTAATTTATCGATTCTAGACCAAATCCCGACCCTAGACATTTTTAGTTTTTGAGCCAGTAAGCTACCTGAAACATAATAGGGTGAGGCATTCAGAAGCATCCGCAATACGTAACTGCTGGGGTCTTTTTCAGCTTTGGATCTTGAAACTATTTTAGGAGTTTCAACCTTTTTTCTCTTACCTGTTGGGTATTTTGCCATTTGATGATCAGTTCCAGTCCAAACCGATGTCAATCCATCTGCTTGAATGGACTGGTGCACCAGTTGAAATGAAGTGGGGCTTCGCTTTGGCGTAATCTTTGATACTACTCTCGGTGATGCCTCCACTTACTTCGATTACCACCCTGTTATTATTTATCATAATAGCTCGTTCGATTAAACTTGGAGAAAAATTATCAAGCAATACTGCATCTACTCCAGCACTAATTGAGGGCTCGAGTTGTTCGATTTCATCGATTTCAACTTCGATCAGATAATCCCCCGTGTTTTTTTCTACGACGGATCGAAGAAAGTTTTCCATAAGTACGCCGTGAGTCGCTTGCACCGCTGCAAGGTGATTGTCTTTTATAAGAATTCGATCGTGTAGTCCAAATCGATGGTTAAAACTTCCTCCACAAGCCGTTGCGTATTTTTCGAGTAATCTTAATCCTGGCGTGGTTTTTCGGGTGTCTAGCAATCCTACTCCGTAGTCATCGATCTTTTTTTTAAAATGCAATGTCGAAGTGGCTATTCCTGACAGTCTTTGAAGGTAATTTAGGATACTTCTCTCAGTAGAAAGAATTTCGTTCAGCGGACCAGTGAGGACACCAATGGATTCATTTTTAACAACAGGATTCCCATCATTATATTTTGAGGAAAAAGTAATATCATGTGTTCCGAAAGCTCTCAGGATCAGAGGAATCAAGGAGATTCCGCAAAGAATCATCGGCTCTCTTGCGGTAAGGTAGGCAGATCCCTTCGTTTTGATTTCACAGCATTTAGTCGTGATATCCGATGCCCAGTTGGATCCATTTTCTGAATTTTCGCCGAGATCTTCCTCTACGCAGATCGCAATTTGTTTCTCAATTAGGCTATGATCGAGATCTGCCCATGAAATTCGTTGCCTGAATTTTTCAAGAGCTGGAGGATTATCTTTCAAAAATCGAAATGTTATTTTCTAGGGAAGATCAAGGATTTCTGAAATAGGCGGTAAGTTGTCGATTACCTGACCAGGATTTGGACCAACTCCAATGTAGAGTAATTCAGGGAGCTGCTTTGTTCTCCAATTTTCACCATAAGCGACTTTGCAGATACTCTGTACCATTTTTTTGACATAATTTTGAGCCTCAAGGGGCAGGGTATCAAAGCTTTTGCATTCACTTATATCTTCATTCCAAACGGGAAGCTCTTCATAGACTGGGATCAATGATTTCCTCGTTTTCTCGCTACGAGGCACATTTGTTATTACCTCTCCCGTTTCATTTTTATAAGCAATGCAGATTTTTAAATCGTCAAAATCAGCATCCAAAGAACTTAATGCATCCAGTTTATTAATGACTAGCCAATCAAATCCTCCATAGCGAAGAGCATTTCCTTTTTCTACTGCATCAAACCAACCCACCATTCTTTGCCTGCCTGTGGAAGTCCCGAATTCCATTTCAGATAATTTCTTGCCGAGAATGTTTTCATCCGGATTTATATGAGTCAAGAAATGGTGGGTGCCCACTTTCGTATCATAGGCTTTGCAGCATCCAACCTGAGAGAGTTCGCTTATGGGAATGCCTGCAGATTGAAAAATCTCGCTTGAGAAGGTGTGTGAAGCAGTCACATTCGGGGTGAATCCGTGTCTTTTATCAAGCCAATATGCTTGTCCAAATTCGACCACAATCGGTCTGTTATTACCTAAGTCGTCAAGGATCTGGGGTCTGATATCGACAATACTATCGATAAGTTTTTGACCCGCTTGCCAATAGGACTCTTCTAAGCACTCAAAATTTAATTCAAAAGGCTTTGCTGTGCTGAAGATTTCAAAATCAAACTCTTCCTCTTTGAAAATTTGTTCGTTGATGGATTCTTGATTTGCACGCTTTTCCGCAATCGTCAGGGTGTCAAAAAAGCCAAACCAATCCTCTTCACTTACCTTACAAACATATTGAATGGTATCAACTGCTCTTTGAACGCGATTCCTAAGGTCGGTTTCGAAAAGCTTACGGTTTTCAATAAAAGCTTGATAGAAAATTTGCCATTGTCCGGTTTCATCACAGTAAGCAGGGCTAATTCCTCGACCAGTTGAGCCTCTGCTTTCCTTTTTGAGTTGGTTCACTCGATAATTTTCCCAAGCTAAGTCAAGGAGTCTGTGCGAAAGATCACTAACCTGGCACTTTTCGTCGATTCTTAATCGAGACAGAACTGAGATGCCTCTTTTTTCCAGTGGTAATGCTTCCCACAAAAACTTCCTTGGATCCGCAACTACTCCTGCACCAACAACTAAGTCTTTTACCTGCGGGTTACCAACACCAGATGGCAGAAGGTTTAGTTTAAGTCCGGCAGCGGTATGGCCCGCATTGGCACCGCCATTTACTTTCATGACTCCACTGGCTGGAGAACCGGTCGTTTTTTCTATATCATTAAGGATTTCATGAACAACTCGGCCTTTTCCTTCATCGCCCATGCTTATTCCAAGAACAGACACGAGAGGCTGAAATTTTGATTTACTAGACTTGATCATTAAACTTGAGTCCTAAGAGCGTGAAAATTCACTGTTTTTAATTTCGATAACATCGTGAGGCGAGGATTCTCTTTGGCCGGCTGGCGTAACTCGCACAAACCTAGCATTTGATTTGAGCTGAGAGAGATTTTTTGCACCCAAATAACCCATACCAGATCGGATCCCTCCGGAGAGGAGGTTGATCGTTTCGGTGACATCTCCAGCAACTTCTTTCAATGCCTCTATTCCTTCAGCAGTACTTTTTGAGCCCACATCTTTAGTAGAATGTCCGTAACGGGCGGCAGACCCGTCTCTCATTGCCTCTAGGCTTCCCATGCCTCGATATTGCTTATAATATTTTCCTTCGATTTCAATTATTCTTCCAGGAGCTTCCCTACAACCCGCGAGCAGGCTACCACAGATTACACCGTCTGCTTGGGTTAATGCTTTTACAATATCTCCGGACTTGGAAAGCCCTCCATCCGCAACAATGGATACACCTTTTGCTTTCGCTTTTACGGAAGCAGCATAAAGGGCACTCATTTGTGGAATTCCAACACCTGCAACAATTCTAGTCGTGCAGATAGATCCTGGTCCTTGTCCGACTTTTATAATTTGTGCTCCGGCGTCGGCTAAAAACTCTACTCCTTCTCCTGAAGTGACATTACCGGCCATAATCGAAAGTTGGTTGAATTCTTGACTCAAGATTTTGGTTGCCTTTCCTACACCTGCGGTATGTCCATGAGCCGTTGAGACAGCTACTAGGTTTACACCTTTCTCAACCATCTCTCCAACATGTCTGAGCAGGTCATTTTTATCAATTTGTCCATTTTCAGTCCGTGGAATTGAAATAGCAGCCCCGCATAACAGTCTAAAGTTATCATCCCTTGCAGGTTTTAGGTGGTTACCTGCCTCACCCATGATTCGCTCAATATCGCTTAATGTATAGAGGCCGCACAATTTATCATCATTATCAACCACCAAAAGTTTATGAATCCCCATATGATCGCTGAAGAAGCGGTCGGCAGTTTCAATAGGATCTCCTCCAATATCTGACTGTTTAACTGTGTAGACTTCGTCGCGGGCAAGCATGCCTTCAGTTACCTTCCGGGACCGATATCGGTGCTTGACGACTCGACCCGGCAGAAGACCCAGTAACTTCCCATCCTCTTTTACAATCGGAAATGTTCTGAACTGAAAGTCTTTGCTGTCAATAAGCTTAAGAACATCTCCCACTAGTTTATCAGCAGTAATTGTAATTGGATCCTGAATCAGCCCGTGAACATGATATTTGACCCTGGCAACTTCTTTGAGTTGTTGCCGTTGACTCATGTTGTAGTGAATTAAACCCATCCCTCCGCAAAGAGCCATTGCGATAGCCATTTCTGACTCCGTAACAGTATCCATATCCGAAGAAAGGATAGGGAGATTCAAAGAAAGTTGGTCGGTGAGCTTGGTTTCCAAATTGGCTTTACTCGGAAGTACATCGGAATACCTCGTGGCCAGAGATATGTCGTCAAAAGTTAGACCAGTAGGTTTTGTCTGCTCAAAAAACTGTTCTGCGGGGAGAAAAATTTCTTTATCCATGCTTGGGTAATTTGTCATTAATGGACATACTTTTTTTATGTCTGAATTAAACCCCGTTCTCAAGAATAATTGATGAATACCGTCAGGGAATTTAAGATTATATCTCAGAAATTTGATCGTCCTCATATTTCATCCAACCTTTCCTGGGAAGTTAGAGAGTCAATTGTGTTGAGAGAACTTAAACATACTGGCGAGTGCTTTTATGGTGAAGTAGCTCCTGTTCCGGGTTTTCCATGTCAGCCTTCATTTCCAGATATCCTGAATGAGGTTGAAAAATGGATATCCAATCAGCCGATTTCAGATTTAAGAATTTTAGCACCTGCTTTGAGCTGTATGAATTCAGAGATATGGAAAATGAACAGTAATCAAAAGGCTAAAAGAATCGGGAGGAGTGATCTAATCCCTGCTCACAAAACGGTATCCCCAAAATTTTCTCTGAAGAAAAAGATAGGACTGCTCCCCGTAGCCGAAGAAATTGAAAAAATAAAAGAATGGTTTCAGTCTCTAGATCCATCTTCCAAAGTTCGTTTGGACGCAAATGGTTCATTGAACATGGAAGAGCTATCCCTTTGGAGTACGGAATTATCTTCAGAAAATCGGATTGAATATCTTGAGCAACCAGTGAGCGATGATTTTCGAGATGAATTATTTGAATTTTCACGTAATTCAAAACTACCTCTTGCTATCGACGAAACAATTGTCGCGATGGGAAGTCCTCAATCTGCCAAAGAACAAGGTTGGAATGGTTTTTATGTTATTAAGCCTACTCTTTTAACTGATTGGAGTTTAACTTTAAAATTTGCGAAAGAAAACCCCGGTAAAACTGTTTTTTCGACTGTTTATGAATCTCCTTTTGGATATGAAGCATTGGTAAGAGCTTGCAGGTTTTCTCAATTAGAAGCGGGTATAAGTCGAAAGACTTTAAAGCATAATATCGGAGAGTTGCCCGGGCATCATGCCGAGATTCTCCAATCTCCTGCAGTCAGCATGAGCGAACTCAATGATTTATGGGGGAAATATAATTAGTATGAATCTGCCCGATCAAAAATTTTGGAAGAAGTCGGGGATTTCATCTGATTTGAATTCACTGAATTATGCCAAAAAGGTTTTCGAAATCTTGAGTGAGGGTTCTTCTGTGAAGATGACCCCGAAGGTTCCCACATCAATTCATTCAGGAGAAAATCCACCTTCCTTAGTTTTTAAAACAAGTGGGACATCAGGTGATCCCAAGCAACATTGGCATTCTTGGGATGGTTTAAAGTCCGCATCTCTTAGACTAAAAGCATTTTTGAACAATGATAAACCAGTAGATACTATTTGTTGTCTTCCAATCCATCATGTTGGTGGATGGATGCAGGTAGCAAGAGCTTGGTTTCTAGGAGGAAGTGTAATTTTTATTGATTACAAGGATTTAGCAAAATCTGAAAAAGTGCAACTTTGTGAAAATCGATACTTATCACTAGTTCCCGCTCAATTGTTTGAATTGTTAAAATCGAAAGATGCGGTGGCTAATTTACGAAAATGTGACGGGATTTTTATAGGAGGTGCCCATTGCAGTAGTGAAATCTCCCAAAAAGCTCGAGAGGCTAAATTACCGATTTACATTTGTTACGGTATGACAGAGACCGCAGGAATGGTCACTGTTCTTGAAAAGGATGATTTTGCAAATGGAATAACTGGGGTGGGGCAGACTATGCCAAGTGTTTCGATGAGGCTAGATCAAGAGGGACGGATTTGTATAAACTGTCCGAGTTTAAGTTTGGATCTTAGATATGCGGACTCTTCGGATTGCGAGTGGTTTAAGACCTCTGATCTAGGTGAAGAAGAAAATGGTTATTGGCAAGTGGTCCATCGAATTGACCGGGTCATTAACACTGGTGGTGAAAAAGTTATCCCAGACTTCGTCGAAAAAAACATTTTAGAATTCCCTTCGGTAGAATCCTGTTTCGTTACATCAAGTAAGGATGAGAAATGGGGGCAGAAAATTGTAGCCTACATTTCTCCCCAGTCAGTTGATCAGCAGCGATTGAAGGAGTTCCTCAGTATTCGCCTGCAGAAATTTGAAATCCCCAAAGAGTTCTTCTTATCTGAAAACCTGGATGCAGTTAAAGGTGTGAGTTGGAAGCGGTAATATAAAATTAGACCCCTTTAACAATTTCATCAGCCAGACCGTACTCGATGGCTTCCTCTGCATTGAGGTAGAAATCACGATCGGTATCTTGTTGGATTTTATCAAGAGGTTGTCCTGAAGTTTTAGCGAGGATCCCATTTAATTCCTCACGAAGTTTTTCCATTTCCTGTGCCTGAATGTTAATATCTACAGCCGCCGCCACCATTCTTCCCGTGATGAGAGGTTGGTGGATAAGTACTCTTGAGTGAGGATAAAGTAAGCGTCTGCCTTTGGTCGCTCCACAAAGCAATATAGAACCCATACTTGCTGCCATACCCGTAACCACTACGGCAATAGGAGAAGTGATAAGTTGCATTGTGTCAAAAATAGCCATGCCGGCGGTGATAGAACCACCTGGTGAATTAATGTAGAAAGTAATCTCTTTACCTGGATCATCAGATTCTAAAAAGAGAAGTTTCTCGGTCAAATCCCTAGCAGAACGGTCGCTGACTTCTCCCCAAAGGAAAATTTTTCTTTGTTCAAGAAACTTGTTTTGAATTTGTTCGGTAACAGAACTGGGCTTTTTATCTTTTTCTTCGCTCATTAAATTCTTTCTATCAAAATTTCACTCAGAGTCGAGCATCTGAATTCTTCGTTGATGCCTGCCTCCCTCAAAGCTGGCGGACAACCATGTATCAATGATTTTAATCGCCAAATCTTTGGAGATCTGTCTTTCACCGATAGCTATCACATTCGCGTTGTTATGTTCCTTGGCAAGTTTCGCCGTTTCAACAGACCAACACAAAGCACAGCGGACACCTTTTACTTTATTGGCTGCCATCGCTTCTCCGTTCCCACTGCCTCCGAGTACAATTCCGTAATCTACTAATGAATTTCCGACTGCCTCAGCTGCAGGAGTTATGAATTCGGGATAATCAACGGATTCTTCATTAAATGTCCCGAAATCCTTGGTTTGATGACCCAAGTTGTGTAAATGTTCCTTGATGGCTTCCTTGTAACGGTAACCGGCATGATCTGTGCCGAGTGCGAATGTCAAAGCCTTGTTTTTATTATCTGGCATGAAGTTAAATATGAGGTGAATAAAAGGATCAGATTAAACCAAGTTCCATTTTACCCTCTTCGGAGATCATGTCTTGGGTCCAAGGAGGATCCCACACAATTTCGACTTCTGCTTCATCAATACCAGGAAGTTCCATGACTTTACCCTTCACATCATCCGCAATTACTGGGCCCATTCCGCAACCTGGAGCCGTAAGAGTAAGATCGACGAATGCGACCCTCCCACGATTATCAAACTCTTCTATTTCTACTCTGTAGATGAGGCCAAGATCCACTACATTGACTGGTATCTCGGGATCAAAAACGCTTTTAAGATTTTCACGAATTTCGTCTTCAGACGCCGGTTTCCC
>MDTG01292159.1_pt1 | contig 11666 bp, 11 predicted proteins | sample 811421 | NCBI WGS metagenome assembly MDTG01 (sample SAMN05326645, study PRJNA326480) | marine metagenome | isolation source: seawater | place: Pacific Ocean: South East | collected 2011
AAACATAATTGTTTCTCTTATGTTTCCTAAACTTTCAGAAATAATCTTTTGTCTTAAAAAATTATTTTTACTTATAATATTACTATTTGCTGCAAATCTTCTTTTGTTAATTGATAGTATAATTATGTAACTTAGTGATAAAAAGAATAAAACAAAAAGTGAAGCTACAAAATTGAATACCATCAAACCTGTAAAAATAAACAATAGAGTAATTATTCTTGAATTTATGAGTAGCATTGGAATTATAATACTCCCAACAACGCGAGCGTTTTCAAGAGTTATTTTTGAAATTATCTCAGAACTATTTTTATTTGAATGATAATAATAATTCTTTGATAAAATATTATAAAATATTTTGTTATTTAATTTAATTCCAATCTCTTGACCAAAATTTAAAGACTTCTTTGAAACTAAAATACTTAATAAATTAGACAATATAAACAAAATTGTAATCGTTATGGTAGTAAATAAAAAAAATTGTTCATCATTTATATTTACAAAAAAATATTCTTGGTATTTATTAATTTCTTTATTATCCATCAAAAGTAAAATAAGTGGTCCAAAGGAAAAAATAGATAATAATTGTATAACTGAACTTACTATTATAAGAAATTGAAGAAAAATTATTTTTAATCTAAAATATTTGAAAGAAAAATTTATTAATAGTTTTAAATCTTTTAACATAAATAATTTATTATATATTATGGTATATATACTTTTAAATTGATATTATTAGAAAATTTTAATTATTATTAAAAATTTGATTGTAAAAGTGTATTAAAGTTTATGATTTTTAAAAATTCAAAAATATTTGTTGCTGGGCACAGAGGATTAGTTGGTTCTGCGGTAGTAAGAATGTTAAAGTTATATGGATATAAGAATATTTTAACAATCTCTAAAAAAAAATTGGACCTCACAAATCAATTAAAAACTTTTAATTACTTAAAGAAAAATAAGCCTAAGTTTATTATTATTTGCTCTGCAAAAGTTGGAGGTATATTAGCAAATAATACTTTTAAGGGTGAGTTCATATATGAAAATTTGCAAATACAAAACAATTTAATTCACGGTGCTTATCTTAATAATATAAAAAACTTGATATTCCTAGGCTCAAGTTGCGTTTATCCTCGTAATTGCAAACAACCAATAAAGGAAAAATATCTTTTGAATGGAACATTAGAAAAAACCAATGAACCATATGCCATCGCAAAAATTGCTGGTATCAAATTGTGTGAAAGTTATAATTATCAATATGGAACAAATTATCTTTGTTTAATGCCAACAAATACTTATGGGCCAAATGATAATTACAATCTTAATACTTCTCATTTTATTCCAGCTTTAATAAAAAAAGCTTATTTATTAAAAAAAAATAAAAAAAAAAGTAAAATCCTTAAATTGTGGGGAAGTGGAAAGGTAAGAAGAGAAGCAATATATGTTGATGATATCGCAGATGCATGCATTTATTTTATGAACAAAAAAACAAACAAATTTTTAATCAATATTGGGGTAGGTAAAGATTATACAATAATTGAATTTGCAAAAAAAATTTTAAAAATAATTCAAGTAAAAGCCCAAATTAAATTTGATAGATCAAAACCAGATGGAACACCTCAAAAATTATTAGATGTATCCGAAGCAGCAAAATATGGATGGAGTTCAAAAACTACTTTAGAAGATGGGCTGTTAAAAGCTTACAAATCTTTCTTAATCACAAAGTGAGGTATTCAATAATTACTGTTGTTAAAAATAATAAACTTCAAATATCTAAAACTATTAATTCGATTAAAAATCAAAAATTTAAAGATTTTGAATTAATTATAATTGATGGTAAATCAAAAGATGGTACTTCTGAAGAGATTAAAAAGAATAGAAAAAATTTTAGTAAATTAAAACATATAATTAGAAAAGATAAAAATTTATATGATGGTTTGAATCACGGTATAAAAATCTCTAATGGTAAATATATAGTCATTTTACATTCAGGCGATATTTTTTTTTCAGAGGATACTTTAACAGTTATAAATAAAAACATATTAAATTATGATGCAATTTCAGGAAATGTATTATTTTATAAAAAAGATATAATGGTAAGATATTGGAATTATACAATTAATAAATTAACTAAATTTAATGCATTTAAAATTCCTCATACAGCTTTAATAGTAAAAAAAGATATAATTCAAAAACTAAATTTTTACAATACTAACTACAGCATTTCCTCTGACACAGATTTTATTTTAAAACTATCTAAAGTAAAAAATCTAAGTTTTAAAAAAGTAAATAAAGATTTTGTTATTATGGAAGCAGGTGGTTTGAGTAATTCTTTTGATAATTTAAGAACAAAAATATTTCAAGATTTAAAAATTTATAAGGAGAATTTTAATATTTTTTTTATATTAGCTTATTTTTACAAAATTTTTTATAAGTTGTTTAAGTTAATACAGTGGAGAATTATTAAATGATTATTTTGAAAAATACATTTTTATACCAAAAGTTATTTTTAATAATTTTACTATCAATATTTTTGCTCATATTAGACTCAACAAGTCTATGACCTTTGAAATGAATAAATTCATGATTTATCACAACATCATGCAAAATATGAATAGTTTTAAAAAATAAATTTGTGTCTATAGGATCCTTGATAATTATAATTTTACCTGAATTTAGCCTAGACAGCTTGCTTAGTAACCTTTCTATGACTTCAATTTTAAGATGATGCAATACATCAATTACTAAAATTAAGTCATATTTATTCATTTCCTCAATATCAATTTCGTCTATACTTTTTTTTTTTAAAATTATATTGTCATATGATTTATCATTTACTGAGACATCAATTCCATAATATTTTTTAAAATCCTTTTTGAACTCTAAAAAAAAGGGAATATTTCCACAACCTAAATCTAATATAGAGTACTCTTTATCTTTAATAATAAAATTTTTTATAATTTCAAATCCATATATCTTTTTTCTTAAATTTCTTTTCATTTTTTTAAATTCTCAAGTCGACTTAATTTCAGATAATAAACTATCTGTGAGCTTAAAATCGGTAACCATAATGGAAACATATACATAACGTATCTACCCATGTTTTGTATACTTATGTAACCAATCAAAAATAGTAAAATTATCGGTATAAAATATAAAATTGAGAAATCATAATTAAATTTTTTTTTGTTAATAACAAAAATTAAAAATGGTAGTATGCTTATAAATATAGGAGCATAAGCATTTGTAAAATAGCTAGGATTTAATGGATTTGCTATTAATAATTTAAATGCATTTAAGTATCCATCATTTTCAAAGCCTGGATAATCATAAAATTCAAAATTTAAATATTTATAGAGAACAAATATCATTACAATATAAGAAATCAAAGAACAGCTTATTGCAATAAACTCAAAAATTTTAATCTTATTTTTATAATAAAATAATTGAAAAAATATTATAGTTCCAAATATTAAAACAACTTTTTCATTAACTAAAAACGAAAAATAAAGGAGAGGTATTGAGTATTTGATATTATTAAGAGAAATTAGAATTACAATTATATAACATATTGCAATTCTATCTAATGTACTCGATTCTACTAAATTAATTATAAGAACAAATAAAATTGAAGCAACTGTAATTTCAATAAATGACTTTCTTTTCATAAACACATAAATTATTGTTAATAAAAGGCCTACATATTTCGATACATAATTTACTAAAGAAAGACTAAAAGTTGCACATTCATACAATTCATGAACATTATTTTTAATTTCAATACTTGGAAAAGTTACGCAGGGAACAATTTTAAAAACTATATATTGTAAAATTAAACCCAAAAATCTTACATTCATTGGAAAATAATCCATGAACTCTCTATTTCCAGTTTCATAATAAATGATAATTTTTTGGTATTTATAGTAACCAACAAATTCTGTAAGCATAGATTTGTATAGTTCTAAAAACTCTCTATATCCAAAAAATAAAATAATGATCAAAAGACAAAATAAAATGCAATAGTATTTATAACTTATTCTCATTTGTTATATTTTTGTCTAAGACTCACAAATAATTCAGTCTAATTGGTTATTTATATTTACTGAATATTTAACCTTTATAAGAGTAAATGACTAATTACCAGTAATAAGTTTCTAAAACTGTTAACTAAGATTAATATTTACCTTTTTTGATAAACATTTATTAAATTTAAAATGAAATAATCTAGTTAGTATTATTACTTACTTATACATTGATAAACTTAGATTAAAAAAAATTTAGTATTTACATTTCAAAAAGATACTTAAGTTGGTAGTGGAAAATGTAAATAATTATTAAATATTAAGTAGACTTTATTACAAAAGGGTTAAATATTTATTTCAACACCAATTTAAGCACTGGCAAGTTATTTGAAGGTTTCAATGATTTAAATAACTTAAAAATTTTAAACTTGAAATTAATCTTATTTAGCGAAAGGTTTTTCAAATTTAAGTACAAAATTAACAAAGCTAATATCGTTATTATAGTAGGACAAAAAGTTTGTTTACATTTAAAAGCTAGATTATATACAGATTTAAATTATTGAAATCTTAAAAAACATTTCAATTTTAATATCTAATGAAATATAAAAAATTACTTTACTTTTTTGCTTTTATAATTTTTTTAATCTCATTAAATTTTTATGTGGTTACTAATTTATCTAAAACAAATAACTTTTTTGTTCATAAAGTAAAAAGCTTCATTCCTCAAAGCACAAGAGATTTTTTAAAAAAATTTAATAAAAATATCAAAAATGTAATTTTTGTCTTTGACAATAATAAAATTCTTAAAAGCAAAATTGAAGATAAAAATATTAAAATTTTTGATATTTTAGATTCTATCAAAACATTTGACTTTGCGTTGGAGTCTGAAGAAACGATTAATAATAACAGATATAAGCTTACTAAATATACTAACCCACTCTTAAGAGAGATGGGACCTAGAAGTTATTTTGCACTTGATAAAGATATACTTGTTCTTATGACTGGAACTGGAACATTAATGTATATTAATATAAATGATCTAAACAAAAAAAATATTATCTTAAAAAAAATTGACACAAATTTTAATCAACTAGTGATGGATAAATGGACTGATGGTAGGAAAACAGTTGTTAAAAATATTTTGATAGATGATAATAAAATTTATGTTTCTTATATAAAATTATTGAGTAAAAAATGTGTAAAGCTTGCAGTTTTATATTCTGATCTAGATTTAAAGAGCTTAAAGTTCAATGAATTTTTTGAAATAGATAAGTGTCAGCCTTATGGAGGTCAAATGATTGGCACAGGAGGAAATTTATCAAAATTCAGGGAAAATAAAATATTGTTAACTGTCGGTGGTTGGGAATCTTATGAAGTCCAAAAAAATGATAATCCTCAGAAACTGGATAATATGATGGGTAAAATATTATCTATAGACAAAAAAAACAAGAAGGCAAAGATATTGTCTTTAGGGCACAGAAATTCACAAGGTTTATTTTATGACGAGTTTGATGATGTTATATATTCTACTGATCATGGACCAAAAGGGGGTGATGAGATAAATCTTGATTTTAAACCCGGTCATAAAGATCCGAAAAATTTTGGATGGGCTGTCTCTTCTTATGGAGAGCATTATTCTTATCCAAACAAATGGCTTACAGAAGAATTTTATAAAAGAGCGCCGTTACATAAATCACACTCTGAATTTGGTTTTGTTGAACCATTGAAATATTTTACTCCATCAATAGGCATTACTCAAATTATCAAAACTGAGAAATTTGAAAATTTACCAAATAAAAAAGTAATTTATGTTGGATCTATGGGTTGGGATTTGGAAGAAAACGATCTTTCTATCCATAAATTTGTGTTAGATAACGATTATAAAATTGAAGAATATGAAATTATACCAATTGTTGAAAGAATTAGGGATTTGATTTATGTGAGAAAAACAAATAAAATTTTGATGTTTCTTGAGACATCTGGATCAATTGGTATTTTAGAAAAAATATTTTGAGATCAATATCATTTTAAAAATGAACTTAAGAACAAACAAGGAGATATATTATGATTTTAATGCCTCTATGGTTGTTAATTTTTTCTCAAAGATTGTTATATCTTATAAAAAAGTAGAATGTTTAAAAATAAATCATTTTCACTCATATTACCTGCCTATAACGAAGAGACACATATTAAAAAAAATATTGAGTCTTTTTTAGAAACCAATATTTTTGATGAAATAATAGTTGTAGATAATAATTCAACAGATCATACTAAAACTGAAATTGAAAAGACTGAAGCAAAGTACATTTGTGAAAAAATACAAGGTTATGGCGCTGCTTTAAGAAAAGGTATGGAAGCATCTTCTGGAGATTATATTGTTTTATGTGAGCCAGATTCTACTTTCAGTGCAAAAGATATTTATAAATTTTTAGCTTATATTGAGGACTTTGATTGTATTTTTGGGACAAGAACAACAAAATCACTTATCCATAAAAGTGCTAAAATGCAATTTTCTCTAAGATTAGGAAATATAGTTGTTGCTAAGATTTTAGAATATATGTTTTTAGGTCCAACCCTTTCTGATGTGGGATGCACATATAAAGTTATATCAAGAGAAGCTTACCAGAAAATCAAAAGTGATTTAAAAGTAGTTGGTTCCGAATTTCAACCAGAATTGATGATAAACTTAATTTTAAAAAAAATAAAAATATTGGAAATTCCAGTAAATTATTTAGAAAGGGAAGGAAAATCGAAAATTACTTATAATTTTACCTCTTCATCAGCAGTGGCTTTAAAAATGCTTTTTTTAATGATTAGATTAAGAATAAAACATTTATTTTAATGTATAATGAAATAAAGTTTTATGGTCTTCTTCATATTAAAGGAAATGAAAACAAAAATTTAAATTTCAATTCAATTGATCAAACACAAAAGACTCTTGTCTATTTAAAAAACGCAATTCTTCTTGATCAACAATTGAAACATTATGATTATGAATTGATTTTAATAACTAATAGAAAATCATATTTAAATAAATTGCTAAAAGATTTAAATTATAAAATTAAACTTAAATCAATAAAATTTAAAACTTATGTTCCAAAAAATACACACTTTTACTCTTGTCATTTTAGAGTAGATGTATTTAAATTTTTTTCAAATCAAAAGTATGTCTACTCAGTATTACTGGATCTTGATGTCTTAATATTAAAAAATCCAAAACATCTTATTAATTTTTGTAAAAAAAAAATAAATTTGGTAAATGATATTTCACAAAATGTAATACCAGCATATGGAAAAACTAGAATTCTTAAAAATTTAAAGTTGCTTAATCCAAATTTAAAAAAAATAGTTTGGGTTGGTGGAGATTTTTTTTCAGGCGATAGTAGATTTTATGCATTATTACATAAGAAAACTATGTTTTATCAAAAAAAATTTGTAGATCACATTAAATATTTATCTGACCAAACTGATGAATTATTCATGTCAGCTTCTTTACACGATTTAAAAAATGAAACTAATATAAAAATTAAATATGCAAATAAATTGAATATCTTTAATAGATATTGGAATACCAATATTCTACACCCACAAAAAAAAATTGATTACTACAAAAAATTTATTTTTTTACATGTCCCAGCAGATAAGATGTTCTTATCAAATTCATATAATAGATTAAGAAATAAGCAAAATTTTAAGTCAGAATATTTCGAGCATGTAACAAATTTAAAGAATATCTTAAGGATAAAAATTGCTAAATATTTACCCTATAAAATAAAAGAAAAAATAAAGTTTATTTTATTTCAATAAAAATTCCATAATGGTGTAAAATTCTATTATTTTTTAAAAATTATTTATGCAAAACAAAAATATTGAATACGATATAATTTTTTTAGGATTAGCCCAAAATTGCGAAAATTATTTACCAAATTTTTTTCAAAAAATTGATCAGATTTCAAAACAAAAAAAAGTAAAAGTATTTATAGGTGAAAATGGTTCAAACGATTTTACATTTGATTTAATACAAAAAAAAATTGCAGTAAGTAATATTTATAAGTTTATAGATACAACTTTTATCGAACATTATGAGGACAGAATTAAGAGATTAGCAATAGCAAGACAAACTTTAAAAAATAATTTTATAAAATTAAATGTTCAATCTAAATATGTATGTGTAATAGATTTAGATGATGTAATAAATGACATATTTAATTTTGAATTAATTAACACTCTATCTAATAAGTTAGAAAATAATAAAGATAAATATTTTGGTGTTTCATTAAGTTCTAAACCATACTACTACGATATTTTAAATTTTGAAAGTATAGAATTTCCTAATAGCTTTATTAAACAATTACAAAATAATAAAAGCATTAAGTCTTATAAAAATAGAAAAGAATCTATTTATAAAGTCCAAAAACTTTTAAGTAAAAAAAAAAACTTTGAATGTATTTCTGGATTTAATGGACTATGTTTATATTTTTATGAAGATTATATTAAATCTAATTATACAGAGGATAGTAAGGATCAAACACCAGAGCATTTATTATTTAACCGTTATTTAAATAAGACTCTTAACAAAAATATTTTAGTTACAGATAATTTTTTTAGAATGCCAGATGAACATAAGCCATTAAATAATATATTCCATTTTATCTTTGAGAAAATTTTAAAATATATGAATATTTATTTTAATAAATTATTAAATTAATTAGCAATATATGGATGCTCCCATCATTATTTTTTCCTATAATAGGCCAAAACACTTAAATAATCTTTTAGACTCACTTATAGAAAATAGACCCTCAAAATTGTCAAAAATCTTCTTGTTTTGTGATGGTCCTAAAAATAAATATGATCAAAAAAAAATAAAAGAAATTAAAAAATTATTAAAAAAAAAAAAAATAAGTATCAAATATAAGACGTTTCGAAAGAAAAATATTGGTCTTGCAAATAATATAATTGCAGGTGTCAATGAGGTATTATTAAAATATAAAAGTTGCATAGTTCTCGAAGATGATTTGGTTCTTAACAGAAATTGCATCAATTTTATGAATACTATTTTAGATAAATTTAAAAACCAAAAAAATATTGGAAGCGTTAGTGCTAATTCTTATATTGATGAATTCAAAAGTAAAAAAAATTTTGATTTTTATATTTCTAAGAGACATTCAAGCTGGTGCTGGGGTACTTGGTCTAGAGTATGGAATAAAATAGATTGGAATTCAAAACATCTAAATCAACATTTTAATAATAAATCTAGTATAAACCGATTGGCTGAAGCTGGTAAAGATTTAAATCTATTATTGTGGGGAAATAATGAAAAGTTGATTAACTCTTGGGCAATAAGGTTTAATTTTCATTGTATAAGCAGATCTTTGAAAAGCATACAACCAAGGTTTTCAATGATTATAAATAATGGCAGAGATTTTTCAGGTACACATGAAAAATTCTATTTTAAAATTAATAAAAAGTCTAACTTTAATCCACTTTTAGGATCCTTAAAAAATATCCTGAATAGAACGATTGAAAGTAAAGAAATATATTCATTCATAAAACATACTCACAGAAGAAGTTATAAATTGAGTTTAAGATTTTTTATAAAATATTTAAAAATTATATGAGTATTAAATTCTCAATTATAATACCAAGTTTAAACTCGAAATCTTTTTTAAAAGAATGTCTACAAAGTATTTTAGCTCAGTCATACAAAAACTATGAGATTATAGTTATTGATGGAGGCTCAGTTGATGGAACTGTCGAGTTTTTAAAGTCATATGGAGATCAAATTAAATGGGTAAGTGAAAAAGATAATGGACAAGCTGACGCAATAAACAAAGGTATCTCTTTAACAAGTGGAAATTGGATTACTTGGCAGAATTGTGATGATTATTATAATAGCATAGACGCTTTAGCAATTTTTTATAAATTCATAAATGCCAACCAATCAAAAAAATTATTTATCGGAAATATAAATTTAGTTAACTATAGTGGCAAAATTCTAAGGGATGTAAAATATTTTAATCCATATTTTAATTCTCTCCTTTATGAGGGTATGACACTTACGAACCAAGCTTGCTTTTGGCATAAAGAATTAAATTCTAAATTAGGATTTCTAAAAAACTTAAGAATAAATTTTGACTATGAATGGTTTCTTAGAATTCTAAAAAATTTTCCTAATTGTGGGTTTCATATAAATGAAACACTTGCTAGTTTTAGATTACATGAAAAACAAAAAACACAAAATCAAAATTCAAAAGATATTATTAACTTAAAAAAAATTAAAAAAGAATATGGATATAATAAATTTTATTCTTTGTTTTTTATACCTTATTTAATAATTAGAAAGTTTGTATGCTATTTAATACAAGGAAATATTTATTATATTTTGAGAGGTTTATTTAAATTTTTTTTTGGAAAAAAAAACAAAGAATATATAGACAATTAAATATATAATAATGATTAGATAACTCTCTATTATGTTAAAATATGATAAAAAGTTTGTAGTAAAAAATATAAAAAAATAAATAACTAATGCCTTATAAAGAGTAAAGTTTTTAAGCATTAAATGATGTAAATGATCTAAATCTCTACTAAAAGGATCTTTTTGGTTTAATAATCTTGTGAGGAATAACCTAAACATGTCGATTCCTGGTATCATAAAAAAAATAAAAATTTTTTCTAATTCTATAAAATTACCAAATATTAATTTTTTATTATAAATATAAATTGTACTTAGACTAACGAGGCTTCCTAGAAACAAAGTACCCGAGTCACCCAAAAAATAATATCCTCTGATAATTTGAAAAGTATTAATAGTCATGAATATTGATAAAATAAAGATTAATCCAAAAATTGGATCATTATAAGAAATTAAAGACAAAGATAATAACCATAAGGACGCGAAACCCGAAGCCAAACCATTAATACCATCCATTAAATTAAGAGCGTTAACTAAAAGTAATACACATAAAATAGTAAAAAAAAATTTGATTTTATGTAATGTAAAAGTTCTATCTAAAGTTTGGACATAGATATTATCTATTACTAAAAATTCAGATGAATTAATTGCAATCAATACAATAATTATTGATATACAAAGCTTTAAATATGCATTTAATCCAAATCTATCATCTAAGTAACCCATAATAAAAAAAATGTAAGAAAAAATAAATATGTATAATATTTCTAAATTTTTGTTGAATAAGTTAAAATAGATTACGATTGCAACTGATAAGATTAATATTGGAAAAGAGCCAATTAATGGGGTGATATTTTTGTGGATTTTACCTTTTTTAGGTATATCTAAAACATCTAAAAATTTCCCTATCTTGTTACTATTTTTGATAAATAATTTAAGAAAAAAAGTTGATAATAATAAAATAATTAAATATTCAAGTTTAATCATAAATTTAAATGAATATAAAATTTAATACTAATCTCCCAAACGTAAATATTTTTTATGTTTTAATTTTTAATATATATCTAGTAGGACTAGTTTATGGTCCTTCTTTAGTCAATTTATTTATTCTTTCATTATTTATCATTTTAATAAAAAAAATTAAACAAAATGACATCTTTTCATCAAAAAATTTTAACTTAACAATTAAATTACAAATATTATTTTGTATTTATTTAATTTTAAATTCACTA
>MDTG01366216.1_pt1 | contig 11666 bp, 9 predicted proteins | sample 811421 | NCBI WGS metagenome assembly MDTG01 (sample SAMN05326645, study PRJNA326480) | marine metagenome | isolation source: seawater | place: Pacific Ocean: South East | collected 2011
AGTGAATCCACTTACCGGTCCTTTCCATATTGAGGGCGTCAAAAAAGGGGATATTATTGCAATTCATATAGAATCAATGGCCCCTGCTAGAAATTGGGGTGTATCAACATTATCACCAAATTTTGGTTTACTCTCGGGGACGCGTATTTCTCCAAATATTCAGCCAGAAACTGATGAGCGTGTTTGGATTTGGCAGCTTGATGATGAACACAAGCTTTTAAAGGCAAAAACTAAAAATGGAAGCCAAATATCTGCTCCTTTCCATCCTTTTTTTGGAACAATTGGAGTTGCTCCTGCTCATGGCGAGGTCCGCCTTAGTGTTGTACCTGGTGATTTTGGAGGTAATTTAGATATGCCTGATTTGTCTCCAGGTACTACTCTTTACTTGAGAGCTAATGAAGATGGCGCTCATCTTTATTTAGGCGACGGTCACTTCGCTCAAGGTGATGGTGAGATTTCAGGAACTGCAATTGAAGGCGCTTTTCATTCTAATATAAGAGTTACATTAGCACCCGAAGATAAAGCTTTTGATTTTCCTCGCATTGAAACAGAAGATTTGATTGGGGTGGTCGGTGTCGGCCGTCCTCTTGAAAATGCAATTAAAGTTGCCGCCGCTGATATGGTGAAATGGGTCTCAAGTTTAATTGGATTAGATCAAGATGATGCTTATCAGCTTGTAAGTCAGACCGGAAAATTGCGTGTATGTAATTTAGTGAATCCTGAATATACGGTTATGCTATACCTTGATAAAAAAATCATTTTTTAAGATATTTTGATTTTTTAAAAATCATTAAGTGTTTTCGTATTACATAAGTTAGACTTTCGATATAAATTTTTTGTACAGGAATTTTTTTGATGAATCGTCAGAAGTTTTCATCTAAATACACTTCAATTTTAACCTTAATAGGTGTGGCTGTTGGCCTGGGGAATGTGTGGCGCTTTCCTTACATGATGGGTGAATACGGCGGATCAGCATTTCTTATCATTTACCTTTTATTTACAATTTTCTTAGCAATTCCAGGTCTTACTGCTGAATGGACTCTCGGCCGAGAGACAGGAAAGGGCCCTATAGGCGCTTTATCGAGTGTTTTTGGAAAAGTTTGGGGTCGTCGAGTTGGAAGCCTAATTGTGTTTACAATGATTGTTTCAACTTCTTATTATTTGGTAGTTATTGGTAACATTACATTTACGGCATCTTTTTCAATATTCAATGGTTTTACAGATTCATCAATTACAGACTTTGATAGTTATATTTCTAATGGGTGGCTGCAATATTTTTTCGGATTAGTTGTATTAGTTTTTGCAATGCTAGTTCTTTATTTAGGTGTTAATAAAGGAATCGAATCAGTTAGTCGCCTTTTCGTCCCTTTCTTTACGTTGGTAATTTTATATTTAGCTGTAAATGCCTTGTTTTTACCTGGTGCCTTGACGAAAGTAGCTAATTTTTTGAAACCGGATTTTTCTATATTAACTTCTGAGCATATATTTGCAGCTTTAGGGCAATCATTTTTTTCCGTAGGTTTAGCCGGAACAATTATGGTGATTTACGGTTCTTACATGCCAGCCAATCAAAATATGCTGAAAACGGCCTCAATTACAGCTTTGGGAGATGTTGGCGCAGCAATTTTAGCATCATTATTTATTGTGCCAACAATCCTCGTATTTGATCTTGATTTGTCGCAAGGCCCAACACTAGTTTTTTCTACACTACCAAAACTATTCAGTGTGATGCCTGGTGGAAGAATACTGGGAAGTGGTTTTTTACTTGCATTAAGTTTAATTGCATTTTTATCAGCTATTGGTGCACTAGAGGCTATTGTTGGAAGCATCAGTGAAGAATTAAAATTTCGTTCCAGCAGAAGTATAATAATTTTAATTATTTTATTTATTGAAGCTGCAATAATGTTGCCTAGCTCATTAAACCCTGATCTCATAGGTACATTGGATTTGATTTTTGGATCAGGAATGCAAATGCTTGGTAGCACAATAGCACTAATAGCAGTAGCATGGGGCATAGGGCGTGTCACTACAAAAGCGCAAATTTTTTCAACAGATAAGCCTTGGCATGACAGTTATTTCGTCTGGTTAAAATGGGTTTTGCCAAGTGTAATGATAATTGTGTTGACAAGTTATCTAGTTAGTAATTTTTAAGGAATGGATATGACGAGAAGTTTTTCGACAAGAGCAGTACACGATGGTGAAGGAAGAGATGAATCTACAGGTGCCCATAACACACCAATTTACCAAACTGCTACTTTTTCATTTGATCGAGCTGAAGAATTTGCAGCAGCAATAGAGCTTGCGATCGATCCAAATCAAATGAATCCACTTGATAATCATTTTTATTCTCGTACTTCTAACCCAACAAATGCAGCGTTAGAAGAAAAGCTAGCATCACTTGAGTCTGCAGAAGGTTCCCTAGTGGTTTCATCGGGCATGTCTGCTGTAGCTATAGCAATCATGATTTCTGCAAAGTGTGGTGATCATGTCATTGTTACCAATGATCTTTTCGTTATTAGCAAACAATTTTTTGAAAAAGATTGTCCTGCGATGGGTATTGAAGTATCAATGTTTGATGTTCGTGATATTAATCAAGCACGAGAAGCCATCAAACCAAATACAAAAGCTATTTTCATTGAAACGGTTACAAATCCAAATATTTTTATTGCAGATATAGCAGCATATAAAGCAATATCTGAAGAACATAGTCTTACTCTCATAGTTGATAATACTTTTTTAAGTCCTTACCTATGTAGGCCTATTGAGCATGGAGCAGATATTGTTCTTCATTCTGCTACAAAATATATAAGTGGTCATGGCGATACAATTGCTGGTGTTCTTTCAGGTACGAGAGAGACCATAGATCGTGCTCGTACAAAGATGGATTCACTTGGCCAATGCCTCGGACCTCTAGCTGCATGGCTTATCATGAGAGGTGTCAGAACATTGTCATTAAGAATGAGGCAACACTCTGAAAATGGACAAGCTTTAGCTGAATATCTTTTAGCGCACCCCAAAGTCGAATGGGTTAAATATCCCGGCTTAACAAATCACACCCAACATGAATTAGCAAAGACTCTTTTACCTGATGGTTTTGGCGGTATTCTAAGCTTTAGGATAAAAGGAGGCACCAAAGAAATGAATCTTTTTGCAAATAGCCATAAATTGTTTGCTAAAGGAGTAAGTTTAGGGGATGTGTGCACTTTAGTTTATCCTCAGAAATGGCGTGATAACCTAATTCGTATTTCTGTAGGTTGTGAAGATATAAAGGACATCATCGAAGAATTTGATAATGCGTTATCGAATGCATAATGTAGCTCAACATGGACTTAAAGTATTTTTAGCTTAAATGCTTAAGAATATTTTGTGCTGTTAGGAGACTGACACGTTGATTTGCTTCCTTTGTTATTCCAGCAATATGAGGTGTGAGTATTAAGTTAGGAACATTTTTAAATAAATGACTGTTTTTAATATTTAAGGGTTCATTTTCAAAAACATCAAGAGCAGCACCTCCAAGTTTTTTCTCACATAACGCATTAATCACTTCACTTTCGTTAACAATGCCACCTCGGGCGGTATTAATTAAAACTGCTTCAGGACGCATATTACAAATAAAATTAGTATCAATTAATTGATGCGTTTCGCTTGTGTATGGCACGTGAACACTTATAACGTGACAGTTTCGTGCGAGATCAATTATTGAGACTTGATTAATATTTGACGTAACAGAGTTATTTAAAGTCAGGTATGGATCATATGTAAAAATTTCCATCCCTAATGCGCTGGCGCGTTTTGCCACTTTTCTGGCAATTGAGCCAAATCCAATAAGACCCATACGTTTACCAGAAATTTCATGACCCATAAGGTCTGTTCTTGGCCATTTACCATCTATGATTTTTTCTGTGGCGTGCCATACCCTACGCATAAGAATAAGCGCAGCAGTTATCGTATACTCTGCAACTGCAGTATCATTTGCTCCTGTAGCAGGACAAACAATAACTTTGCGATTTTTACAAGCCTCAAGATCTATGTTGTCTAGACCAACACCTAAGCGCCCAATCACTTTGAGGTTTGGTGCATTCTCAAGTAATGCTTTATCAATTTTTGTGCGATTTCGAACGATTATGGCTCGCGCTTTAGATAGTTTTTTAAATAATTTATTTCGATCATCCACTAACATTGGATCATAGTGAACATTAAAATCACACAGAATCTTTAAGGCAACATCTTTATCAATAAATTCAGAAATAACAATATCAGGTGATTTGTGATCTATAATTGACAATGGTATCGATCCTTTCATGTAATACTTACAATGTTTGAAGATTCTGTTAGTTTTTTTGGTAAAGCCACTAACTTTATTGTTTACGGTATTTGAACATAATTTGCTTAGTAGTTTAAAAATTTATTTATATAAATTAAATTCTAATTACCTATTAAACTTTATATGTGATGTAAGATATGTTGTCCATTGAAATAATGTTTATTGATTTCTCATTACAAAAGTTTCAGTTGGTGAGGTAATAAAAGTGCAAAGTGTTTTCTGTATTGGCCACGCAGTACAGGATCTTGTTTTTTCTATCGACGAGATACCTACTCGTGCCATTAAATATAATGCTTCAAGTTTTGAAACAATTGGAGGCGGTCCTGCTGCAACCGCAGCAGTTGCTATATCAAAACTTGGTGGCTCAGCAAGTCTCGCATCTAGAGTTGGAGATGATATTTTAGCTGATTTTATAATTTCTGAACTTAAGAGCTACGGAGTTGATTGCAGCTTAGTGAAGCGCATTGAAGGTAAGCAATCATCCACTTCCACTGTTTTAATAGATAACGCTGGTGAGCGGATGATAATTAATTTTCAAGATAGCTCATTAAATCCTGACATAAAGTGGTTAAAAGAAAAATTTGTTTTGGATACAACTGCAGTTCTTGCAGATACACGATGGCCTGAGGCCGCAGTGCATGTGTTTAAGTTGGCAAAACAAAAAGGTATACCCGCTGTTCTGGATGCTGATATTCCTGTCCCAAAAGATGGAGAATTGGTAAATGCTGCAACACATGTAGCCTTTTCAGAGTATGGATTAATCGAATTTACCGGAATTAAAAATGTTGAGTCAGCTCTTCAATCAGTTCACGAAAGATTTGGTAATTGTTGCTGTGTCACATTAGGTTCAAGAGGACTAATAATTATTGATGATGGCAAACAAAGTTATTTTCCCGCATTTAATATAAATGTTAGGGATACTTTAGGAGCGGGCGACGTTTGGCACGGTGCATTTTCATTAGCTTTGGCTGAGGGAAAAGATACAATTAACGCAGTTATGTTTGCTTCAGCTGCCGCAGCTCTGAAAGTTCAAAATGGAGGGGGCCGTGCTGGTTGTCCATCTCGTGAGAATGTCGACAGTTTTTTACAGCTACATTACGAGGCTAAGAAAAGTTATGTCACTTAAGTTCGGCGTAATTGCCCTGGCTCGAACAACATTTGATATGGAGTTTGCAGAAGAGATAAAAGATCAAGTTTTCTTAGCCCTTGATAGAGCAAATATTAAGTCTGTTGGACCACGAACTCTTTCCTGCAATAACGAGCAAGCCGAAGCTGCAATGTCACAAATTAACAAAGAAAGTGATATTGATTTGCTGTTGATTTCACAAATTACATTTACTGATGCATTAATGACTTTAAAAATAGCTCAGCAGAGTAATGTGCCTGTAGGAATCTGGGGAATTCCTGAGCCAAGAAGTGGTGGCCGTCTTCGACTCAATGCTTATTGTGGTATTAATTTAGCAGCACATGCATTAGGTAAAGCTAACATTAACTACAGTTGGTTGTTTTCTTCTCCAAATGAAATTGATATTGAAGAGAAGTTAAAAAATCTCTCTAAACAACCAAAGTTTCCCAAAGTGTCATCCAAACATTTTAAATATAAAAATAATTTGATTGCTGATCGCGTAGTAAAAAAACTCAGTGAGGCATCTGTAAGTATCATCGGCAAACACCCTGATGGATTTGATACTTGTGAATATGATTCTAATGAACTTAATGAGCTAACCGGTGTATCAATCGATCAAGTGGAACTTAATGACATCTTTAGAAAGGCCAGTTTAGTATCTACAGAGCGCGCTTTTGCACACTACATGGAAGCTAAAAAATCTTTGGCTGGGCTAGACGATTTAAATCAAGAGCAGCTTGAGCGCTCATTTCGTTTACTTTGTGCTTTTGAAGATATTGTTCAAGAGAAAAAAGCTAATAGTTTAGCTGTAAGATGTTGGCCCGAGACATTTACTGAATATGGTTGTGCAGCATGTGCTCCTATGGCAATGATGAGCCAAGCTGGCGTACCCAGTGCATGTGAAGCAGATGTTTATGGCTCTGTTACAACGCTCATGCTTCAAGAGGTAGTGGAAGAGCCTGTATGGATGGCTGATCTTGTAGATATAGATGAAGATGACGATACTGCAGTCTTGTGGCATTGTGGACTAGCCCCTTTATCTATGTGTGATCCTAAAGTGCAAGCAGAAGCTACTATTCATACAAATCGTAAAATGCCACTTCTCCATCAGTTTCCTTTAAAGCCAGGCCGCATTACTTTAGCGCGCTTATCACAAGCAAAAAATAAGAAAAAATTAATGATTGCCGGTGCTGAAGTATTACCTGCACCTATGGCTTTTACTGGTACCTCCGGCGTAATTCGATTCGACAAAAGTGTTGATCAAGTGTCTGCTGCAATCATGAATGAAGGGTTAGAGCATCACTATTCACTTGCTTATGGCAATCATCTTGATTCTTTGCAACAAGTTGCAAATCGATTACATATTCCTGTTTTGCAGTTAGCTTGATATATGAATGTTTCAATAAACATTTTGTTTGATAGAGCACTTACTAAGTTGTCATTAATAAATCTATGGATTGGAGAAGCTATGCGCAACTCTGCAGGGCTGCTATTAATTGTAATGACAGTCATTGTTCTTGTGCAAATTTTGTTTCGCTATGTTTTTAATGATTCATTAATCTGGACAGAAGAAGTTTCAAAAACATTAATGGTGTGGTGTGCTTTTCTCATTGCGCCCTGGGCTTATCGCAACGGCGCCAATGTAAATATCACTATTTTTACTGATGAGTTACCACCAAATTTTCGGCGATCATTAAGTTTATTAATTAATTTAATGATTATTTGGATTATTGCTGTGTTTTTTTTGGAGAGCTTCGGCATGGTTAATCGAGGTTTCTTAATAAAAACAGCCAGTCTACCGATACAAATTGGCTGGTTTTTTATAATTGTTCCACTGTCTCTAGGTGCAATGCTTTTGGTTGGCATTGAGCTGTTACTTCGAGATCTACTGAGTTTGTTTTGTCCTAGAGAAAACTTTGAAATCATCACTAAAATCAAAAATATGGAGAGTGATTAACAGTCATGGCATTGTCATATTTCTGGATATTTATATTTTTGATGGCAGCAGGGATGCCAATCGTGTTTGCTTTATTGATTGGGCCCGGCTTAAGTTTAACGCTAGAAGGCGATCAAATTTTTCATAAAGCACTTCTATCGCGGCTTTACAGCGGTATGGATTCTTTTCCACTTATGGCATTACCATTTTTTATTCTTGCAGGTCAGCTGATGAACTCAGGCGGAATAACTCGATCGATTGTTGATTTTAGTCAATCAATGATAGGTCATGTCCGAGGTGGGTTAGCTCAAGTTAACATTTTATCATCCGTTCTTTTTGCAGGACTTTCAGGATCAGCGGTTGCTGACACCTCAGCTCTTGGGAAAATATTTATTCCAGCAATGGAGAAGAATGGTTACTCACGTTCTTTTGCTGCCGCTATTACAGCCGCATCTTCAGTTATCGGTCCAATCATTCCGCCATCCGGAATAATGATTCTTTACGCATTTATTATGAATGTTTCTGTTGGCGGACTTTTTGCAGCAGGGCTTATTCCAGGATTAATGATTTCTGTTGGGCTAATGACAGTAACAAGTTTTATTGCGAAAAAACGCAACTATCCAGTTTCTGGTCGTAAAGCAACTTGGCAAGAGCGTAGCAAATTATTTCGTAAATCAGCACTTGCACTTTTAACGCCTGTGATTCTATTAGGCGGTATTCTTTCAGGTATTTTTACTCCAACAGAAGCAGCAGCGGTAGCCGTTTTGTATGCAATGTTTATTACTTTATTCGTAACACGCAAATTAAGGTTTAGTGAATTACCATCTATTTTTATCGAGTCTGCCGTTCAGTCTGGCGTCATCTTACTGCTTGTTGGTGCTTCAGTCGTTTTTGCTTGGATTATAACTGTATCGGGATTGGCAGGAATGGTTGCGAATGGATTAATGCAAACAAGTGATAGTGTTTATATTTTATTTTTTCTTGCCAATTTATTTTTGCTAATAGTGGGTATGTTTTTAGATGCAGGACCAGCTGTTCTAATTTTAGGACCGATTTTGGGCCCTCTTTTTGTGGCTATGGGTGTCGATCCAATTCATTTTGCTGTAGTGATGTGTGTTAATGTTACTGTAGGATTGGCTACACCCCCCATGGGACTTGCTTTATTTGTAGCAGCATCAGTTTCAAAGGAGCGAGTTGAGGATATTGCTAAGCAAATGCTACCGTTTCTAGCTGTTGAAATTGTTTTAATATTTCTTATTACTTATTTCCCAGCACTATCAATGACATTGCCGCGATTGCTTGGTTTCTCTTAGGATTAACCAGATGAATAAAAAACAGATATTACTTTTGATATTTGTAGCATTACTTGTAGCTTCGGTTAACGGCACAGTTTTTTCTAGTGTTGATCGAGATGTCGATCATGTGATTCGAATTTCATTTCTTGGGTCACCTGAAGACGAAGACTATGATGGTTCATTAGTATTTAAACAATATGTTGAGAGCCGAAGTAATGGCCAAGTAGCAGTTGAAATTTATCCATCCGGCCAGTTCTGTTCTAACGAGCGTGAGTGCATCGAAGGCCTTCAGACAGGCGTTCTTCAGACTTTTATTTTATCTACTGGCAGCTTAGGCAGTATATTTGGTCCTGGCCAAGTTTTAGATTTGCCTTATATATTTCGAGACGATGCAGTTGCCGAATGCGTTCTTGATGGTCCTTTGATTTCGGATATAAGAAATACAATACTTAATTCTAAAATTCCCCTTAGATTAATGACTGTTTCAAATACAGGTGGATGGCGAAATTTTGCCTCAACTGATTCACAAATTCGCTTACCAAATGATGTTAAAGGCAAAAAATTTAGAACTATTTCTGCACCCATTCAACAAGAATTGGTTCGCCAGCTTGGCGGTAATCCAACACCAATTGCTTGGTCTGAGGTATACACGGCACTTGCCACAGGTGTTGTTGAAGGTACTAAAAACGGTATCCAAGATATTGTGAGCATGAAATTGCATGAACAAATTAAATTTATAATTCTCGATGGTCATAGTTATATGGGTGGTATTTGGTGGTTCTCGGAAATTAGCTGGCAGCAATATAGTCCTGATTTACAACGCATTATTTATGATGGCTTTCAAGAATTAAAAGTTGTTACTCGAGGGCTCATTAAACGTCGTGAAATTGATGCCTATAGGGAGTTTGAGGCATCTGGTGGAACATTATACGCGCCGTCTGCGATGGAAAAACTGCAGTTTCAAAAAGCAACGAGTGGAATTCGCAATTGGTATGTACAAAAATACGGTACGAAGTGGCTCAATAAGCTCGACACTGCAATTGATGCATGCGAGTTAAAAATTGACGCTATTTATGCTGACGCAGTTGGTTATTAACACAGAAGAGTTAAATTTCACTGAGGCCATTTTGCTTTAATAATTCTTGTATTTTGACTGGTTTGCCACTGGCTACCGAAGTTTCTGCTGCAATACCAACCACTACAGACCAGAATGCATCCATCGCCGTTGGCCCGTTGTTGATGTTGGCATCAATGTTATTAATAAAATGCACATGTTCAAAGAAAGTTGCTCCGTTATGACCCGATTCTTCAATCGCAACAGGGTAACTTGGCGTTATAATTCGAGATGGATACGTTTCACCTCCAAAAATTTCTAGTCGAGTCTTTAATGTTTTTCCTGGAAGAAAATCTTGGTTTTCTGAAGCACGCAATCTTCCGATGTCACCGCACAGAGTAATTTCTTCGTAAAACATGGGAACAAACATTGTTAAGCTAAAACAACCACGTATGCCATTTTCATATTCGATGGTGACCATGGCGTTATCGAGAATATCTGATTTTTTATTGCCATGTTCAAAATCTTTGAAATTTACTGCCATACTGCCGGTAGCAAATACAACTTTAGGTTTAGAGTCTGCAAAGAGATTCATTAAATCAAAATAGTGGCAACACTTTTCCACTAAAGTCCCACCTGAATATTCTGAGAATTTATTCCATTGGCCAACCTTATCAAGGAAAGCCATACGGTGCTCGACCATATTAATTGTTTTAATGTTACCAATTGTTTTTCGTTGCAATGCTTCGTGAATGGCTTCTGTGTAGATTGCTTTGTAGCGATATTGAAGTCCTACTTGAAAGATTCCGCTATGATTATTTGCGATATTTGCTATTTCATAAGCATCGGCAATCGAAGTTGCAATGGGCTTCTCAACTAATATGTGCTTACCTGATTTTGCAGCAACCTTAACAGAATCAATGTGCATAAAATTAGGGGTGGCAATGATTAAGCCATCAACGGCTGGATCCGAGCAAGCATCCTCTAATGAATCATATATCTTTAATGACTTATTATTACTGATTGCATTTGCAATTTTTGCATTCTCAACGCTCAAAGGTTCTGGGTCATAAACGCCGTTAATTGTTGCCCGACCTTCAAAATTAGTCACGCGTATATGTTCCTGCCCCATTGTGCCGGTGCCAATTGAGTTAAATTTATATTTAGGCGGATTTTCTGCAAATAAATACTTATCGTTATCTGTAACGAGATTACTATGATTGTAACGACTTGCGAAATCGCGACTCCAAAACTCTTTTTTCTCTGACATAAGAATTTCTCAAATTAGTAATAATTTAGTTATTTTTATATTTAATATAAGTTTATTCAAAGATCTTGGGAGTGCTGTAGTTTTTTGACCACTTATACATTATATATATGCTTTACTTTCTCTATACTACTCAGTACTTAACTTGGGTACAAATTACTTAAGCCTTTGTTTTTTTTCAATTCACAAACGCTAAGAAGTCACACAATTCTTAGTGGTTGCAAAAAAACAACAATATAGTAAAAAACATACAAATAAAGTTGGCGTTGCGTTCGCAATGGTGATAGTTTGCAAAAATGCGTTTTTCTCTAATGCTTTTTAGCTGACTGAAAAAAACGTAATCATTACAGTGACTGGGGGATTGCTGAGGGGTATGCATCTTTCGGACAAACAGACAGTAAAGATCGTCAACATGGCGATGTTTGCTGATAATGTAAGTAAAAAGCCGGGATGATCTCGGTAATAAGGAAGTAAAAATGAGTAAAAAAACTATGCAAAAAACGAAATTGGCTACTGCCATATCGTCGGTTTTATGCATGGCAGCCAGCCCAGCAGTAGTTGCGCAGGACGACATCGAAGAAGTTGTTGTTACTGGTATTCGCGGCTCATTGCAGGCAGCTTTGGATGTCAAGCGTGAATCTTCCGGTGTGATGGATGCTATTTC
>MDTG01066382.1_pt1 | contig 11664 bp, 11 predicted proteins | sample 811421 | NCBI WGS metagenome assembly MDTG01 (sample SAMN05326645, study PRJNA326480) | marine metagenome | isolation source: seawater | place: Pacific Ocean: South East | collected 2011
AAGGCTTGACTGCCGAGTTCGGAATGGGATCGGGTATAACACTTTCGCAATAATCACCAGGCAAATTTTTCTACTAAAAATATTTGATAATGTAAAGATCAATATATCAATAATTGGAACTTATCTTTTTTTTTAATTAAGCTTAGAGAAAGACCTATAATATTTTAAAATCTTAATATTTTTGATAAAAAAACTACCCAAAAAATATTAAATATGTGATTTATATCAATATAAAAATGCTTATTTATTTGAAGATTTTAAAAACTGTTTTAAAAATATAATAAAAATAATTAAATAAATTCATTTTTTTAATCATTTTTTGGTCAGTTTTAGAGAGTAAAATTGGAGTTCTCATATCTATTCCCAATATTTGAGCTAATCCAGTAATCCCAGGTCTTACTTTAAAAACTCCTCTTTTTTTTCGCTCTCTAATTAACCTTCTTTGATTAAATAAACATGGTCTTGGCCCGACAAAGCTCATATGACCCATTAAAACATTCCAAAGTTGTAGTAATTCATCAATTTTAAATTTTCTCATAAAATGTCCTAGCAGAGTTATATTATTAGAGCTAATCAAATATGTTGCTGCATTTCTAGTTCCAATTTTCATAGTTCTAAACTTTATTAAAGTGAAACATTTTAAATTAATACCAACTCTTTTCTGAAAAAATAAAGGAGATCCTGTATCAAGCAATCCCAACAAAAATAAAAAAGACAATATTGGCAAACAAATAATTAGACCAATTAACGAAATTAAAATATCAAATAAACGAATCATTTTTTATTTAAATACCATTTTACAGTATTTAATAATCCCTCATCTAAAGTAAATGGTGGTTTCCATCCCAATAAATTTTGTGTGCCTGAACTATCTATTCTTAAAGAGCTTAACAATCTTTCAACTTCATAAGATTTTTTAAATATTTTACCGATCAATTTAATAACTGATACTGGAAATGGAAACAAGCGTTTTGGCTTGCCCATTGCATTAGATATTTTTTTAATTAAATCAGGGGTTGAAATATCTTCTCCATCGGATGCTAATAATATCTTTCCGGTAGCTTTTGGATGATCAATACAATAAATAATTAAATCAATTAAATTATCTAGCCCAATAAATGATTTAAGATTATCAATTTTACCAAATGGAAGAAAAAAACCTCTATTTATTGTATTTAATAAACGTAAAAAATTTCCTGTCACTCTCTCACCATATACAAGTGGAAGTCTAATTATCACAACTTCTAAACCTGTTTTTTTTGAAACATCCAATAATGCCTCCTCTGCTCTTAATTTTGAAATAGCATAATTTTCGACTGGTGCGGGAGTATCCTTGTAGGTAAATTTTTCTGATTTTTTTGTTGAAATACCATTTACTCCGATTGAGCTTAAAAAAATAAATCTTTTCACCCCTAACTTTGCTGCTTCTTCAGCTAACATTCTTGTACTTTCAATATTTATTTTTTTAAAAGTTGAAAAAGAGCTAGCATCAGTTTTATCAATTATATGTGCTTTTCCAGCACAGTGAATGACACATTCAATTTCCTGAAATAATTTAATACAATCGAGTTTATTTTTATTTAAATCAATATAATCATAATTAAGATAATATTTTTTTTTTTTATATATAAAGTCAGTTGAATTAAGTTTTCGAAAAATTCCTCCTCCAATAAAACCTGTTTGTCCAGTAAGAAAAATTTTTTTTTTCATTGTTTTTCTCTAAAATTTTGACTTAACAAAGTAGTAGAAATAAGAGATTAATTGACGAATGAAAAAAATTGTAGCTAATATAATATTTCGGTTATATTTTAATGCTGTCTGAAAAACTTCATATTGGGTCCTTAATTTTAGACTAGCCCCACCAAGTTCAAATTTAACTAGAGCACTGTTAATCCTATCTCCTTTAGCGCCCGATTTAATAAGACGCACACACCATTCGTGGTCTGCTGTAATTTTTTTATTTAAGTTAAAACCTCCTATTTTATGAAAAACACTTTTTTTTACAAAAAGTGCAGGGTGAGGAAAAGGCATACGTTGCAAATACTCTGATTTATGATCAAAAATTTTAGGTATATATAAACTCTGCTTTTTTTTTCCTACCAAAACTACTCCGCCATAGCAGTAGTCAATATTTTTATTTTGCAAAAAAGATTTTTTAGCTTCCTCAAAATAACTTTTGAGAGCTATATCTCCAGCATTTAAAAAAGATATAATATTATGTTTATTGTTTACCAATTCAATACCTTTGTTCATGGCATCATATATTCCTTTGTCAGGTTGTGATATCCATTTATTTATTAAATTATTATTTTCTTTGATAACTTGTAAAGTTTTATCTTTCGACCCACCATCTACAATTATGAGTTCATATATATCTTTATTAAATTTCGATAAACTATTTAAAGTTTTTTCTAAGCCTAATACATTTTGGTATGTGACTGTGATAATACTAAATTGCAACATTAATGATTTTACAAATTATTTAATACTATTAATAATATTTATTATAAACTATTCGTTATTGATTTTAAAACAACTAGTTTTTATTTTTACAATTTTTATATTCATTAATTATACCCTCTTCCAAATTTTTAATAATAAAAGAAAGGGCATTAAACTTTGCAATTATTTTGTGTAATAACAACAATTAAATTTTATCTTTTACTTTGTAATTTAAAATTAAAAAAGCAAATAAAGAAAATATTCCAATAAATTGAAAAAAAACTCTATTAAAAGAAGTTGCCAAGTGCCATTCGAAAGGAAATGCGGTAACTATATAAAGTGAATATAAGTAAATAATAAATAGTACTGAAAATAATAAAAAAATAATAAACAATTTACTTCTGATAAAGGATATAGATAGCTTGTTTATTAAAATTAAAAATAATGGAAATAAAATTTCTAGATTATAATAACAATTTATGAAAAAATATCTCATAATTAAGTAAAATCTATCTAAATGAACATCTAGTTTTATTAAATTTGAAATATTTATAAAATCAGAAATGTTCTCATTAGAATTTAAGGTTTTAATACTCTCTAAATAAATTGACAGTAAAACTGGAATGCAAGTTATGATAATGAAAACCAAAAAATTTATAATTAAAACTTTGGAATTATCTAGAAATTTTTTTCTAAAAAATAAATAGAAGTAAAAATTTAACATAAAAAAAACTAGAGTTGAAATTACTAAACCTTCATTTTTAATTGATGAAGATATGCCTAAAAATACTAATCCAAAAAAATAATCTTGTTTGGAAAAAATATAATTTCTTATACTTGAATACATATATAAAAAACCTATCATTAAAAATATAGACAAAAGACCATCTGCATATCCTGAATTTGAAAACCTATAGTTTGAAGCAAATGTGTATGTAGAAAAATGAATAAGAATTATTATAAATAGTATAGAATTAAGATAAATATTATTATTCAAAAATATTAATCTAATCTTTTGATAAACCAATGATATGCCTAAAAAAAATATTAAAGGGATAATTATTCTTGAAGAGTTATAATCATTTTCAAAATTATATAATGAAAGAGACCATAAAGAAGATAAAAAGTTTGGATAATCTGCCTTAGGAAAAAAATTTAACCCAGGATTAAACAAAAAAAACTTAGTTTTATTGTACCAATATGCTAATGCATCACCAGCTTCTAAAGAATATAATTTTATATCAATATAATTTTCAAATAAAATTATTATAAAAAATATCGATAAAAAAATATTATTGAAATTTATTTTTTTTTTAAATTCTTTCATATTTAGATAGATATAATTTTCACTTAAGAAATAAATAAATCCCAAAATACTTATAATTTTGATTGACAAAATAAAACCTTTGTAACTTTGACCTAACAGGCTTGAAAGAATTAATGCAAAATAAAAAATAATTAGACCAAAAAAAAATTTTTCTAAAAATAAATAATTTTTTAATACAAAATGACCAAGTAAAAAAAAAGTTGTAACAAATAAGATTAAGTTAGTTAACATAATTTTTATCTACAGAATAAAAATAATTATAGTTATTTAAGTCAAAATCTAAAATAACATAGGGATTAATATCTAAATTATTTCCATAAAGTTCAATTTTTTTCACATTATCAAACGAAATTTGCTCATTTTTTTGAAATCTTATAGACTGACGTAAATTATTATTATTATAAAATTTATAATATTTACAATTTTTAAAGTGTGAGATTATTTTTTTTGAATATTTCTTTTCGTTAGCAAAAAAATTTTTCTTTTCAAGCATCTCCTCACACGGAAAAAGTCTATTATTTTTAATTAAAAAACTCTCATTGTTTCTATGATAATAAATTTTTTTTGCAATATCATCTATATCAACAAATATTCCATGAATATTTAAGTTTTCAGAAATGGTAATTTTTAAATTGTCTTGAGATAAATGTCTATTTGTGACTGAAATTAACGAATTTTTATTTTTAATTAAATATTTATTTTCAACTCTAAAATCAATTAATCTATACCCATCTCCCAATATATGAATACCTAATTCGTGAGGTGAAAAATAAAAAGTCGGAGAACTTAAACTGTCTTTTTCAAAATATTTATTTATTACTTTGTTAAAAAAAAATAAATCTTCAGGATATTTAATTGTTTCATGAAGAAAATTATGATCCTTATATAAATAGGACCAATTTTGTAAAACACCTTTATAATTAAAATGAATAATTAATATTAGTAATAAGAAAAATAAATTTTTAAAATTTAGAAATTTTATATATTTTTTTGACATTTATTTTAATAATACTAATATAATTAATCACAGTAAATGAAACTAAGTATAATAATACCCTGTTATAATGAAAAACAGACAATAAATGAAATAGTTAATAAAATATTTTCTGTTGTAAAGATTAATTTTGAAATAATTATTGTAAATGATTGCTCTACAGATGGAACAAAAGAAATTTTGCATGAACTAAAAAATAAATTTAAGGATATAGTCGTTGAGCATAATGAAATAAATAGAGGTAAAGGGTTTTGTATTAAAAGAGGAGTTGAAAAAGCAAGTGGAGATTTATTAATTATTCAAGATGCTGATTTAGAATATGATCCAACTGATTATGAAAAAATTCTAAAACCTTTGATTAATGATCGCGCAGATGTTGTTTTTGGTACAAGATTTTATACATCAAATGAAAAAAGAGTGCTTTATTATTGGCACTCAATTGGAAATAAATTTTTAACATTTTTATCAAATTGTTTTTCTAATTTAAATCTTTCAGATATGGAATGTTGCTACAAAGCTTTTAAAATTTCAGTTATAAAAGATATAAATTTAAAAGAAGAAAGATTTGGTTTTGAACCTGAGGTTACAGCCAAAATTGCTAAAAAAAATATTAGAATTTATGAAATTGGTGTAGATTACCACGGAAGAAAATATTCTGAGGGCAAAAAAATTACTTGGAAAGATGGATTTAGTGCAATATTCTGTATTGTAAGATATAACTTATTTGATTAATTCATAATCAGACCTATGCACATTATTAATTATGATCCTTCTTAAATGAAAAATACAGTAAAACCAATCAAGTTGATGTCTAAAACTTTTTTTAATGAAAAGAAAGAGAAAATAAAATTGATTAAGTTTATTAAAGAGTCGGATAAATTATCAATGGGAGATTATGTTGAAAAATTTGAAAAGAAATTTTCAAATTTTTTAAAATGTAAATCTACTACTATGGTCAATAGTGGATCTTCTGCCAATTTACTTCTTCTACAATCACTTAAAAATATAAAAAAAATTAAAAGTGGTGATAAAATTGGTTTTTCAGCTTTAACTTGGTCAACTAATTTAATGCCAATTATGCAGCTTGGATTTGAACCAGTGCCTATCGATATAAATTTGAAAACATTAAATATCTCTCCAAAAAATTTAATAGCATCTTTAAAAAAAAATAAGATTAAGTGTTTATTTCTGACTAACGTTTTGGGTTTTTCTGACGATATTATGGCTATAAGCAAAATATGTAAAAAAAAAAAGATTTTATTAATTGAAGATAATTGCGAGTCACTAGGATCAGAATTTAAAGGTAAAAAACTTGGTACATTTGGTTTTGCTTCAACGCATTCGTTTTATGTAGGTCACCACATTTCATCAGTTGAAGGTGGAAGTGTAAGCACTAATGACCCTAAACTAAGTGATATGTTAAAAATATCTAGGGCACATGGATGGTTAAGAAATGTCGATAGTGATAAAAGAAAATATTATATTAAAAAGTTTAAAATTGATAAATTCTATGAAAATTATACCTTTTTTGACTTAGGTTTTAACCTAAGACCGACTGAAATCAACGGTTTTATTGGCTTTCATCAATTATCGTATTTAAATCAAATTATAACCACTAGATATAAAAATTTTAGACTATTTGATAATGCAAGTAACCGAAATAATGCGTTCAATAAATTAGATTTAATTAATATGAATTTCATTTCAAATTTCACATATCCTTTAATATGCAAAACTCAAAATTTGTTTAAAGAATATATAAAAAAATTCAAAAAAGATAAAATTGAAATTAGGCCATTGATTGCCGGAGATATTACAAGACAACCTTTTTTTAAAAAATATATAAAAAAAAAATATAATTTACCCAATACTAATTATTTACATGAAAATGCTTTTTACATTCCTAACAGACCAGATTTAAGTAGAAATGAGATTAAAAGAATTTTAAGTATCCTAAATTCGTAATGAATAAAATAATTCAAATTTATCCCTGGGTTGATAACCAAGAATTAAAAGAAGTAACAAAAGTTATTAAATCTACATTTTTGACTGAGAACAAATACACAAAAAAATTTGAAAAAAAATTTAGATCAATCACAAAAGCTAAATATGCAATAGCAATTAATAATTGGACTATGGGTTTGTTTTGTTGCTTAAAAGCTCTAAAAATCGGAAAAAATGATGAGGTAATAGTTCCAGATATTACATTCATAGCAAGTGCGAATGCAGTTATTCTAGCTGGAGCAAAAGTAGTGCTTTGTAATGTTGATCCAGAAACTTTAAATATTTCCATATCAAATATTGAAAAAATGATTACAAAAAGAACAAAAGCAATTATGCCAGTACATCTTTATGGGAATAGTTGTAATATGACAAAAATATTACAAATTGCTAAAAAATATAAATTAAAGATAATAGAAGATGCTGCTCAAGGATTAGGTGTATTTCATAAAAAAAAACATGTTGGTACAATCGGTGATGTTGGGGGTTTCTCCTTTTACGGTAACAAATTAATTACAACTGGTGAAGGGGGGATTATCACAACTAATAATAAAAAAATTTATGATGAGATTAAACAACTCAAAAATCATGGTAGAAAAGTGAAGGGAAAATTCATACATGAAAAAATTGGTTATAATTTTATGTTTACAGATATTCAAGCTGCTATTGGTTTGGCTCAACTTAATAAATTAAAAAAAATAATCAATAAAAAATTAGCAATTTATAAATACTATAAATCTAATATCAAAAAGAATGAAGAAATAAAATATATCAAGAAATTAGACAAAACTTTAAGTGTGTATTGGTTTACAAATATTATTACAAAACAAGCTCTTCAGCTAAAAAAATTCTTATCACAAAAAAATATCGAATCGAGAAATTGTTTTTATCCTCTAAGCTTACAACCATGTTATGATAATAATAAGGATATAATTAAAAAATATATAAATAAAAAGAATTCATTAAATATTTATAAATCTTTACTTAGTCTTCCTTCAGCAACACAAATTAACATGAATGAATTAAATAAGGTAATTAAAAATATTAACTCTTTTTATGGAAAAAAAAATAAGACTATTGGTAAATTTAGTTGATTTTGACGCTAAATACCAAGGAGGAATTAATACATTTGCTACTGGCTTATTATCAGAATTAAAATTAAATAAAAAAATCACAATATTAACAACAACAACAAGGTTAAATTCTATAAAAAAAATATTTAATGGTAAAAAATTTAAGTATATAATTATTAAAGACAAAAATATTTATACAAAATTTTTAAGATTTCTATCAATAATTTTAAACAGTGCTTTTATTTATAAAATCTCGGTAAAGCTAGAATATTTAGAAACTTTTAATCTAATAAATACTAACTATGACGTACTTTACTGCCCATTAACGAATTTAAGGCCATTAAATCTAAAAATTAAAACCGTTACTTCAATTCATGATATACAACATTATAATCTCCCTCAAAATTTTAGTTTTTTTGAAAAAAGATATAGAAACTTACTTCATACGACCACAATAAAATATTCAAGTAGAATTCAAGTAAGTTCAAAATTTATTTACAAGAATATTGCAAAATATTTTTCAAAAAAAATTTCAAAAAAATTATTTATAATTTCTGAAGGTGTTTCACAAAAATTTTTTAATAACAAGAAAAAATTAGGTAATTATTTATTTTTTCCAGCACAATTATGGCCTCACAAAAATCACTTAACAATATTAAAAGCAATTAAAATTCTTAACGATAAATACAAAAAAAAAATCAAAATTATTTTGGTCGGTCAGAGATATAAAAAAAGTCTACCTATATTAAATTTTATAAACCAAAATAAAGAGTTGGATATTGAATATTTAGGTAAGGTAAGCTTTAAAAAACTTCAAAAACTCTATATCAATTGTAAAATTGTTATGTGTCCTGCACTCTATGAGTCCAGTAGTTTAACGCTCTTGGAAGCAATCAAAATGTCTAAACCTGTAATTGCCTCTGATACACCTCCAAATATTGAGTTAAATAGTTATTTTAAGATTAACTTTTTTAAGAGAGATAATCCTTTTTTGTGTGCAAAATTAATTAATCAAGTTTGGGATAATAATATTCTATTAAATAAACAAATTTCATTTAATAAAAAAAGCATAGGTCTATTTTATTGGAAAGAAATATCAAAAAAATACAAAATTGAATTTTTAAAAATATTAAGTTAGTTAATATTAATCAATTGAATATTTTTTTGAAGTTTTTTAATATCATTCTTCAGTTACTTTAAATAAATGAAATATATTTGATGTATTAATTTTTGAAATTTAATAACCTTTTTCATATTCAATATCATTTACGAAAGTTTTTTAACTTTTTAATAACTTTTTATCTAAATAACCCTTCGAACCTGCAATAACTTTCATTTTTTTCGAATTAATAATATCGAGAATCATATTTCTAAATGTTATTTTAGATTTCCAACCTATTTTTTTAAGCTTCGAATTATTTCCAACAAGAAAGGTTTTGTTATTTCCATTTTTAAATTTTCTCACCTTTATGTGATTAGAAAGTTTTAAATCCAAAATTTCACATACGGTCTTCATAACTTCCAATACATTTCTAGATTTTGAAGATGAAACCACATAATCATCTGGTAATTTGTAAGATAAAATTTTCCAAAAAGCTGACACAAAATCTCTTGCATCACTCCAGTCTCTGTAAACATAAGGATCTTTTATTTTAAAAAACTTTCTTCTTTTCTTTTTTATTTGAAAAGCTTGATTAATTACTTCTTTAATCAAAAAAACATTTTTTCTTAAATGTGACTCATGATTATACAGAAAACCACTACAAACAAATAGTCCATGATATTTTCTGTAATATCTGACCAAATGAACACCTGATACTTTTATCAATCCATAAAGAGATCTGGGATTAAAAGCAGTATTTTCATTTTGAGGATACTCTGTTGGCTCTCCAAATACTTCGCTTGAAGCAGCATAAAAAAACTTAGCTTTGTTAACTAAATTTGCATCTAATAGATTAAATAAAATTTTATTACTTAATATTAATCTATTAATACTGTAAATTTTTTTTCTATTATCAATACTATTTTCCGCTAAATGATAGATCTCATCTGGTTTGTACTTATTAATTATTTTTAAAATATTTCTTTTGATGCTTAAATCTGTATTAATTATTTTAATTTTTAAAGAATTTTTTTTTCTTTTTTTTGTTTTATCAATACCAATTATTCGATACTTCTTTTTAATTAAGAATTTTGAAAGTAAAATACCATCTTGACCATTTATGCCTGTAATCAAAGCAGTTTTCATTGATTAAATATTTTTTTTTCAAAATCTTTATATGTTTCGATTATTTTATATTTTGTATTATTTTGTAATTTCCATCCATAATTTTTCGCTAGTTTTGAGTCTAATATTTTTCTAGGTGTACCAGTTAATTCTTTATTTTTATATTTGATTTTACATTTATGATTAGCAGCTTTCATAAGCAATTTTGCATAATCTAATATTGATTTTTCATATCCACTACCAATATTAATTGTTTTCTCTTTAGTTCTTTTAAACAAAAAATATATACAAGCATTTGCAATATCTTTTGAATAAATAACTTCTCGTAAGGCCTTACCATTTCCCCATAGCACTATCTCTTTTTTTCTATTTTTTTTTGCAACCGCAATTTTTTTTATCAAAGCTGGAAGAAAATGTGAGGATATCTCGTCGTAATTATCATTTTTCCCAAAAGAATTACATGGCATTAAGCTTTTATAATTCAATTTATACTGTTGTGAATAATTTTCACACATTTTAATTCCAGCAATTTTAGCGATAGCGTATGGTTCATTTGTTGACTCTAAATATCCCGACAAAAGTTCTTTTTCCTTGATTGGTTGTCTAGAAAATTTAGGATATACACAACTGGAACCTAGAAATATCAAGTCCTTAATCCCTTTCAAGTAAGCAGAATTAATTATATTATTTTGGATCATTAGATTGTCATAGATAAATTCACCTCTTTGTGTGTTGTTAGCATAAATTCCACCAACTTTTGCTGCTGCGATAATGACTGCATCAATTTTATTTGATTTAAAAAATTTTAAAACATCAGCTTGTTTTCTTAAGTCAAGTTTTTTTTTAGAAATAGTTAAAACTTTTATTCTCTTAGTTTTTAAACATTCATGTATTGATTTTCCAACTAATCCGTTATGTCCAGCTAAAAATATTGTTTTTCTATTTATCATTTAAATTTTTTTGTTCATAACTAATCATATCGTCGATTATAAAATTTAAATCTTTTTTTGGTTTCCATTTTAATTCCTTTCTAGCTTTACGAGCATCACCAATAAGTAAATCAACCTCGCTTGGTCTAAAGTATCTCTTATCAATTTGGATCACTGGCTTACCGTTTAGATATGCTTTTTCTTTCATACCTTTTCCTTTCCAAATTAACTTAAGACTAAGTTTTTTTGAAACTTTTTGAATGAAAAATTTTACAGTATAAGTTTTTCCAGTGGCCAAGACATAATCTTTTGAATTTTTTTGCTGTAATATTTTCCACATGCCTTCAACATAATCTTGCGCATGTCCCCAATCTCTTTTTGAATAAATATTGCCCAATAATAATCTTTCATTAAAACCCAATTTTATTTTGACGAGTGCTTTTACTATCTTTTGGGTAACAAAAGTTTCTCCTCTTAAAGGACTTTCATGGTTAAATAGTATTCCGTTGGAGGCAAAAATTCCATAGGCTTCTCTATAATTTACTGTAATCCAATGAGCAAATAACTTTGAAACAGCATATGGACTTCTTGGATAAAATTTAGTGTTTTCATTTTGTGGTATTTCTTGGACTTTGCCAAAAAGTTCTGATGTTCCTGCTTGATAAAATTTA
>MDTG01211843.1_pt1 | contig 11664 bp, 21 predicted proteins | sample 811421 | NCBI WGS metagenome assembly MDTG01 (sample SAMN05326645, study PRJNA326480) | marine metagenome | isolation source: seawater | place: Pacific Ocean: South East | collected 2011
ATTTACCGTTTCGGATCTAACGCAATCTCTTAGACGACTTCCCTTTTGTTGGGCAAGGTGGAACACATTACTTTTGTATTGTTCTACAAAAGCAGTTGTGATCTGTACTGACATAGTACACCTCTCTTTCGTTTAAGTTTACATTTTCACGGTTTTTGTCCATTGCTGGGAAACCTTGGCGGTAACGCACCACCCATTGCGGATTTTAAGGGATCACCCCCACAGCGTTTGCTTATCCATTACGGGGCTATAGCTGTACCATTACTATAGCATATTTTTTTTTAATTGCCATATGCTTTTTCATGTAACTGCTGCATCCTTGCCACTGCCGATTTATGTTCAGGATTTGACTGATCGAAATAGGCGTGTTTTGGATTAGCAAATATGCTTTCAATCTCTTGTTTTGCATCCAATGGTGATACTGCAAGACTATTATTTTGCGTGTTTTGTGCCATATCTTCTGTAATAGTTTCACCAATTTTGGCAAACATTCTAATAACAGCAGGGTCATTGCCTGCACTTGTGTTATTAACAAGGTTCATAATTTCTTCATCACCATAAACCTGCATTGCACGTTTTGCTGCACGCATATTTTTATCGTAGTCGTATCCCCATTCTTGTTTCATGCTGGCGATAGTATCATCAGCCTGTGCACGTAACATTGATGGTTCATTTTCGATTGTGTTGCCAATAGCTTTGTGCTGGTACTCAATCAATCCTGACACTTGCTCTTGTGACAATCCAAGCTGATGTGCAACATTTCTAAACTCATTTAGATCTGCTTCACCAAAATAGCTTTCCATACCATCTTGAATGTTAATTTCATATCCACCAGCGTCATCAGGTCTGCCTAGCTTACTGTAAAGTTCGCTACGTTCCTCATCGTTCTTTGGCATAGGAATACGGCTACCAAGCTGTTTCTGCTGGTGCACGACAGTCTTTGCCAAGTCTGCTGGTGATTTAAAGTTTTGAAGCGTAGGGTCATTCGCTAGATCGTCAGGAAGTTGTGATTTCCAATCGCTTGATAGGTTATCGCTACCACCTTCAGACCCTAGAATTGTATTAGCTTCTACGGTTGCCTGTTCGGTTTGAACGGCCTGTTCTTGTTCTGACATATAATTACCCTTCGTCCTTTCGTTCTTTTAGCAGATTGTTAATACGTAGTAAGACACTACGCTGCCCTTCTTTGTAAGCTGTAGCGTATGGATCACTGCTAAAACTAATCCTGTCGCCATATGCAGCTTGCAAATCCTGTAGTACACGTTCCCCTTCAGGGGTGCTAAAGGTTACTAAATAATCTGTAGCAAGTTGTGTATGTTCTTTATTTAATTGTTCTGCGTCACTCATTTGAATTTATTTTTTATCCATTTGTATCCAGCATAAGCTAATAGCAAGACTACAATAGTGCCTATGCCATCTACCCATGATGTGTTGTTTATGGCATCAATCAGATCTGCGTTAATATCCCAACCCATTATTCTGCCATCTGCCTTTCTGCTTCGACTTGTGCTTCACCCATTACGCCTTGCGTATCAGGGTCAGATACAATCTTAGCTGTTTCTGCCTGTGTTTTGCCCATATCAGCAGCCTGCATTTGTGCAGCCATTTCTGCTTGCTGTGCTTGTGCTTGTGCAGCAGCTTCACGCATTTCTTCTACTTCATCAACACCACGCATAATTGTTTTAGGCACGCCAAGTAAGTCTGCACGCAATCTAATAGCTGCATCGTGGTTGATATTTTGCATTACGGCTGGATCTATCTGCCCTACCATCATTGCAAGCTGATATAGCTTGTCGATAGCTGTAGCTTCTTCCATACGCTGTGACCTTGCTAATGGGCCAACATACTCAATATCTATTTTTGCACCCTGTATAATTTCAGGCAACGGCATCAATGCTTCTGCACGCAGCATAATACCAAACATACGTTCAATTAATGGGTTCAAAAATTCTGATTGGAAACGTCCTAGCGTTGGGCCAAGCAGTCTTTGCATCAGTTCGTACCTTACTTGTACTTCTGTTGCAGTCATCTGTGGGCCTTCTTGCAGTTGTAGCTGGTCACTGTAGTACGCTTGACGTATTGCTGTACGTAGCTGGCCTTCTTTTAAATCTGTAATCTGCCAGTTGCTACCAACCTGCAATGGTTTGATTGCACCATCGTTTCTAATAACTGTTATACCTGCTGGGGTGGTTCTTACTCGCCCAATAACACCGTCATCCTGTACCAAAAGTGGGGGGTCAATGGCTTTCGCCCACGCTTTAAGACCAATTTCGACTGCTTTGTTAAGTGTTTTGATGTCAGGCAATGCATTATATGACGGTGACCGCCCATATATTTCACCTGTTGCTTTTGACCACCTTGGAACAAGGTATGGAAACTCATTATACCCACCTGTACGTAGAACCATTTTATCTTCTTCACACACATGACAGCTATGGAAAGGTAGCTGTGTCATACCTTCCTGTTTGCCGTGTGCTCTGATGTAATCTTCTGTAGGTTCTACAGCGTGTATAAATGTAAATTGCTGTTCAGGTTTTTTCTTTAGGGCTTCTGTAATTTTTTCGCCAACACTGTCTTGACCAAACTCTTGTACTGCCTGACGTGCACTTAGTTTGTAGCGTCTATATACAGTGTCTACATATCCGTTAATGTTTTCTTGGATGAAAAACTCTGCACAATGTAAAGTGTTAAAATGTACACCATCTTGCTCAAATCCTTTTTTGCTTTCTTCTACAAACAGACAGCCTGTACCTATTGATGTTAGGTCAAGATACATTTCATGCACTTCAGTATTAAAGTTACTGTCGTTAAACGCATCATACATCCTACGTGCAGTATCTTCTAAGAAACGTGCTACTTCTTCATTCTCATTTAGTTCTTTGTCACGTAACTTAATAGAGAACCAAGGAAGGGATGGTGATGTTAATGTTCCTTGCAAAGATGCTGCTAATAACGTGTTTGCTTGTATCGCTGTGCTGTCAAATAATATTTCTGTACGCTTTTCACCTTTTGTCCTCAATGTAATAACGTCTGCCTTACGTGGCATAACGTAATCCAAAATTTCTTGCCAGTGATCTTCCCATGTACCACGTTGGGTTTTCATGGCTTCATAGCGTTTTTTTATGTAATCAAATTTTTCATTCACGATAACGTACCCCCTAGGGCAGTTTTCGCTGTATCAGCTTCATCTTCTACGCCCATACCTGATGTAAGCACAGTTCCGTATTGACCCTTCTTCTTAGTAGCAAGCATTTTGCCTTTTTCTTTCTCTAGCTTTGCTTCCTTTTCAGCAGTTCTGTCAACAACAGATTGTTCTACAGGTGGGGGCATCTGTGGTGCACGTTTCATACCCATCGACATTCCCCTTTTAACATTCCATAAAGTGACCCATCCAACCACTTGTCTGTTTTATCGTCATACAACACCTGTCGTATTACACCTTCTTTTACAAATCCAACACCTGCCAGCAATCTTTCATTTCTTTCGTACCCATGTACACAAATCGCTGTCATTCTGTTACACTTGCATTGATTAAAAGCGTAATCAAACATCAGTTTTATATATCTACGTTGACAAACTCTAGGATCATCTAGTGCAAGATGGACATGAATATTGTGCCCATCGTAGTCAGAAAATAATAATACACCTAACGGTTCATTAGGTGCTTCTTCTTCAGCAAACATTATATGACGATCTGTGTGACACATATCTCTAGCGATATATGCCCTAGGTGCAATAAAATCGTATGCTACCTGTCTTATATCATCATTTGTATTTGCTACTATCATTTATCTACGCTGCACCCATTGCAGTTTTAGCGTCCTTATTTTTTTTCTTTTTTGGTGCACCTGCTTCAGCCATATCTAGGCCACCGCCTAATGCAGTCTTTGCAGTGTTTGCTTCTTCTTCAACACCTGTTGAACCTGTCATGTTCATGTTAGATCCATACAAGCTACCACCGCTACCTGTAGCACTTGCCAATGCACCTTTTGCTTTATCTACTGCACCGCTTTTTACCGACTTAGCTTGCGTCTGTACTTTTTGCACAGCAGCTTGCACTTTTGGTTTTGGTGCAATAGCCCTAACAATCGGTGATGCTACTTTTCTAATTATCTTAGCTACGCCACCCATAATTTACCTTTCCTGAACCTATGCAAAAACACTAAACTCATTGTCGCTAGAGTATTGCATTGGCTCATAATTTTTTACCCTAGCTTTACGAACGCTCATTACTGCGTAACGAAAAGCACTAATAATATCGTCATGTTGTGCTACGATCTTACCGTCTTTTCTATGATACATTCGTAATTCTTCTAACACTTTACTTTGATTATTAAAAATTTTCAATCTATTAGTCTGAAACCTTGTATACATATCCATTATCCCAGCTTCTACACTAATACCACCTGTATTTTCTTTTTGTCCTTGTTGTGGTGGGTTTGTAAAATGCTCACGTGTCATGTTTACACCTTCAGCCCTGTATTGTTCTGTTAGTGATTTACCTGACCCTTTGTCAGCTTGCCTACCATCCATAGGCCATATTACAGGTATGTAGTTGCCACGTGCCTTTATAGCACTTGCATGAATAGGCACAGCTTCTTGACGCATAGAATACGTGTCATACAAGTAAATACAGTCTGTATCCCTATCCCATGCAATCCATGCTGCTGCTGTTGGGTGATCCCATCCAAAATCAAGACCACATATCCTAGGCCAATGACTAGGTATCTCTATAGGGTCACAAATCATGTCTGCTTCTGCCATAGGAAACACAAGGCCACTACCTAACTGTGGTATGCCTTGTTCACGCATCTTACGTTCATGTGGTGGTAACGCTGCTAGTATCTGATCTCTAACTTTTTTTGTCATATGTGGGGCATCATCCCATGTAGCTTGTACTAATGCCTGCCCATCACGTATGTCATTGATGTATTGTGCTACAGTTTCCGTCATACCGTTTTCAGGTGTAAACGTCATATACACAATACCACCCCTGTCAGCAGTACGTGTTAGCGATTGTGTGTAAATCTGTGCTGGCGGTTCTTCATCTAGCCATATAACGTCCAAACTTTCGCCCATCCACTTTTCTTTACCCATTTCGTAGGCTTTGAAAGCAAGTCGGCTATATCCACCTGTTGTGTGTCTGACTACACAGCTATTCAATGCATTAGGCACACCTGCTTTTCGCACTGTGTCACCTATAAGATTTAACGGTATTGACCCTGTGCCCCTAGCACTAGGATCGTCAGGTTGCCCCAACAATTCTTTTTGACAAATATCACGTGTTGTTTCGTTAGACGCACCACCAGCCCATGCCCTTATAGGTCTAGTAAAACGTTTGCCTTCCCACCAATCAGGATACAAACCTGTCAAATGTATGGCTAGTTCCATAGCCCCTGACCAAGATTTACCTACACGGTTACCTGCCATAAGCAACCTTTGTTGTGCTACGGTGTTATGAAACTTAACTTGGTATGGGTATGGCTTGTAATGTTTTAACTGGTTAGTAGCACGCCTACGCTCTAACTCTCTTGCAATCTCTACTGCTTGTTCTAACGCACTCACGTCACATCCTTCGTAACATTTTGTAACAATTTCTGTAGATCATCACTGTGGCACATAATCCAGTGCCCTTTGCGATTTGCTTCACATAAGGCAATGATAGGTGTCTTACCTTCTTTGTCAGCTAATTCTTTTGTTTCATCCCACAATGTTACAACACTGTGCTTTTTGCGTAACTTACACTCTATAAACAGGTCAGGATGTATAACATCTGCCCTAGTTATCTTGCCGTTGCCACCTGATAGGGGTGTTCGCTGCCCCCCAAAAAATGCAGCAACCTTTCTTTCACGCTGTTTCCATGCTTTGTCGCCCATATTAGCAATATATACTATAAATTAACCTTAGTCTATTTGTTTTACTTTATTAACCTATGTTAATACTAAAATATCCCCTCCGCTGTGTGGAAAGACCCATTGTATTATACAGGCCAAAGCGTTTTGGGGGGGTGGGGGGTCGATTTCTGCTGTCGTGGGGGCAAATTATTTCTGTGCGTGTCGCCTGCGTTGCGTGGGCTGCACATTTGCTGCGGCTATGTGTAATGCACCACCCCTGCCCCTATCCTTTTGACAAGACCGCAGGCCGTGTGCCCCTGCTTTGCTGTGGTGCGTGTGTGTGTGCGGAGAAAACGTTTTTGCGTGGGGTGATTGGGCTACTGATTGGGGGTGCTGTGTGTTCCCCTATATATAGAGCGTAGCAATACAGGGTTAATGCTGTGTGTCTTTATCACTAGACCCCAGCCCATTTAATAGGTGTTGCAGTTCTGTTTGCAGTTCTTCATCTGTTCGCTGCTTGGTTACGTCCTCAACCTTGTGAACAGTCTGATAGCCTGTACGGTCTAAGATGCTATTGATTGCACCTAGCCTGACCGCAGGGCTTATCTTGTCATCATTGACCAGCTTGGTTAGCTTTTCGATTGCCAACGGTACGACTGACCCAAGTAGCTTTTTTGTTTCTGTGTCTATCTCATGGGATAGTTGCTGCTTGAGGTTGTAGCCTTGTTGTTCTGCTGTGGCTTTACTGTAGCCAGCCTTGATCGCTGACTGTGTGGCATTGCCAGTCTGACTAAAGTTTTCAACAAACGCTTTTTGTTTGTCTGTAAGGGTTTTAGTAATCATATGCTCATTATAACCTAAAGTGGTTGACAGTCAATTATATTGTGTTAATATTAACCTACGTTAATCAATAAATGGAAGGTAGAACGATGAAAGTACAACAATACGGAAGCAATCAAACAATCATTAGCTGGTCAGTAGATGGTCAGCCTATTGAATTGTTTTTCTCTTATACAACTGTAGTCGCTGGCAAGTGCGGTGATACTGTTTTTAAAACTGACGAATATCACAGCGTGACAACATCAAAGCACATTAACGCTTATTTGCGTGCTGAATGGGCTGTGGAAGATGTAAAGAAAGTGCCACAGATTGACCAAAACATATTAAATCAGGTTGGCAACGTAAACAGTGACCCTAGCAAGGCATTTCTTATCTTGGCTAATAACTTGAAGGCGGTAGCGTAATGGCTACCGTTTTTGCGATGGTGCTTGGCCTAATGATGCAGCTTGCGTCATTGGGTCTTGCAGTCACAGGGTTTCAACACGTCAACGGACTGTTCGTGCCCTTGGTTCTTGGTTTTGGTGGCACTGTTATTTTTTGGTGGCCTATGATGATGGGGGGCAGATAATGGATAATAAACCAACATGGCAACACCAAGTTAGACGCTTGATGAAAAACCACGTCAAACACACGCAGTCTGATGACCCACTTGCACGCAAACAACGCTTTGTGAACAGCATCAAGGCAAAAGCTGAAGCAGGGTTTATTTGCATCTATGCTGAAGGTCGTGACTGTGATGGGTTTGGATGGTCTAGCAATCCGTCAATGCTGCCTGCTGTGCCTACGATAGTGCAGCAGTACATAGACAAAGAACATGAATGGGCTGATGGTGTGATAAGTCACACGATTATCAAGCCTAGTCATGTGGGCAACCCACGGCACAGGGCATATGGTGACAGGTATGCGTAAGCAGTGGGATTTTGCCAACATGAGTGATGAACAGCTTGATAATTTAGCAAGCCAGCTTGTCACTTGGTTACCAACAAAAGCAGAAAGGCTGGCATCAATGCTGGCCTTTGGCTTACAAGATAAACATTACTTGGAAGGAAAGGACATGAAACGAACAACAAAGACAGCAGGCACACACCTGCAAGGCAAATTGGAAATGCCTTATGATGAGATAGTTAAAGCGTTTGGTGAACCACATTACAAATGGCAACCAACAGACTTAGAAAATAAGATTGATGTTGAATGGTCGTTTGAGTTTGAAGATGGCACGATTGCAACGCTGTATAACTGGAAGAACGGTTATGCGTACAACGGCACTGACGGTCTGCCACTTGACCACATAAAAGAATGGAACGTTGGCGGTTTTAGCGTTGAAGCAGTGCACCGTATGGCTGGGGCATTTAATGCAAAGAAAGATGAGGAAGAAGGGATAATTGAGCATGACGCACAATGAAAAATTGATCGTCATTGATCGCAGGTGGATAGAAAGTATAGCTAATGAACAGCGTGATTTATCCCCTGCACAGCGTGCAGACTTGCTAATTTACATGAAGAACAATGACCAGCACGTTTATGAAGCTATCAACAAAGCGTTAGAACAGTCCGTACAGGATTGGAAAAACTATAGGAACACAACAAAATGAAAATGCTTATATTCAAATGGTCTGTAAGTCTTTTGTTGTTAATGTTTGGCATATGGCAGCTACAGGTGATGATACCTACGCCATATGTCGGCAGTCTTGCAGTCTTTTTTGTTGCCGTGTGGTTTGCATGGTGGGCATGGGATTGCTACAAAAGCGATAAGATTTGACAAGTTTGTGAGTGGTAGTTATGGTGTTGGTCGGTGGCTAGGCTCGTTCAGGACTGTTGTTGTATCTGACCAGATGGCTTCATTAGTGATGTAACCTTCGCTAGTCACCACCAAACTTCTACCTTATCACTCATAGAGGGGGGGAAATGGGTCAGCCTGTTTCCCCTTCTTTTCTGTGCAACCACAGCTACATCCATCAACGGCTAACCACTTCAGCGTCATTGCCAGCAGTTCTTTTTGTGTGCCGTAGTTACCTTCAAATTCAGCAGGGCTGTTGTGATAGCCAAACGAACCACGATGATGCGTGTAGCACAACGGTATAACTTCAAAGTGTGATGAACGCCTGCCCATGCCTGTTTGATGCTTGATGTGATGCAGTTCAGCAGGGCTATCGTAATGACCAAGCAGGCGACAAGCTATGCATCCCAGCCTTGCCACGCTATCCATGTGTTTCTTTTCTTTTGTTGTCTTGTTACGCACCATACTTTTTCTTTTCTATTGTTTGATTTATCATATCAGTTTTCCAACGTTCAAAGTTTATTTCTACAATCTTTTTTTCCCATGCCCACTTTGCTTCTTCACCTGTAGCCTGTGCCAATGCATCAATGTGGTCAATGTAACGTTTGTCAGCACGTGCTTCACGTTCTTGTGCTGCTGATGTTTTGTTTGCAACAGGATCATCAACCAGCTTTTCTTTCATCAATGTAGCAAGCAAGATCTGCCTGCTGTAATCTAGTTTGGTTAGCTTTTCCTTTGCTTCAGCGTGTTTCATGCCCACTTCACGCAGACTATGCATACGCTGTTCTAACTGTTCTTCACTCATATGCGTTTACCTTCCGTTTGGCTTTTTTAATACGCAGATGATGAAGAAAGCCATTGACCTCATCACCCACAGGCTTTGGCATCACACGCTTTGTATGCGGAAAATGCCCAAACTTTTCTTTGAATGTCCAGCTTGCCCACCCTTCTTTGTAGCCCCTTTGCCTAGCGTGATAGATAAGCTGTGCCAAAAAATCTAACTTGTGCTGTGGTGTAATCTTTTCTTTTTCTAACTCAACAAGCCTGCCTTGTTTGATTAACACCTGCTTTTCTTTCTTTGTTGGTGTAAAGCCACAGACAGGGCACGATATGTCACCACGCACAGGCTTATAAACATGGTCACATTGCAAACACGTCCAAGGTTGTTTCTCAATAGGTTCGCTTTTCTTTTGTCGTGGTGATTGTATTCTGTTTTCTGTTAGTTCCCATTCAGGCACATCTTCAGGAAAGCCATGCTCATACACACAACCAGCATGGTCAATGATTAGCGTGTCCTGTTTGCCTGTGAATGGTCGTAAGCTACGGCCTACCATTTGCAAATACATGGCATATGATTTTGTTGGTCGTGCCAGTATCACACATGATACCTTTGGTTCATCCCAGCCTTCAGTGAGCACTTGACAGTTTGACAACACTTTTATTTTGCCAGTGTGCAAGTCACTCAACACCTGTTCACGTTCTATTTCAGGCATATCACCATCAATGTGACCAGCAGGTATGCCGTTTTGATTAAAGATGTTGGCAATGTACTTGCTATGTGCAATCGAAACAGCAAACACAACGGTTGGTCTGTGTTGTCCATGTCGTTTCCAATGTGTAACCAAATCACCCACAAGTTTAGGTTGGTTCATACGCTTTGACAGGCCACGCTTTTCATAATCACCAGCTACAATCTTCAAGCCTTCTAAGTCAGGCATAGTTGGTGCTACAATATTGTTTGGTACAAGGTAGCCTTGGTCAGTCAGTTCTTTGATTGATGCACATTCTACAAGATCATCATAGACAGCACCCAATCCTTTGCCATCAGCCCTGCATGGTGTAGCAGTCAAGCCAATGACATATGCGTCAGGGTAATCGTCTATCAAATCTTTAAAAGTTTTAGATGCAGACCTGTGTGCTTCATCCAGCATAATCAGGTCACCCTTTGGTTTGATAAAGTAATCGCCATCTTTGCGTGCATGAAACGTTTGTATGCTTGCTACTTGTGTGGTTGCCATGCTGTTTGCAGATTTACCAGCCATCATAATGCCGTGGTTTACTTCAAAATCTGCTAGTTTATTGCTGCATTGCATGACCAGTTCACGCCTATGTGCCACAAACAAGCTGCCTTTGTGCTTTAGCTGTGCCATTTTAATCATGTGGCTTGCAATCACAGTCTTACCGCTACCTGTTGGTGCAACAAGCAGCACTCTTTTGTTTCCGTTACGAAAACTTTGTCTAATTTTTTCTACAGCAATAAGCTGGTAATCACGTAGTTTCATAATCAATACCTGTTGTAAATGTCACGCACTTGGAACACAGCTTCGCTTCTGCTTTCAGGTGGTTGACACGCATCAGCAAACTTGATTGCTTCTTCTGTTGCGTACTCAATACTTTCACCACGCTTACGTATGCTGATAATCATGCGTACTAATTGTTCATGTCTGTCACCACCACTTGCACCGTATGGTTTGCTACCTGCGTATGCACCTTGGAAAGTTACTGGTGCACGTGCAACAAACCTACGTGGCTGTGGCCTTTGCAAGCCAAGCTGGTCACGTATTTCATCCATGTCATAGGGTGTTGGATCTGTCATGTGCCTTATCTTTATTGGATAAGGTTCACGTTTGTTGTGATAAAAACCAGCAACACGCATCACACGTGGCAGGTCTTTTACTTTGTCATCACTATTAAATTTTTTAGCCAACGCTTGTTGATACAATGTAAACGTAGGCAATGGCATTTCATACACCAGCCAATACACGTGGTATTTCTTTGGTGATGTTTCCAAGATAAAATGTGGTTCAAGGTCAAACTTATCAGGCAGTGGTGCACCGTCTAAATCTATAAAGACAGACCGCACACGATTAACATTGGCTGTTGTCCTACCTTTCAGGTCAGTCTGATTGACTGTAAAATATACACCTGCACCACGTTTGTTTAGCCATGACAGTTCATCAATAAAACTTTCAATGTTGCCATGAAACTGTTTGACCAGTGACTTGTTCTTTCCCTTGTCATCAAATGTTTGGAAACTATGCGTATTGCCAAACGCCTGTAAGAATACAGCGTAATGACTATTCGGATTGAACACTACCATCATCCCCATCCTTATCACCCCAGCGTGCAGCAGCACCCTTACGGCCTGCTTCCTGTCTGCGTCTGCGGTTCTTTTCTTGTTCTTTACGTTCTTCTTCTGCTTGTATGCAGATC
>MDTG01382811.1_pt1 | contig 11663 bp, 8 predicted proteins | sample 811421 | NCBI WGS metagenome assembly MDTG01 (sample SAMN05326645, study PRJNA326480) | marine metagenome | isolation source: seawater | place: Pacific Ocean: South East | collected 2011
CAAGGAAGGATCGGGAGTCATATTGAGGTTCGCTCCGAACCCCAATGGGCCACTGTCCATAGGACATTCCAGAGGAGTGGTAATTAATTCAGAATTTGCAAAAAAATACTCTGGAAAGGTCATACTTCGCTTCGATGATACAGATACTAAGATCAAACCACCACTAGAATCAGCGTATTCCCTGATTGAAGAGGAGTTTGAGTGGATTTCTGGAATGAAGCCGGATTTAGTCATCAGAGCAAGTTCCAGAATGGAAATTTACCTAGAGTCTGCTGAAGAGATGATTTCAAGAGGGATTTGTTATGTCTGTAGGTGCTCGGCATCAGAATTTAAGGAGCTTAGAGACTCAAAGGAGGCCTGTCCCTGCAGGGATAAGGAATCTGGAGAAAATATTCTGAACTGGAGGATGATGCTGAATGGGGAAATTGCAGAGGGAGGGGCAGTAGTCAGGGTGAAGACTGACCTTAATCTGCCCAATCCAGCCCTTAGGGACTGGCCGGCATTACGAATACAGCACACGGCCCATCCAATTGTTGGGAACAGATACAAGGTTTGGCCATTATTAGATTTCCAGAGTGCCATTGAGGACCATCTGCAGGGGGTTACCCATATTGTAAGGGGCAAGGACCTAATGGACAGCACCAGGAAACAGACGCTGCTGTATGAACTTCTTGGATGGGATTATCCAGAGACGCTCTATTGGGGGAGAGTGAAATTACTGGGCTTCGGAGGATTCTCTACTTCATCGATTAGGAGATCGGTGGAAAACGGCGATTTCTCTGGATGGGACGATCCTCGTTTACCAACTGTTTCCGCATTGAGAAGGAGGGGTTTTTCTCCTAAAGCACTTAGAGAATTCTGGATTGAACTTGGATTGTCTCAGAAGGACATTTCCATACCTATGCAGAGTATTGAGTCCAAGAATTCAAAGATCATAGATAAGTACTCTGAAAGGAGATCCTTCATCGAAAAACCGAGAGAGTTGCAACTAATGGGCAAGGACGGAGAGGATATCAATGACCTGGGGCTGATTTCCATAAAGAGGCACCCAGATTTCCCGGATATGGGCAGTAGGGAGTGGAAGCTAGGTAAGGGCCAAATAATCATTTCAGAAAATGACTACTCCGAGGGCATGATTAGACTGAAAGACTTCGCAGATGTGGAAATCAAAGGAGATAGCGCCGTTATTTTATCCAGAGATAAAACTGGTAGTCTACCAATTATTCACTGGGTTTCTTCGGAACATCATACAGAGGCGAATATGATTGTCCCTCGGGATAGTGAAGTTGAAATTGTCGAAGGAGTATTGGAAAATGTGGATGCTTCCGTTGGTCAAACCCTACAGCTTGAGAGAATGGGTTTCGCCAAAATAGAGGAAATTGCAGATAGTGGAATGGTTTCACTAATTTGGCTACACGGATAGTCCAAGGTTCTGGCTAAATGGACTAGATATCGCCCTCGGAAGGGTTGAGTTCAAGATGTTCAACATGATGTCGGCATCATGGGCGTGCACAATAGGGTCGTCCCTGCCTCAATTGTGTTGATTTTTTTATTGACTGTTTTGGGACCTATGGTCAACGTTTCTGCGCAGGAAGGAAGCTGTTGCTCTGGAGAGGATTTTGAGTTGTTTCTCAAGGGAGAATCGGATTCTGGTAGCTTGACCCCCTTCTCATCGGAAAATGACGAGGGGGATTCTAAATTGGTAAATCAAGTACTGCAACCTATTGAAGTTGGAACGTGGGGGGTTGATTGGGGAATTGATGGAGAATATCCTGCTGATGACTGGGAGTTCAATATCCATTATGAGGTACAAGGAGCTGTTGGAGTAAATATCAACATTACAGTTGAAGTGAGGATAGGTGGTTCATTCTATGAGGGAGGGACCTCGGGGATAGAGCCTTATCTCACTGGTGAGGGAGATGTTCAATCGGTCATCAGCGTTGGCTCCGGAGATGTACGAGAAGACGATGAGGTAGAAATTAGTCTGATTGTTCAGCTATTGGGATTCAACCAACCAGGGGATGATTCTGGAGTAATATTCCATTGGGGAAGTGCTGACAAAGCATCCAGCATCTCGGTAAAGCTCCCGCTGGTAGAAATTGAAATGAGAGAAGCCAGTGTTAGTGGAAACTTGGTATACTTCCCCATTCTGATCTCATCCGGATTTGATGACAGAATTTGGTCATCCTCTTCAGGTAGTTTTGAGGTCCAGAATCTTGCCGTAACAGACAAACCTGTAGCCACCTTGGTTGAAGGGGGCGTTGAAGTGACATTTGTCTGGAGCTTGCCCACGGGAGTAGAAAGTGGGTCGTTCTTAGCTGAATTTACATTAGAGCCCCAGAATGGCCTGCAGATTAGTGCCAACATGACTCACTTCATAGAGGCGGGAGAGGACGATGGGGGAGGTGGTTCCTGGTATCCTGCTAGTGAGCCGCTTAGAACCGGCGGGTCCGGGATCATGGTGACAGTTGACGCAGAATGGGATGGAAGCGAGGTTAGCAAGCGGGTTTCACTAGAGTTTGATGGTTCGATGTCACAGTGGATGAGATGGGGACTTGACAACATAGGAAACTCAAGTCTTGGATCCAGTAGTTGGTGGAGAAACCTAAACTCATACTCTGATTCTGTCCCTGATTCTGATTTCAACAATAAAATGGTTGATAGTTCTGAGCTAATGGCCCTAACTGGTTATCTTAGGGGCTCTAACTCAGATTTGAGATCATTTCTATCCAATGGGCTATTCATAGAGTCTGAGTCAATACTTGGTGTCGACCCAATTGAATTGGGGCCCACTGAAATATCGATTGACCTCGGTGGGACGAGTGGTTTCAGTTCTGAAACAATAACCCTAGAAATCTCGACCTCCTACTCCGTTATGGAAGGCGATAGGCAACTACTGATTGAGTCCTTTACCAAGTCCTCCACTGAAGAATATTGGACTAAGATTTCAATTGATGCTCGACTACAGGGATCGATGCTAACAGATATCGGGATTGTCACGGCAAGCGGGATTGATTACTCCCACAGGAGATGGATTGTTTCTGAGACTTTGTCTGTTGAGGGTTCCGATATCGATTCTGAGGAGTCATTTAGAATAGAATTCGTCCCTACAGGAAATGGATTATTCAGTGTCTTATTGGGCTCTGGCATGATGGTATTGGTACTGAGCCTATCCATAGGATTGGGAATGACCATGACTAGAAATCGGTCACGATTCCCTACAATGATCACCGTCACGGCTCTCGGAGTACTGTCATTTGGGATTTACTTCCTTGGACTTCCCATGCAAATGGTCTTAGGAGTTGTTGCGAGTAGCCTTCTACTAGTTCTACCAATCTCTCTACTATCTCCCAAATTAAGGAAGGGCGGAGGAGATTATTCGAATGCTCCACGCGTTAGTTGCCCTTCATGCGGATCAAGTGTGACTGTAGAATCCGATGTTCGCCCCCTGAGAATTAGCTGTGACGGTTGTAGCAGTGTCATAAGAATTGAAGAGTGACTATAATCTGCCCTCTCTGAGAAGATTCTCTATTACTTCGGAAGTGACTATTTTTGGATCCCTATCATTCCATATTACAGATGAAGATCTTATCTGACTGGCCAAATCAACTTCCCATCCCGGTGCCAAAATACAGTTCCAAACTATCTCCTCCAATCTTGATGTCGAAGGATAGCTAGAGTCCAATGCCCCCCTGCAAAGATGGGATATCGATCTAGCCCTTCCTTCCATCCCCATGGAATCCCATCTAGAAGATATTTCCCTCAAAGAGTCGTCGTCGATGAAGTCTAACGAATCAACATCGGGCTTGGGAACTTCTGTCAAAGGGATTACACGTATGCTACCCTCGATTGACAGTACTTCTTTTATGGACATATATACGGGGTCATAGGTCATATCCATGCAAGAGTGAATCCAATTTCCAGATATTGCCCATGGCCTTACTTTCCTAACTAAAATGCCAGAGGGAGAAATCAATTGGGCAATTGAGTGGCAGATGGCTACGGTGGTCAATGGGCCCATCTTTTCATCACCCAAGTGACCGGTTAGTGCAGGAGACATTGTCTCACTAATCGATAAGATATTGTTTTCATCATTCCAAAATACTCCATTTGCATCCGATTTGTTATGAATAACTATCGAGTTCATTGGAATGTTGTCATCAATTCTACCAATTCTTCTTCTGTATGGCTTTTTTGAATCGATTAATGATGCTTCGATTGGAGCCGCTGACAGCGCACCTGGCAGATTGGCATCAACGAGCAGAGATATCGTGGATCCTTGATTCATCAATTGTGATATTCCAGTTCTGATGACATCTTCGATACCGGAGAATAAATCCGAAGAAATGAGGTCCCTCATGACTTACTGAGTTTTGGAGTAGAAATCCCCACTAATGGAGATTATTCTACGATCAGCCTCAACTGGTCTCTTTTGTACTGCCAGCCATCATCTAATTTGTCAGCTCCCTTGTAGTAGCTAGCCAATCGGCGAATCTTGGACTCGCATAGCTCGAGTTGCCTGCGGTTGTGCTTATCCTTTGGATTGTTATTTAGGTGATCAATGAGTCCTTGTGCCCTTCTCATCAGATTCATCATATCCTCGGGATAATTAGGAGTTATTCCGTTCCGGGATAGAATTTGAGCAATCCTCTCTCCCGTGGCTAAACGAACATCGGGAACTGCGAACCTATCTCTGAGAATTGTGCCAATCATGGCATTTGAGTGACCTTCCTTATTGAGATCCAAGATGTGTGACTCGATAACCTTCTTATCTGATTCTGACCAATTTGGAACCTCTGTAGCGAATGGCTTTGAGGATCCACTGGAGCCTTTTCCACCAGAGTGCATGCGTGACATATTAGAATCTCCAAGGGCGGCGACCTGCTCTCCCTCTTTAACCACTGCGTAAATTAGAAGGTGTTTTTTTCACAATCTATGGCGTGCCTTCGCTAGTCTTCCAGGGCCAAGTGGCCACTCCCATCCGGGCGATACTGCCCTAGCACTTCCAATAAGTACTCCATTCTGAATCACAAGAATTTCTTCGCCGGATCTAATTTCACCGGAAACTGATTCTAGATTTGTAGGAAAAATATCCCCTTTCCAATCATGATCTTCTAAGATGCTTACTGATGGGAAGCACCCGCTTTCATGAAGGAGAGGAAGGGATTTCTTCGAGAAAGCGAATCTCCCATCGCGAGGATTCCATCGTGCTAATTGCTCGCCGTCTTTAGAAATACTCAGTATTGGCAGTCTGCCAGAAACCGTGGTTCCTTCCAACCATGTGTCAGTCCCATGAATGAATCTAGATCTAGCCTTCATAATCTCCCCCCTATGTTGCTTTTCCGATTTATCTTCCAAATCCATCCTGTCGATAGCTCCTGAGACACAATTTTTCAGCTCATTGAGAGAGTCCCTAGAACCCGCAGTCCCCCTCCTTGTATTATGGCATACTACTCCGTCAGCAGAGATGTCCATTCCAGAATGGTTGATTATTTCAGAATAATTTACCCTCTCACATAATTTCGAAATCATTGAGCTTACCATTTCTAACTCGTCTGAATCCCATTCCCCCGTCACAGGAATGTCATAGTGTGCCGCAGGCCACAGGTCCTCTAACTCTCTCGGAACAAGTCCTAATGGGGATGTAACCATGATTTGATGGACCCTATTAGATGGGATATTTCTAAGGAAGCGATGGTGGCTTTGTGAAAGTCTGTAAGGCTTTTTCGCTGAACATGGTAGTAAAATTAGTAGTTGTTCCTGATGGCCAGGCGGAATGTGTTCTTCTGATACCCTCTTTCTCCAATCGTTAACCAAGGGGTCTTGCCTGCTGATTGGTGAGTTGTACCTTAGTCTTCTTCCACTATTGTCTACTGCAGTGAGGGTAGAACGTCCTTTGTTTGATCTGGTTAGTGAGTCATGCCTCCTAAGTCTCTCAACCGACCTTGGGCTTGTTAGACTAGATTTCTCCGCAAGCTCCCTTACGGTTCCCGACCTAATTGCCGATCTCAAGGATGCGATTGAATACTTCCAGTGTTCTAGTTGCGCCTCCATGCTTACCTTCTCGCCAAGGGATTGATCAGCATATCTGGGACCATCGGAAGTAAGGAGGAGTCCGTTTGCGTTTGCAATTCTTGATCTTGATAGATCGAATAAATCTACACCGAACCAAGACAGTACTGCACAGTTGTCGGGGCCGGATATGCCAGGGGCCCAGATTAGTGAGGAAGGGAATTTCCTCCTGACAACATCCAATGCCTCAGCCAGTTTTCCACTGGAATTAGATAGTTGAGGTGCATCTGTTATCGCTATGACTGATGGCTGTAGTTCTGACTCTACTAGTGATATATCATGATGAAGAGATTGCCATGATATTGGTAGAAATTCAGTTCCCTTGCCGAATTCCCCAGAGTTGGATGATGAGAGGCTGGGGGGAAGGACTAGTCCTTCTGTCCCCTCCCAATCATCTTGGCCATCGAAGGGGAAGCACAACTCTCCACGGGTACAAAGTTTCAGTTGGGCAGGGAATTTGCTCGAGTCCCTATGGAATGTGAAAGGAGCGATTTCCAGATTCATCGAAGGATCCATATCTGACAGAACCAAACCAGGGGCCCAAGAGCTAGGATTTCTTCTGTCCCCTAGGGAAAAAAGCCTAGAGAAGCGGTTCCTTGAGATGACTTCTCTTGACAATGGCCTGTCACTCATGTCCCTGCGAGTGGAACATTTCGCTTGAAGGATTCTAAGGCATGACTGTTTCCGGTCAACATGGGCGCGGCGAAGGTTGGGGTGATGGCGTCCCTTCTCATCCTGGCAATATTGAGTCATGCCGGCGCTACTGATGAAGGAGAGGCAGAGTTGTTCGTCGAAGGAATTACTGACGAGCGGGGCCCTTTCTGGATACAATTTTCCTGCAAGATAGATTCATGTCAGGATATGGAGCTGGTCATTAATGTGGATGGATCGCAATATCGTTCGGCTGATACCCATCATGTCGAATGGAGTGGTTTGGTCAATGAAACGGCATCCTGGGAGCTTCGTGGAAATCCGTCTCTTGGCCACGGAGACTTTGTGATGAAATCTGTCATCGGTAAACACTCGGATGTAATTGAATATGTTGACCTCCCTGACTTAGTGCCGCCCCCGGGCCAGCTTGGAGAGTGGTTTTCAATCTCCGCGTCATCTCATTGCCAACTTAATAGGTGTAATAGAGATGAGGTTTTATCGGAAGGATCTTCTTTCGTTGGCGCTCTTGAAACTTCTGCCGATGATGACGCGATATTGATCCAAGGAGATTTTGGGGATGTCGTAAAGATATCGAATATAATTAGCTCCGATAGTATCAGCATTGAGTATTGGAGTAGATCGGATTCAAAGACCCTTATTGGATCCGTATCGTCAGATGACTTCAATCCAGTTTACTTAGACTATCCAGAAAACGCGGAGCTGTGGATACGAGTGGTTCATTCAGACGAGAGTGACTTTTCCCCCTACAGATTCGATCTGGTTAGGTACGATGATGAAACCGAGGGGCCTGATGGGGAGGAATTACGTAATCCCTGGGATTATGGGTTTCCCTTGAGTACTAATTCGACTAGCTATGGAATTTACAGGGGGCACATATCTTCTAATGATCAAATTGGAGATTCATTATTGATTTCATCTGGTGCAAAAATTCAGCTTCAGACTTCCTGTAGGTTCACAGAAGTAGTATCATTGGAGGTACTGGCACATGAGCTAGACGGCGGTACGATTCAGATTGTAGAAGATTCTGGTGAATGTCCCGATTATATCGATACTACTAACTCTACGACGGGGATAGAGTTCAGAATAAATTCCGATGAGGTGATGGAATGGGAGATTGATGTCACCTTTCCAGGGGATGGAGACGGGGCGCTTCTTGGGGATGCTCCTGATTTATTATGGCTAGAGACAGGTCCTTCAGAATTCTGGGACGTTCTTTCTCCTGGCTCTAGTTCCAACTCTGGCACCTTGGGAATTGGCGATTCAGTAGATATTCTCCCATTCGAGATAACGGACATAAATGGATCAAGAGTGATGATTAGACCTGATATTGAGTCTCCTGTGACATATCAAATTCAGACACTTAGTCAGGAGAGTTGGCAAATCCTGAATTACACAAATGGCACAGTAATTAGCGTCCCTAGTGGAATTCATGCCATTAGAGTAGAAGGCCTCTCTCCCATAGTTGGAGACATAGGATATGAGTTTTCCATAGTATACCTAGGCGAAGATGTGCCAGATGAAGGAGAATATCGGGACCTTTCTCACTTATTCACAAATTTCTATGTTCTGATAGGTGGACTGATGTTGCTCCCCCTAGCAGTGGTTCTATGGTGGAACAGATCTAGTCTTTTCGAAAAAAATATTTCTCAGTCCGATTTTGAGATTCATAGCCTCCAAAGGTTGGAGATGCTAAGAGAAAGACTGTCCATGGCAAGTGATGATCAAGAGGAAGATTCCGAGGGCATTGTAAAGGCGCTTAGCATGTTGGGCGATAGTTCATGGGATGATTCCCTTAGGGATTTGGGGAAGCCCTCGTTGAGGCATATGACTGAGCAAATTGAGATTTGTGGTTGGACAATACCCGAAAGGAATTTTCTTATTCTGGGAATCAGAACCTTCGGCCATAAGTGGGAATTATCAGCTTTGTCAGTTAGCTCCCCCGAGGGGTCTACTGTATCTATCAAGAAGGTTAGTCCGAATCATATGTTCGAGAAGGGAGAGATTTTTCTAGATTCCATAGAGCCCAATGCCAAGAAGTTCCTAAGGTTAGAGATCGGCGGAAATCCTTCTTTGATTGAATTGGAAGTTTCAGGATTAGTTGCAGGGGAGCCGTTGGCCGCTGTTCCGAGAGAGGCGATTGATTTTAGTGGTGCGAACTAGGTCAATTCCTTCTCTTTGTTGCTTCGTCCCTAATTCTTTTCTCTATAGTAGCAAGATCTGAGCCGAGAAGATCCGCCATTGAAGAAATCCTCTTTTTCTCATTTCTAGAAAGCTTACTTGGCATGTCAAGTTTCAGAACTACCATTACCGAGCCTCTTCTTTTGCCCCCTTGCAAGGGCAGGCCTCTTCCTCTGACTTCGATAGTGTCCCCTGGTTCGGAACCTGCGTCTATCTTTATTACGAGATTATCTCCATCAATATGTGGGATCTCGATTCTGGCTCCGAGAGCTAAGTCAGAAAATCCAACCGGAAGCCCCATTAAGAGATCAGAACCATCTCTTTCGAACCACGGGTGCCTCTGGATTTCAATCTCGATATAGAGATCGCCGGCTATTCCATTTTCTTCCATCGGAGCCCCTCCATAACCCCTCATCCTGAGTCTAACTCCGGATGAGATGCCCGGGGGGATGGTGAATTTTACCCTCTTGCTTTGATTAGCCCTGCCCAGTCCTTCACAGGATTTACATGGGTCTGTGATTAGCTTTCCAGTGCCATTGCAAGATGAGCAATCAGAAACCGCTCTTTGGGTGAAGGGGCCCAATCTTTCTACTCTTTCGACCCTTCCCCTTCCTTCACAGCTTGGGCAAATCCTCACACCCGAGGGATTCTTTGAGCCAGTGCCTTGGCAATCGTTACATTGCCTCAAAACCTCGATTTCTATCTCATCCTCAGAACCGTCCATGGCAACTTGGAATGGTACTGAGTGACGATACATTAGATCGTCCCCTTTAGCCCTCCTTCGCCCTCTAGAAGATCCAAAAAACTGATTGAAGATACCATCAAATCCACCACCAAATAAGTCATCTAAGCTGATATTTACGCCTTGGAATCCCCCTGGTCCGAAGGGAGATGCACCAGGGCCGCTGTGACCGAATGTGTCATATTTCCTTTTTTCTTCTTGGTTGGACAGTATGGCGTATGCCTCTTGGACTTCTTTGAATTTCTTTTCCGATTCCGAGTCGCCTGGGTTCTTATCTGGGTGGTACTTTCTTGCAAGTGATCGGAACGCGCTTGTGATATCTGCTTCGGAGGCATTTCTGCCCACTCCGAGAACATCGTAGTAGTCCCTCTTCTCCGACATGATGTCGAAGGCTAAAGTGGGGGTGATTTGAATCGTTCCCTATGATATCAAGTAATTTCCACAAGATGTACAGTACTGGGAGTCGCTATTGTTGATTGTTCCACATTGATTGCATGATTGTACTGCCCTTGAGTTTGTAGGCGAGGGTTTAGTTCCCCAGGGACTATCGCTGAGCTGATCCTTCGAACTAACCTTCTTTGATTTCTCCAGATTTTTGATCCTTGACTTTTCCTCCTTTCTCTTAATCTTGAGTAGCCTCCTTCTGGCGGATCTATCGAGGAAGGAATTAACTAATTTAGATATTGAAAAACGAGCCTTGTGATCTATTTTTTCCTCTAGGTTTTCTTCATCTACAATTGTTTGGAGTCCTGAAACACGAACCTCTGCCACATACTCCTCATCCACTTCAGATTCGTCCATCTCCGTATTGAGGCTGCCAACCTTTCCCGACATCCTCTTGTTTACCTTTGTACTAAGCCTCCTATTTGATGAATTAGCGTTCATTTCTAGCTTTTCTAATGCGCGATCGGATCTCTCGTCCCAAAGTCCCCTGTCCTCACTTTTGTATGTCTTGGATAGCCTCCTAATCGCCCTTGACCTATGGAACTCATGATCTTCCACTCTAAGATACCTGTAAAGCATCAGAGCGCCTAAAGAAAGAGCGATTATGTGTATGGAAACCTCAAGTATGAGGTCCTGTGATATGACCTCCTCGAGTGCCGGCAATCCAAATCTGATCGCAATGACGCATAATGTGGGTGCGAATAACAACGCTACCGATATAGCAGGAGAACGAACGGACATATCCCGTCCCTAGAAATTTCCCATTTGAATCATTCGTGTAGATGAGTAAGCATGGACAAAACTTTCAGCCCCGTTGCTCTCGAGGAGTCATGATAAGGGAGATTGAGATTTCTACCACCTTGCACCCATATGAGGATTTAGATCGAGTCATCAGTTCTGTGAAATCTTTTTTTCCCGACTGGGACCCTGTCATTCCAGAAAGAAAAATCGGTTTTCCTACGAAAAATAATTCAGAAATAATCTATGGCACTTCTTCGTCACTAGATATTTTTCTTGAGGCCTTAAGGAAACAATCAATCCTCGATACTGCATTAGATGCAATGACCATGGAGGGAGATGATCAAATCTGTGATTTCTCTATTTCTAGATTGGCCTCTTTGGCTGGTAAGGTTTCATTCACCCTCGGAGAGAGAGTCCTCGGAGGAAGTATTGATATTTCCATAACTGGGACTAGGATGATAGAGTGGTTGGAGTCATCTACATGGCACGAGGGGAGAAGAAATGTGCCCCGTGACGTGGGAGATGAGTTGTCGATGCACAGAGATGGAAGTCCGAGAGAGTGGTTCGATTAAGGGTGGCTTGGAATAGGAATACCATTTCTGTGCCAATCTTTGATTGTTGGAAGATCCGCTGGAAGCCATTTTACATCTAAGAGCTCGTCTTGTGAAAGCCATCGGGATTCATCATGCTCTCTCAGGAAAATATCCTCACTTTCTACAACGCCACAATCGAAAATATGCAGATTGACATCCCTATCTTGGTACATATGATTAATCTCACATATCTTGGATTTGACCTCGATTGACAATCCTAG
>MDTG01430031.1_pt1 | contig 11663 bp, 12 predicted proteins | sample 811421 | NCBI WGS metagenome assembly MDTG01 (sample SAMN05326645, study PRJNA326480) | marine metagenome | isolation source: seawater | place: Pacific Ocean: South East | collected 2011
ATTTTTCATATTTTATTAATTATCATTATTATTAATGAAAAAAAAACTCTATAGTTATAAAAATAGCGGCGTGGACATTTCCTTGGGAAACAAATTTGTTAAACATATAAGCAAATTAACAAAAAAAAATGTCAAAAAAGGGAATAAAAAGAGTTATTCAAATAATATTGGTTCTTTCGGCTCGTTATACAATATTAACTCTCTAAATATAAAAAATCCTGTAATAGTGTCTTGTACTGATGGTGTTGGTACAAAATTAGAATTATCAGATAAATTTAATAAATTAAATACAATTGGTATTGATCTTGTAGCCATGTGCGTTAACGATCTTATAGTACAAGGTGCAAAGCCATTATTTTTTTTAGACTATATTGCTATTGATAAAATTAAAATTTTAAAATTGAAAAAAATTTTAAATGGTATTGTTAGAGGTTGTAAACTATCTAGTTGTGATCTTATTGGAGGTGAAACAGCAGAGATGCCGGGAATTTATAAAAAAAATAAATTTGATATTGCAGGATTTAGCACGGGGATAGTTGCAAAAAATAAAATTTTAAAAAAAGAAAATGTTAAAAACGGAGATATTATTTTAGCAGTGCCCTCTTCTGGTATTCATTCGAATGGTTATTCTTTGGTAAGAAATATTTTAAAAAATCACAAATTGCCAGAAAAAATTAAAAAAAAATTACTCACGCCTACTAAAATCTATGTCAGTGAAATATTAAATTTGTGTAAAAAAAATTTAATCCATTCTGCTGCAAATATTACTGGAGGCGGTATAATTGAAAATATTGTGAGATCTGTCCCTGAAAATTTGACTGTAAATATTGATTTATCAAAAATAAAAATATTAGAAGTTTTTTCTTGGATCAAATCTAAAAATGTTTCAGATCAAGAAATGCTAAGAACTTTTAATTGTGGTGTTGGTTTTTGTATTATAGTTAAAAAAAGCAATTTATTAAAAGTTAAAAAACATTTTTCAAAAAAGTTTTCACCTTATGAGATTGGATATATTTCAAGCGGTAACAAAAAATTAAAATTATATAATCAATTGAAATGGCAAAAATAAATACATGCGTTTTCATTTCTGGAAAAGGAACAAATTTAAAAAGGCTTATAATTAATTCAAATAAATACGATTTTCCTATTAAGATAAAATTAGTTGTTTGTAGCAATAAAAACGCTGAGGGGCTCAAATTTGCAAAGAAATGGTCAATCCCATACTTGATATTTAAAAATAATAAATTTCTCTCAGAGAAAAAAATGTTAAAAAGTTTAAGAAATTATAAAATTAATCTAATTTTATTAGCGGGATTTATGAAAATATTATCGAAAAGATTTATACGTTCTTTTGGAAAATCTATTTTAAATATTCATCCATCACTTTTACCAAAATTTAAAGGATTAAATACCTTTGAAAAAGTATTAAAAGAGAGAGAAATTAAATCTGGATGTACAGTGCACTTTGTTACTGAAAAACTCGATGAAGGAAAAATAATTTTAAAAAAAACATTTTTCATTGAAAAAAAAGATAATATTTCATCACTTAAAAAGAAAACACAAAACTTAGAATACAATGCTTTTTCTGAGGCAATTATAAAAATATTCAAATAGTTTATTTTTTGAAAAAGAAATTAATCTCAGCCTTTGCATTATCAGGTGAGTCAGAGCCATGAACAGAATTTTTGTCAATTGATATGCCATAAAGTTTCCTAATTGTGCCCTCTTTAGCATTTTTGGGGTCTGTGGCTCCCATTAATTCTCTATTTTTCGTTATAGCATTTTTGCCTTCTAAGATCATTACCTCTATTGGTCCAGATGACAAATAACTGCAAAGCTGATCATAAAAAGGTTTTGATTGATGCACTTTATAAAATTCGGCTGCCTCATCTTTTGAAATATGAAGTTTTTTTGAATCTAAAACTGATAAATTGTTTTTTGAAAAAATAGACTTTATATTTTCTGAAAGATTTCTTTCAACTGCATCAGGTTTTATAATTGAAAGCGTTCTTTCCAAATTACTCATAATTTTCTTCTATAAGTTGATTTAACAATCTTACTCCAAATCCAGTTGCACCACCCGAGTTTAAAGCCCCGCCATATTTAGAGAAAGCCATTCCGGCAATATCTAAATGGGCCCATGGTGTCTTATTTAAAATAAACCTTTGTAAAAACTGAGCCGCCGTAGTAGAACCCGCTCCACCAACATAATTAATATTTTGCATATCTGCATTTTTGGAATTCATTAATTTATCGTAATTTTTGTGAAGAGGCATTCTCCAAACTTTTTCCTCAACTTTTTCTCCAGCATTATAAATTTGTTTAGATAGTTTATCATCATTAGAAAACAGACCAGCATATTCTGATCCTAAACAAACAATAATAGCACCAGTTAATGTGGCTAAATCGATTATGAATTTTGGTTTAAATTTTTTTTCAGTGAATGTTAAAGCGTCTGCCAAGACTAATCTTCCTTCAGCATCAGTGTTTAAAACTTCTATAGTCTTTCCACTATAAGATTTAACAATATCACCTGGCCTCTGAGCATTTCCACTTACCATATTTTCAACAAGGCCTACCACACCTACTGCATTAATCTTAGCCTTTCTTAGTGCTAAACTTTTCATTAATCCAACTACTGTAGCAGAACCTGCCATGTCGTAGGTCATATCTTCCATAAATTTTGCTGGCTTAAGTGAATATCCACCTGTGTCAAAACAAACTCCTTTCCCTACGAATGCTAAAGGTCTAGAATTATTTTTTGCACCATTCCATTCCATTATCACAAGGTACGATCCTCTAATGCTTCCCTGTCCAACACCTAATAAAGCATTCATACCTAATTTTTTTAATTTCTTTTGATCGTATATAGTCACTTTTAGTCCGTCTTTTTTTAAAGAGTTAATTCTTTTGGCATACTCATCTGGATGTAAAACATTCCCTGGTTCAGATACTAAGTCTCTAGCATAAAATGTTCCCTCCTCTAGAGCCTTAAATTTAATTTGACTCATATTTGAAGGCATATTTTTACTACCTATTACATTTATCGAAATAGTCATCGTATCTTTTTTTGATTTATATTTATTAAATTTGTAAGATTTTAATTTAAGTCCATGAAGAAAATAGCCTAATAAGTTTTTGTGATCACTAATTATACTATCAGAATTTATAAAGTATTCACTGTTTTTACTGTAATCAATTCTACTATGAAATTCTGCTCCTAAGTTTTCAATATCGGAAGTTTTTAAATTTTTTTTAATTGAAATTAAAACAATTTTTTTTTTTGAATTTACCTCAAAAACAAATAAATTTTTTTTTAAGTCACAAGTTTTTAATAAGTCACTTATGTATGAGAATTCATTATTAGAAAGATATTTTCTTAAATTATTGATATTAAATTTTTCGTTAGAGAATAATATAAGGTTAGCATTAATATCGATGCCTGTTTTTTTTAAATAATTTATTTTAATTGCCATAATTTTTTTTAATTAGAGTTGAAAGGTATATATGTACAAATATAACAGTTTTCAACGGAATATTAATCATATATTACTATCATAGGTTGAGTTTTGCTTAAAGTTGCATTATTTTATTATATATTCTCATGTTTAAAAACAAGATTTATAACTATATTACACTAGAATTAATTAAGTCATTTGTCCTTATATTATTTTCATTATCACTTATAGCTTGGACTGTTAGAGCGGTAAATTTTTTGGATCTAATAGTAGACAGTGGATATTCGACTTCAACTTATTTTATTTACTCATTTTTGAATTTAACAAACATTTTAACGAAATTTATACCTCTTAGTTTTTTGTTAGCTTTACTACTAACTATAGTTAAATTGGAACGTCAAAATGAATTACTAGTTTTATGGACCTCAGGTATTGCAAAATTTAAAGTTACAAATTTATTTTTTTTTATATCTTTAATCATTTTGTTATTTTATATAATTTTCGCAACCATTATAACTCCCTCTGCTTTATATAAATCTAGAAGTCTCATAAAACAGTCTGGAGTAGATACTGTTACAAATTTACTTAAACCAAACACATTTTCTGATGCCTTTAAAGGATTAACTTTTTACATAGGAGAAAAAGAAAATAATATTGTTAAAAATATTTTTATAAGAGATGACAGTAGTAATTTAAATAATTTATTACCTGAAAAATCATCAGCAAAAAATAAAACAGTTATAGCTGAAAGAGGCATAATAAATAAAAATAAAATAATTTTAGAAAATGGTTTTATACAATCTTTTGAGAAAGATAATACTGTGAGAACTATTCAATTTAACAAAACTTTATTAAACTTCGACAATATGGATAATAGGGTTATCAAAGATGTTAAAATCCAAGAAACTTCAACACTAAAAATTTTAAATTGTTTAAAAAATTACTATTACGATACACTTTCAGACGAGTATGTTAAAAATTGTCCTAAAGATAACATAGAAATAGTTATTGAAACTTTTTCTAGGCGAATTTTAATGCCTTTATATATTCCTTTAGTTTCAATTTTAATTTCATTCATTCTTATTTACACAAAAAATAAAAAAAGGAATATTTTGAACCGATATACTTTTTTTTTATTAAGTTTTATTTTACTTATTTTGTCAGAGTTATTGGTGCGATATTCAGGAATTTCAAAAATTGGTTTCTATATCTACTCAATTACTCCATTTATATTAATGCCATTACTTTATTTCTTTTTGATGAATAAATTTAAGAAAGAGCTTACATGAATAATAAAATTAATAATTATTTAATAAGCGGTTATTCTAAAGTTTTATTAAATGCAATTTTTATTTCTTTTTGCTTAGGCTTAATTTTAAACTTATTTGAAGAAGTAGAATTTTTCAAAAATTCTGGTGAGAGTTTATTGCTCCCGGTAATTTTGACATTATCTTATATTCCAAATTTAATTTTCATTAATTTAATGCCTTTCATTATATTTATCTCAGCAATGTGGTTTTTTATATCTATTAAACATAATAATGAATTGTTAACACTTAAAGTATTTGGATACTCTAATGTAAAAATTATTTCTTTAATTAGTTTTTTAGCCTTTTTGTGGGGTGTTTTAATTTTAATTGTTATTAATCCAGTAACATCTGGAATGGTTAAATATTATGAAAAAACTAAATCAAACTATTCTAAAGATACTGATCATTTAGTTACAATTAATCGAAATGGAGTGTGGATCAAAGAAACAAAAGAAGAGAAATTACACATTATAAATGCTGACCGATTAGAAAATAATTTTTTAATTAATGTTTCAATAAATATCATTTCAAATGAAAATGTAATTGAAGAGAGAATCGAAGCTGATAAAGCAAACATTTCCACAAATAGTTGGAAAATCGAAAATCCAAACATATTTTATTTCGATGAAGACGGGAATGTAACTATTAATCAAATTAAAAAAATTGATTTTATTTCTTTTTACAATGTTGAAAAACTTAATAATCTTTTTAAGAATTTAGACACGATATCATTTATTGAGCTAATTACAGATAAAAAAAACTTAATTATTAGAGGTTATGAAAAAACTATAATTTCAGAAAAAATTAATTCTTTCTTTGCGCTACCCTTTTTTCTTGCTTTGATGACTGTTTTAGCTGCAATTTTTACTATTAATAATAGGAATTCTAATAATATAAATTATCTAATGATAGCAGTACTTACATGCGCGATTATATATTATATGAAAGATTTATCTGTTGCTTTAGGTAAATCTGATAGAATTTCACCAGAAATTTCAGTTTGGATACCAATAATTATAATCGGCCTGATTAACAGTATAGGATTATTACAAATAAATGAGAAATAATTTTTTTATAACGTTATTACTCTATTTTCTTTTTTTTCCCACAATATTGGTTGCTGGTAATTTAGAAATTAGTTCTTCAGAGGTAAAGTTAAACAAAAAAGACTCTAAAATTATTTTAAAGGGAAATATAAAAGCTGTTGATGAAAATAATAATATTTTACAAGCAGAAGAGGCTTTTTATTCCAAAAACGATGATTTGCTAAATAGTGTGGGTTTAACATCGATTACTACTAATGGAAATTATTATTTTGAAAGTAGCAATGTAATTTTTGACAATAAGGAAAAAATAATAAAATCAGACTCACCTACAAAAATCATTGATCCAGATGGCAATGTAATTTTAGTAGATATGTTTAATTATAATTCTATTAAAAATGTTCTTTTCTCAAAAGGAGTTATAAAATTAGAGGATAAAAATAAAAATATTTACCAGTTTAATGAAATATACATAGATGAAAAAAAGAAAAAACTAATAGGATCTGATGCTAAAATTTTTTTTAATGATAATAGTATTAAATTTGATAAAAGAAATAATCCAAGAATTTTTGCTAATAGTGTTTCAATTGATAAAAATATTACATCGGTTCAAAAAGGTGTTTTTACATATTGTAAATTTAGAGAGAACGAAAAATGCCCTCCATGGGAACTAAGAGCAAAAAAAATCAAACACAGTAATACAAAAAAAACCGTTTATTACGATAATGCTGTTTTGAAGATTTATGATTTTCCAATATTTTATTTTCCTAAATTTTCCCACCCAGATCCAACTGTAGATAGAAGATCTGGATTTCTTATACCTACATTTATAAATAGCTCAAATATGGGTACAGGAATTGATTTGCCTTACTTTTTGAATATATCAAAAGACAAAGATATAACTTTCACTCCAAGATTTCATGCTAGCAATGAACCTTTATATTTAGCTGAGTACAGACAAGATTTTTTAAAATCTTCTTTGATAGTGGATACTGGTTATACAGAAGGGTACAAAAAAAAATCTAATACTAGAACTCCAGGATCGAGAACACATTTCTTTAGTAAATTTTATACAACATTAATTGAAGAAACAGATAGCTCAAGTGATTTAGAAATAAATTTACAGCACGTATCTAATAGTACTTACCCAAAAATAAATAAACTCCAAACTTCTTTGGTTGATTACTTAGATAACACTATAAAAAATACAGTTGATTATGGGTATCAAAAAAAAGATCTTTTCTTTAACACAAAAATATCAGCTTTTGAAAATCTCTCAAAAACAGGAAATGAGAGATTCGAATTTATTTATCCTGAGGCCTCTTTAGAAAAGAATTTATTTATGAGTGATGCTTTAGGCATAGTTGATTTAAAATCAGAATTATTGGTAAAAAATTATGATGTAAATAAACAGATTGATGTTGTTTCCAATGAATTTAATTGGGTTTCAAATAGTTGGGTCAACAAGTTTGGTTTTGAAAATGAGTTTTTAGGTCTGATAAAAAATGTAAATTATAAAGCCAAAAATACTAGTGATTATAAAACTGATAATTCAGTTTCTGAATTTTACGGAGCTTTAGGTTTTAAATCTGAGCTAGGATTATTTAAATTTAGAGATAATAACAAATTAAATATTTTCAAACCAAAACTTTTAGTTAAATTATCTCCAAATGACTCGAGAAATTTATCAAAAGACTCAACAACATTAAATTATTCAAATTTGTATAAATTGAATAAGATTAAAACAATTGATAAAATAGATACCGGTTCAAGTGTAAGCTTAGGATTTGATTTCAAAATAAATAATCTTAATAATAATAATGAAATTAAAAATGAACAATTTAAGTTTAGTCTCGGTCAGGTAATAAGTGCAGAAGAAAATCGAGACATGCCATCAAAATCAACTTTAAATGAAAAAATGTCAGATATTATTGGTGAAGCTTCTTTAAATTTAAACGAAAATATGAATATTAAAAGTAATTTTTTACTAGACCAAAATTTAGAGAAGTTTAATAAAAATGAAATTAGTCTTGGAATAATATATCCAAAAACAAATTTCAACGTAAGTTTTTTAGAGGAGAGTCAGCACATAGGTGAAACAAAATATGTTGAGACTAAAGCTGGATTTAATTTTAATAATGGTCTTATTTCTTTAGGTGCTAAGCGAAACTTGCTAACTAATTCAGCTGAGTTTTATGACTTAAGCTATGAATATATCAATGACTGTTTAAAAGCAGGAGTTGCTTTCAGACGAGAATTTTATAGAGATAGAGACTTAGAACCTGAAGACTCACTGATATTTAAGATTACTTTTTCTCCCTTAGGAACTATTACAACTCCAGCAAACTAGAATGAAAATAAAATTAACTTTCTTATTAATTTTATTTTTAATTTTATCTAAAAATGTTCATTCAAATATCAATGATAAAATTATAGCTAAAATTGGAACTGAAATTATTACTAATTATGATATTATAAATGAAGTTAATACTATTTTAGCTTTGTCTAATCGTCCCGCTGATGAAAGTGAGTTCAAAAATTTACAAAATATTGCGTTTGAAAGCCTTAAAAAAAATTTAATTAAAAAGGCAGAAATAAAAAAATATAATGTAACAAATTATAGTCAGTCAGATGTAAATAATTATATTTTAGGATTAGAAAAAAACTTAAGACTTCAAAATATGAATTTAAAAGATCATTTTAAAAGATATGGTGCAAATTATAATTTATTTTTGGATGGGGTTGTCATTAATTTTAAATGGAATACTTTAATTTATTCATTGTATAAAAAACAATTGAATGTTGATAAAGATCTAATCAAATCTGAATTAAATAAACATATAAAAAAAAATAAAGATATTGAAGAATTTAACTTATCTGAAATTGTTATTGAAAATTGGGATGACAAAAAAATAAAAGATATACAGAATAGTATAAAAGAAAATGGATTTGAGAAAACAGCAATTAAATATAGTAACTCTTTTTCATCTGAAAAAGGAGGATCAATAGGTTGGGTCGCTTCAAAATCTATCTCAGGAAAATATTTAAACGAAATTTTAAAACTAGAAAAAAACCAGATATCCAAACCTATTAATATAAATGATAATATTGTTTTTATAAAACTAAATGATAAAAGAGCTTTTAGTCAAAATAATTTAAATTTAGTGGAGATTGAAAAAAAAATAATTACACGAAAGAAAGAGGAAAAATTAACAATTTTCTCTGATGCGCACTATCTTAATTTAGAAAAGAAAACATACGTTGAAATAAATGAATAATTTTGGAATAATTTTAGGAGAGCCGAATAGTATTAATTCTGAAATACTTGCGAAGTCTAACGCATACAAAAGTAGAGCTGTAATTATAGGAAACTATGATTTATTAAAATCTCAATTAAAAATTTTAAAAATTAAAAGAAAGATTAAAAGAATTTACAATTTAGATGGTATAAAAAAATCTGAAAAGGCATTAAATATTTTAGACATTCCCTTAAAATTTGATAAAGCTTTCTCTGTTAATCAAAAAGAAAGTTCGGTTTATATTAAGAGGTGCTTAGACGTTGGGCATCGATTATGTTTACAAAAAAAAATAAAAGGAATAATAAATTGCTCGATAAATAAGAGAAATATATTTAAAAATAAAAACCTAGGAGTAACAGAATATCTAGCATTAAAAAACAAAATCAAAAAATCTGAGGTGATGGTAATTTATAACAAAGAGCTTTCTGTTGTCCCGTTAACTACACATATTAAGTTAAAAGATGTACCTAAGAATATTAAAAAAGATATATTAATAAAAAAAATTAGGACCTTATATAAAGATTATAAAAAGTATTTTAATAAATATCCTCGAATAGCAGTTTTGGGTTTAAATCCACATAATTTCGAACTTAAAAGGAAATCAGAAGAAATGCAGATCATTGTGCCAGTTATAAAACGATTAAAAAAAAATTATAAAGTTTCTGGTCCTTTTCCCTCTGACACTATTTTTTTCAGAGAAAATTTAAAAAAATTTGACGTAATAATTGGTATGTATCATGATCAAGTCCTCGCTCCTTTCAAAGCTTTGTATGGTTTCGATGCTGTAAACATAACAATGGGATTACCTTATTTGCGAATGTCACCAGATCATGGAATTGCTAAAGATAAAATTAAATTAAATAAATCAAATCCAAAAAGTCTAAACAAGTGTATCGAGTTAATATCTAAGCTGACTAAATGAAATTTAAAAAATCTTTGGGTCAAAATCTTTTAATTGACAAAAATATCATAAAAAAAATTCTTTCTTTAACTACAATAAAAAATAAAGAAATAATAGAAATTGGGGCGGGCACAGGTAATTTAAGCACTGAAATTTTAAAACAAAATCCAAAGAAATTTATTTGTATTGAGAAAGATAAGAAATTTGTAAATAGTTTAAAAATATTATTTAAAAATGAAAAAAATATTTCAGTCGTGAATGGAGATATTTTAAAATTAGATTTAGGTAGAATTATCTCAGATAAAACTATTTTATTTGGAAATTTACCGTACAATATTTCAACTCAAATACTAATTAAATTTATAAGATTTGTTCCTTGGCCGCCCAAATTTGATAAAATGATTTTTATGTTTCAAAAAGAAGTAGGAGAAAAAATAATTGCAAATTTTGGTAGCCGAAACTTCTCAAGATTATCAATAATAGTTAAATCACGATTAAAAATATTAAACTATTTTTTTGTATCAAAAAATTGTTTTTTTCCAAAACCTAAAGTTGACTCCATGCTAATAGAGTTTAAACCGATAGATAGAAAAGATTTAAATTTAAAATCGATAAAAACACTAGAATATATAACAAACATTTTTTTTTCAAAAAAAAGAAAAATGATAAATAAAACTTTTAAAGAGCTTAAAATTGATGATGATAATTTCTTCAAAAGTTTAAATATAGATTTAACATTAAGACCCGAAAAATTGAAAGAAGATAAATATTACAAAATTGCAGAGTATTATGAAAAAAAATTATTAAATAAATGACATTTTTTCTTTCTTATGACTTTCAATAATTTTTTCAATTTGACTGAAGCAACTTTCTAAATCTTTATTAATTACAACATAATCATAATCGAACCAATGCTGTATATCATTTTCATATTGTTTTAATCTTTTCTCAACTGTCTGATTATTATCTTGATTTCTGCTTAACAGTCTATTTTTAAGTTCTTGTTTATCTGGCGGTAAAATAAATATTTTGATCAGATTCAATTCGTTATATTGTGACAGTTGTTTTGTTCCTTGCCAATCTATATCGAATATAACGTCATAATTTTCTTGATGAAGTTTATTTACAGATTTTTTTGATGTGCCGTAATAATTGTCAAATATTTTGGCGTATTCATAAAAACTGTTTTCTTTTATAAGATTTTGAAATTGATCTGTATTTACAAAATGATAATCAACACCATCAATTTCATTTGGTCTAGGTTTTCTAGTTGTGTGCGATATTGAAATTTTAATATTTGGATACTTTTGACTTATTTTTTTTGTAATTGTAGTTTTGCCTGCACCAGATGGTGAAGAAAGTACAATATTGAAACCCAAATTTAATCCTTCTCAATTCTATTGAGCAGACTTGCTCTCAATAAATTTAATTGCATCACCTACAGTCAGTATTTTTTCAGCCTCACTATCAGAAATTTCTGAACCAAACTCCTCCTCAAAGGCCATTACCAACTCTACAGTATCCAAACTGTCGGCTCCAAGATCGTCTATAAAGCTTGCTTCATCAACAACTTTTTCTTCCTCTACACCAAGATGATCTGCAACTATTTTTTTTACTTTTGAACCAATTTCTTTTGACATGAATTTTCCTTA
>MDTG01134062.1_pt1 | contig 11662 bp, 10 predicted proteins | sample 811421 | NCBI WGS metagenome assembly MDTG01 (sample SAMN05326645, study PRJNA326480) | marine metagenome | isolation source: seawater | place: Pacific Ocean: South East | collected 2011
AGCATTGCTCTTTCAAATTCTGCATTCTCCCCAACATAAGAAGAAATCATCTTTTTGATTTGTTTTCTTTTTAGCAATAATCCTAAACCAAAATCATCAACTCCAGCATTATTGGAAATGCAGGTAAGTCCAAAAATATCCATTTTTGAAAGGGTTGTTATTGCATTTTCTGGAATTCCAGAAAGACCAAACCCTCCAAACATAAAAATCATATTACTTTCTACACCATCTAAAGCTTCCCTTATATTTTTTGCTGCTTTATTTATCATAATCTAAAATTCTTCTTCAAATTCACTTCCTTTCTCTCCTTGGATGGCTTCTCCGCAATCTAAGCGAGCATCTATTGATTTTGGAATATCAAAATCAATAGGGTAAATTCCACTCTCTAGAGTATCAGCATAAACCCTCTGCATATATTCTGCAAAAACAGGTAGCGCCATATTTGCCCCTTGTCCATAATAAATATCTCTAAAATGAGCACTTCTATCTTCACAGCCACTCCAAACTCCAGTTACTAAATTGGGTGTAATGCCCATAAAATAACCATCTGATTGATTCTGAGTTGTTCCTGTTTTTCCACCCATTTCATTTTCAAAACCATACTTAAAACGTAACCTCAGGCCAGTTCCTCTGGTTTTTCCTGCAGCAGGGCTATACACTCCATCAACAACACCCTGCAACATCCTTACCATTAGATCGGCTGTTTCTTTGCTCATAGCTTCTTGAGTTTTAGGCGTGAATTCCTCTAATATTACCCCATTTTTATCTTCTATTTTGGTTATAAAAATAGGTTCAGTCCAGACTCCTTTGTTCACAAATGTAGAATAAGCTCCTACCATTTCATAAACTGATAAATCAAAAGTTCCTAAACATAAAGACGGTACAGCCAAAATATTAGACTGGATCCCAATCTTCTTTGCTAAATCAACTACTGCATGGGGCCCAAATTGCTTCATAATATAAGCGGTAACTGTATTAATCGAGTTTGCTAAACCAAACTTTAGCGTTATTGACATCTCATCAAATTCATCTCCAGAATTCTTTGGAACCCAGTCCTTCTCAAGTCTCCATCTTTTTTTATCAAAAACAACTGGCACATTTGAGATTTCATAACAAGGAGAGTACCCTTCTTGTATTGCTAATGAATACAAAAATGGCTTAAATGTTGACCCTACTTGCCTTTTGCCAATCTTAACATGATCATACTTGAAATGCTTGTGGTTTATTCCGCCAACATAAGCCTTTACAAAACCTGTTTTTGGATCCATACTCATCATTCCTGAATGAATAAAAAACTTATTATATTTAATAGAGTCTCTTGGTGATAAAACCGTGTCAATTTCTCCTTCCCAAGAAAATAACGTCATTGGGACTTTCTTTTTAAATATTATTTTTATCTCCTTAGCTAATTTTCCTGCTTTTTTTAATTTTCTATGACGTTCAGACCTCCTCATCCCTTGATCAATTATTGAATTTATTAAGCTGTCATTAAACTCTTCGGGATATGGCGCATTAGTATACCCCTTCCAGTGTTTATAAAAATCTTTCTGTAAAGAAGAAATATGAGTGCGCATTCCTTCTTCTGCAAATTGCTGTAGCCGAGAATTAATAGTTGTGTGTACTTTTAACCCGTCAGTATAAATATTATAATTTGAGCCATCTGGTTTGGTCTGATTGGCGCACCATTTTTTCAGTTCTTCCCTTAAATACTCTCTAAAATAAGGGGCTGGCCCTTCATTATGGTTTGCTTTTTTAAAATCTAAAAGTATGGGTTGTTGAGACAGGTTGGTGTATAGAGAGTCTGAAATCATCTCATATTTTTTCATTTGATAGAGCACCACGTCTCTTCTTAATTTCGTTAGCTCTAGTCTTCTATTGGGATTATATAATGCTGGGTTTTTTAGCATCCCTACTAGGGTAGCAGATTCTTCTAAGCTTAACTCAATAGGCTTCTTGTTAAAGTAAACTTGGGCTGCCGATTTTATCCCAACGGCATTATTTACCCAATCAAACCTATTTAGGTACATGGTTAATATTTCATCTTTTGTATAACGTCTTTCAAGTTGAGCTGCAATAATCCATTCCTTTAGCTTTTGCATTACTCTATCCGTTCCTGAGCTTGGTTGTTTGGTAAATAACATCTTTGATAGTTGCTGTGTAATTGTACTAGCCCCTCCTGAGTTTTTTTTTCTTGTTATAGCGCCAAATATCGCTCTTAACAAAGCTCTACCGTCAATTCCTGAATGCTCTCTAAAGCGTACATCTTCAGTTGCAATTAATGCGTTAATTAAATTCTTAGGAATTTCATTATAATTTACTCTGCTTCTATTTTCAAAAAAGTATTTTCCTAGAACTACTCCGTCTTCTGATATAATTTCGGTGGCTAAATTATTTTTTGGATTTTCTAATTGATCAAATGTAGGTAGGCTTCCAAAGAACCCAATTGATGTTAAATTTATTAATGTGAATAATCCTAAAAAAGGGCTGATCACTATAATCCATAATATTACTTTTCTGAATTTAGTCATTCTGTTTTTCTATACTAAGTCCAATTGATTCAATGTTTTTTAACTGTTGTATTTTTTCAAAATTACCATAACGCATTGCTTGTTCAATCTCTATAATAAATTCTCCTTTTTTAGAGAATACTTCTTTGTTTTTATACACAAATTCTACCGTTCTAATGTCACCAACGCCCTTACCCTTCCACCTGCCTTCTTTATTGGCTAATTGAATTTCAATGGTGTCTGTTTCTTCAGCTTTAATAAATAAAAATAAATTCTGAAATTCATACTCTACCGTATGTCTTAGCTTGACTTTAATTATATTTTTACTTGTTGTATCAGTTATAAAGCAGTTAAACAATGCTGTACTATCAGTATTCCATTTCTGATTTTCAAAGCTTTTATATTCTTCAAAAACAATAGAATTATCACATGAAATAAACATAACTATTGTGCCAATTAAAACCAAGAACCTCATAATATAATTACTTTTTAATTACGATGAGACCCATCACAATTTCCGTTTGGATTTTTAGTTTTTCCACAATGACAATTTCCTTTTTTTTTCTTTTTAAATTTTGATTTCTTTTTTTTGTCAAAACGCCCAATATTGTCCTGGCCCATGGCGTCTTCAAAAGAAATTTCTTTTTGATCAATTTCAGCTACAAAACTTTCAAAGCCTGCAGGTAATTTCCCTTTCTTATTTAATGAAATAATTTTATTTACACTCTCAATTGATAGCTCAAGAAAATCTCCTGGATTATCCATATTATAATAAAATAAGATTCCTTTAAAAACATCTAGCTTTACAAATTTAGCATTTCCTTTTTTAGATTTTAACTGCACTTTTGTGCTTGGAAAATCTTTAAGAGCCTCAGTGTATCCGTCTAATTCAAAATTTAAGCAACACTTTAGTCTTCCGCATTGTCCTGAAATTTTCTGAGGGTTAATTGATAATTGTTGATACCTAGCGGCGCTAGTAGATACTGAGGGGAAGTCTGTCATCCAGGTAGAACAACACAGCTCCCTACCACAAGACCCAATTCCTCCTATTTTTGCAGCTTCTTGACGCACGCCAATTTGTCGCATTTCAACTCTTACTCCAAAGTTTCTTGAGTATTCTCTAATTAACTCTCTAAAATCTACTCTTTTTTCGGCAGTATAATAAAATGTTGCTTTTGAGTTATCTCCTTGAAACTCAACATCAGTAAGCTTCATTTCTAACTTATGATCTTCAATAATTCGTTTTGCCTTAACCAAAATTTTATCCTCATTAGCTACCGCATCCTTCCATTTTTGCATATCAGTATCAGAGGCTATTCTATATAGTTTTTTGATTGGATCCTTGTTAATATCTCTATTTTTACGCTTTATCTGAAGGGCAACCAATTCTCCCTTCATGCTAATTTTTCCTATATCATGTCCTGATTTATCTCCTTGTACTGCCACCCAGTCACCACTATTAACATCTATATTTTCAGTGTTTATATAAAAGTCTTTTCTGTCCCGCTTAAACTGAACCTCAATAAGATTACTATTTTCACTTTTTGGAGCGTCAATTTGATATAGCCAATCAAAGACAGTGCTATTTGCCGACCCTCTTTTTTCTGAAACTTCACATGTACTACAATTACTACAACCCATTATTTTTATTTTATGGCAAATTTACGCTTAAGTCTTAAAAACTTCACCATTTGAAGTGAAAGCTCAAAAAATAAGATTTTTGCATTTGCGTTTCTATTAATTGCTTTTATTGATTCCTCTATTTTTTCAACTATTAAAATACTATTTCCCCCATGTATAAAGGTTGAAAATTTAGTTAAGAAGGTGTGTTCATTTTCGTTTGTTTTTAGAAGTGAGTTGCTCGCAAAGTTATAAACAAGACACTCCCGAATCATTTTTGTGCTATAGGATAAAAATAATTTCTGCTGTTTTCGTCCCTTTCCAGAAATTTCATCAACCCATTTTGATATTCCTTGCACGTCCATTTTATATGATAACCGCATCCAAGAAGAGAAGTCACTAAATAAGTCCAGATTTCCTTCCTTTTCGTTAAGCATTTGACTGATTTTTCCCAAATCAGCATCTGTTAAATTTAGAAGATGTTTTGCTTTTTCTGATGGTAATATATTCTTACCAAAATAACTAACAATATCCTCTGTTGTGAAATCGGCTACTTTTATCGTTTGCATTCTAGAATTAATCGTGGGCAACAACTGGCTAGCATTTTCACTAACCAAAAGAAAAATAGTCCCCTTTGGGGGCTCTTCAAATAACTTTAATAATTTATTTGATGTCTTTACGTCCATTCTTTCTGGCATCCAAATCAACACGACCCTATAGCGTGCTTCATAATTTTTAAGGCTCAATTTATTATGAATGTTCTTTGCTTCGTCTACATAAATTACTCCTTGTTGGCCTGTTTTGTTTTCGGTTCCAAAAGAATCAATCCAGCCATTTAAAGAGCCATAGTAATTATCCGCTATAAACTTCCGCCACTGCCCAATAAAATGATCGCTTAGCGGATTTTTAATGTTGTTTATCTTTAAAACAGGCACAATAATGTGTAGGTCAGGATGAGAAAGGCTATTGTATTTCAAGCAGGAAGGGCAAGTATTGCAAGAGTCATCTATAGTCCTTTTTTCACAGTTCAAAAACTGAGCATACGCCAGCGCTATTGCTAATTTAGCACTACCACGTTTGCCAGAAAAAAGCTGTGCATGACTAACGCGGTTATTCTTAACCGCCTCAATAAGCTGTACTTTTGTGGTTAAATTTCCTACTACCTCCTTAAATAACATTCAAAATTTATTTATGTCAAATATAAATAAAAATGTAATGGTTTTTAGCATTTATTTTACTTTTGCAGCATGAAGAATATAAGCAACATCTCCTTAAAGGGAAAAAGAGTTTTGGTCCGTGTAGATTTTAATGTGCCTTTAGATGACTCTTTTAATATTACTGACGATAGTAGGATGCAGGCATCCCTTCCTACAATAAGAAAAGTTATGTCTGATGGTGGAAAGGCAATTATTATGTCACACCTTGGGAGGCCAAAAAATGGGTTTGAAGAACAGTTTTCATTAAAACATACGATTAAACATCTTTCCAATTTGCTTCAAGCTTCCGTTTGTTTTAGTAATGACTGTATAGGTGAGGTAGTTGTTAAAGATATAGAAAACATGGAAGATGGAGATGTGTTGGTGTTGGAAAACTTACGCTTCTATCCAAAAGAAAAATTAGGGGAGGAGGGTTTTGCAAAACAACTTGCTAGCTTGGGAGACGTGTATATAAACGATGCTTTTGGTGCCGCCCACAGACCACATGCCTCTACTTCAGTTATTGCAAAATATTTCCCAAACGACAAATATTTTGGACTCTTGCTTAGTAATGAACTAAGTAATTTAAATACTGCGCTTGAAAACCCCAAAAGGCCTTTTTTAGCTATTATCGGTGGTGCTAAAATAACTGGTAAAATTGACGTTATTACATCTCTTTTTGATAAAGTAGATGCTCTTATTATTGGCGGTGGAATGGCTTATACCTTTATAAGGGCAGTAGGCGGAAGCGTAGGGGGCTCTTTAGTAGAGGGTGATAAACTAGATTTGGCGAAAAGTATAATTTCTGAAGCTGAAGAAAAGGGGGTTGAATTATTGTTGCCTTTTGATTCTGTAAATGCTTCTGCCTTTAACAATAACGCGACTATTCAAAATTCAGAAATAACCAACATACCAAATGGATATATGGGTTTAGATATAGGCCCAGAAAGCATCACTCGTTTTACAGATGTAATTATTAATTCTAAAACAATACTTTGGAATGGTCCTATGGGGGTTTTTGAGATGGATAATTTTTCGTATGGAACAAAAAAAATAGGAGAAGCTATTTGCGCCGCAACTAAAAATGGGGCTTTTTCATTAGTCGGGGGTGGTGATTCTGTGGCTGCCGTAAAAAAATTTGGTTTTTCCGACAAAGTGTCTTACATATCAACTGGTGGCGGTGCAATGCTAGAATATTTAGAGGGTAAAAAATTGCCTGGTGTTGTGGCTATTCAAAATTAAGTTTTTGTTTTACTTTTTTTGTTTTTTCTTTAGTTGTGTCTATAATGATTTTCTTGTGTTTGTTGATTTTGGGGATAATGGTTTCTGAAAAATCCTTAATAGGCTTTAATAATATTGAGTCTTTTTCTATTTGATGGTCTGTCTTATATTCTGGCAAAAAAAATAGTATTCCACTAAAAATAATCATAATTTTAAAGACTCCAAAAATAGCACCTAAAAATCTACTAATAATTCCAAGCGCTAATAGCTTTGCTAGTCTATCTATAAAGCCCCCTATTGATTTTATTATTATTAAAATAACGATAAATACTATTAAAAATGCAATTAAGGGGATTGTTCTTTCATAATTACTAAGTAAATCCGACTGCAAGTATGGCTCAACTAAAGTAGAAAAATGAATGCCTATGTAAATTGCTAAAAATATTGATAAAGTGTTTGTTATTTCTTTAATTATTCCATTGGAAAAACCCTTTATTAAACCATACAATAATAAAATCGATATTATAATATCTACATAATTCATAGTGTAAATATATTAAAACTTTACTTTTGTATTGTGGATGATGTAAATAAGCAATGGGAAGGTTTAGTGTTACGGCTAGAAAAGCGATTTAATGATGAGATGACATTAAAGGGTATCCTTTATTTAATAGGGGTGCAAGAGTTAAATATGGGAATAAAGCGATTTGGTCGGCAAGAAAAACTAGATATTTTACATGTTGCTGTATGCAAAATATTAACTCCTTTTGGGTTTTATAAATTTGACAGGGTTGATGAGGATGGATGGCCCCACTGGATAGAATTAAAAGCTTTAAAAAACCTAGATGAAAAAAAACAAGGCCTATTAATGAAGGAGGCGATAATTAAGCATCTTCGATAGCTTTATATCTTTGAAATTTCAACTACTTTTGTAGTTGTTTTTCCTCTTAATAAATTGATGTTATTATTTCCTTTAAAGTTATCATTACCAATTAGTATCGTTGCTTCAATATTTAATACTGACTCAAGATAATACGTGAACTCGGCCTTGCCATTTGAATCCGTAATATTTGTTTTTGTTAATGATGAGTTTGGTGCGTTTCCGTTAGGAGAAATAGATGGCTCTGGATATAAAACAACTGTTGCTCCAGGCACCACATCTCCCTCGCTATTTTGTACTATAATTCTTGCTATTGTGTCTTGTTCTTTGCTACACGACGTAAGCACTGTGGTTATCACTAGAGATAAAAAACCTAATAATATAGTTTTACAAATTCTATTTAGCATAATTATTGTTTATTTGTGTTTCGTTAAGCAAAGATATACAAATTTATTGCAATGTTAAAAAAGGTTAAATTTTTACTACAAGAAGTCGCTGATTTTACACCAAAATCAGAAAAAGAAGTGGAAGAATTCCGCCTAAAATTTTTAGGAAAAAAAGGAATCCTAAACGAACTATTTGCTGATTTTAAAGGCGTATCAAATGAAAATAAAAAAGAGTTTGGCCAAATAATAAACATCTTGAAAAAAAACACTCAAACTAAGATTGGTGAGTATAAAGATCGTTTTAAAACACATGAATTATTAGACGAAATTGACCTTACAAGGCCAGTAATAAATAATAATTTAGGAAGTAGACACCCTATTTCACTTGTGAGAAATCAGATTGTTGAGGTTTTTAACCGTATTGGTTTTAGTGTTTCGGAAGGACCGGAGGTTGAGGATGATTGGCATAACTTCTCTGCGTTAAACTTGCCAAAAGAACACCCAGCAAGAGAAATGCAAGATACCTTTTTTATACAGACTAATCCTGATATTTTATTAAGGACACACACTTCTTCTGTTCAGGTTCGTTATATGAATGATAATAATCCTCCGGTCCGAACCTTGTCTCCAGGGAGAGTTTACCGAAATGAAGCTATTTCTGCTCGTGCTCATTGTATTTTTCATCAAGTGGAGGGATTGTATATTGATGAAAATGTAAGTTTTTCAGATTTGAAACAGGTGCTTCTATATTTTGCAAAGGAGATGTTTGGGAAAAAGACTAAAATTAGATTAAGGCCCTCTTACTTTCCCTTTACAGAGCCAAGTGCAGAAGTAGATATTTACTTGGGTTTGAAAACTGAGGCTGATTATAAAATCACTAAAGGAACTGGATGGTTAGAGATATTGGGCTGTGGAATGGTAGATCCAGCTGTTTTAGATAATTGTGGTATTGATTCAAAAAAGTACAGCGGCTATGCGTTTGGAATGGGGATTGAAAGAATTGCTATGTTAAAGTATGGCGTAAAAGATTTACGACTATTTTTTGAAAATGATGTTCGTTTTTTAAATCAGTTTGCTGAATAAAATTTATTCAATTATTATCCTTTTCTCTATAGTTCCATCATCATAAATGTAAAATAGTGGTGTCTTTTTCTTTTCTCTACTTTCTCTTCCTAAAACATCAACAATTCTAATAATGTTTCTTTTTCCTCTTATGTTGGCCTCAGAAATATCTGTTAATGTTGGGTTGTATGTTAAGGTACAGGTGTCTGTTACTAAGGATCCGTTTGAATATATAAAATACATAGTTAAGGGGTAGGTAAGAATAGCAGAGTTAGAAATAGGGTAGGTGTACCAAGTTGTGTCTAAATCATCCGCTACAAATAAGCTTGTGCTGCTAGCCTGTATAGTGTCTCCATTAGCGTCAATTGTAAAGGCAATACGCGGATAGTTTAAAAAGTAATTATACCCGTTATATATAGCAATATCCACTGTTAAATTATTGCTGTCAATTACCGCATTAGTGACTGTTAGTGAGTCTCTGCACCCTTCTGTTGCACAGTTTGAACCAAAAGAAGTCCAAGCGTCTATATTTGTTAAATTTGCTGTAAAGTAAGCTGTATCGCCTACATCAATACAATAAAGATACGGATTGTTTGTGCTAGAAAATGTTGTAATATTTGTATTATTTCCGTTTCTTAAATCAAGTTTTGTGAGTTGATTGTAATAGCACAACAATGAGGTTATGGAGTCGTTATTACTTAAATCAAGACTAGTAAGTTGATTAGAGTAACACTCCAGCCGACTTAAACTAAAGTTATTATTTACATATAAATTGGTAAGCTGATTTTCATCACAATACAATCTAGAAAGATTAGTATTAGAGCTTACTTCAAGATTTTTTAGTTGATTGTCTCTACAATACAAATAGATTAAATTTATATTATTAATAACGCTTAAGGTGTCTAGATTATTGGTGGAGCAATCCAAATATGTTAAGTAAATATTATTGTTTATATTGAGGGTGTTAATTTGATTAGAGCGACAATTTAAATTAGTTAAAGCGGTGTTGCCGCTTACATTTAAAGAGCTGATTTGGTTGTCATTACAATGGAGAGATTCTAAGGCGATATTATTACCCATATTAATGCTTGTTAGTTGGTTGTAAGCACAAGACAAAGAAATTAAGTCAGTAAAATCTTCTATTCCTGTTAAGTCTGATATATTTAATGAATTAATATTTATGTTGTTTACTGTGTTAATGTTAATTGTTAAAACAGAATCGTCATTAGATATTCCGTTACCCATTCCATTGGCCTCTAAATACTCTTCAAATGCGTCATCTGGAACAAATGTCATTTCGTATATACAAGAGCTGTCTTCACAGGTGGCTATTGGGTCGTAATTTAATGCAAGTTGGTCTGTGCATCCATAATCAATCAAACAAGAGCCATTATCTATAGTAACTAAAGGATCATAATTACATGCTAGTGGGTCTGTACAGCCATATGTGCTGCTACAGTTTGTATTAAAAATAGACCAAGAGTCTATTTGTGTCCAATTAGCAGCTGACCAAGTAGGATTATTAACCTCTATACAATAAAGATTAGTGTTTCCTGTAGTAGAAAATACAGGCATATTCGTGTTATTCCCGTTTCTTACATCAAGGCTGGTGAGTTCATTATTCCAACAAGCCAAGTGAGTTAAGGTCGTATTATTGCTTAAGTCAAGGTTTGTTAGTTGATTTATGCCACAAGATAAATAAATTAAAGCAGTATTATTACTTACATCAAGATTGGTGAGTTGGTTGTCGCTACAATTCAAAGTGTCTAAAGCAGTATTCTGAGTTACGTCAAGAGTTGTGAGTTGATTCTGAGCGCATTCTAAATAAGTTAAAGCAGTATTTTGACTTAAATCAAGGTTTGTGAGCTGATTTCTATCACACTGTAGCTCTGTTATGTTTGTATTGTTGCTTATATCTAAGTTTGTTAATTGATTGTCATCACACTTCAAATAAGTCAAAAGGGTGTTATTGCTTATGTTTAAGGTTGTTAATTGATTAAGGCGGCAATTTAATATAGTTAAAGAAATAAAGTCTTCTATGCCTGTTAAATCAGCAATATTATTAGAGTTAACATCTAAATAGGTTACTGTGTTGATGTTTGTTGTAAATACAGAGTCATTTAAAGCAATACCATCTCCCATTCCATTTGCCTCTAAATAATTTTCAAAATTATCGTCAGGAACATAGGTTTTGTCGGTATACTCACTTACGTTTAAGGTGGTAGAACTAAAATAATCAGTAAAATTAGCCCCTAAAGGATATCCTGCCTCAATAAAAGCACCATAAAAAGTAATATCTCCGGTTCCTGATATGGGGGCTTCCCAATCAAAGCTCCAGCTAGTCATATTATTTCCTGCTGTTGTGTGTGTTACAGAAGTGCTATTATTAACCAGTTGTGTTGCGTTTGAGTTGGTAATAAAGAATGTTCCTGTTTTTGTGTTTAGTGTATTTTCTTCGCATGTTACTTCAAAACCACTAAGTATTGATGCAGGATTAATATTGGCTGTTATAGTATATATGGTGCCTGGCGTGTATCCTGTAGCTGGAATATTTGAGGTTATGTGTGTTAATGATGAGCTGAAGCCGCCTACTGTATGGCAATCCATACAATCTGCATTGTCCATTGGAGATCCTGTTTTTCCTCCTGGAGATCCTGTGCTTAAGCTAATCGTATTTTGTGGGTAAAACAGAATTGCTGCTGCAATAATTAAACTAAAAATAAATATGCTTTTTTTCATATTATTAAATTAATTCCCCCAAATATATAAATATTTAGCCAGTAAATGTTG
>MDTG01348750.1_pt1 | contig 11662 bp, 10 predicted proteins | sample 811421 | NCBI WGS metagenome assembly MDTG01 (sample SAMN05326645, study PRJNA326480) | marine metagenome | isolation source: seawater | place: Pacific Ocean: South East | collected 2011
TATTTTTTAGCAGCAATTTGCTTGTTTAAAGGTTTAAATGCTGATGAAACAAAAGATTTTGCAAAAGCTGGAGCGAGAGTTTTTAAAAAACTTAAAGAATATGAAATGATAAGAATTTCAAAATTTAGTGAAGATTTGTTTATAGAGACAATATTAGATTTATATCATTTTCTTTCACTTGAATGTTCGTATCAAGAAATTGATATCAAAGATTTATTTGTTTTAAGAGACAGCCTTAGAGGAGAAGATAAATGAAAAGATTAAAAGATATTTGGGAAGATACAGTAAAAAGACATATTAGAAAATGGAAAAGGATAGGAGGTTTAGGATATGGAAAAGCTTAATTTTGAAAATAATACAGCATTTAAAACATTCATTGAGTGGCTTGATGATTACATGACTGAAATGGAAGAAACAAAACTTTTTTCTTTAAAGGATAAGGTATTCAGAACTTTTGGAATTAGATCTAACAATTTTGACTTAAGAGAGATAACAAAAGAAATTGATGAAGATGAACCGTCAGAAGAAGAGCTTATTGAAGCATTTAATTCTTTATTTGGTGAGCCAGAAAAAATTGAAAACCTAAGCCATGAAGAAGTCAGAGATAGATTTGGTATTAAGTTTAATAAAAAGTTTCAAAAAGAGATTGATGAAACTGTAATAAATGAAGACTTTTGGATTTTCTTTAGATACGAACAAGAAATTGAAAAAATAAAAGACACTCTTGATTCAATGATTTTTGGAATCGTAATGAATATGCAAATAAAAATTTCACATTTACTGAAAAATGAAAGATTAAAAACTACAGCGAAAATTGCTGAAGGTGAGGTAATTGGAAATAGTAATATTTATATCTCACATGACAATATAAATGGTGTGAAATTTAGATTGGTTGAAGATCTAGATACAAATGATAAGAAGAAATAATAACTGGTAAATCTTGCATTTCTTAATTTAATATAACTTTAAATTAAGGGATGCATTGTGTCAGTAATACTGAGTTGTCCTTAATCACTTTATGTAAGGTAAAACTCGTCCAAAATAAATAGTCTTGGAATAGAGTCTAGGGAGAGCCTAGAACAAGGTGGCAATCCCCTGTCATGAACACCAAACTATTTTCAAACATGAAAGAGGTATAAGGTATATATGTATAAAGATCTGTATGGATTTGAAGATTTTAAGAATAAAGAACAACACAAATTAAAAGTTAGAAAAAGTAGAACTTTTAATAAATTAATTGAAAAAAAGGCTCGTAACCAGAATGTTTATAGTGGTAAAAGATTTTTAGGTTTTACGCCAAATAATAAAGAAGTTTGGATATCAATGAAATATTCAAGAAGTGAGTCAACTCTAAATATAAGTGTTGATTCAGGATTTAATCAACTTTTCAATGATGGGGCTGTTCTGGCAAATAAGAGAATTGTTATGAAAACAGGTACAAAAAAACCTGATGTAAGACAGCAAATGACATCTTTAAAGAAAAATGCAGGAGGACAAGTAACAATTAGAACATTGAATTACATTAGTAAGTTAATTTCTATTGTTCACTCTAAACACTCAAAAGCATATTCAAAAAATAAGCCAACAAGTCTTTTATTTCAATATGTTTCCTCAATTATTTATGAGGGAGATATTGAGAAAGATATCAGATGGACTGATGTTATTAAATTTTGGGATCTGCCAAGTGGAGAATATTTTACAGTTGACAGTTTTCCAGATAGCCAAGATAATAAGGAGGTATTATGGCAATAAGAACAAGAAATTTATACAAACCAAATGAAGAAAAGCCTTATAAGTTAAGCAGATCAAAAGTAGAAAATTTTGTGTCGTGCAAGAGATGTTTTTTCATTGATAGAAAATTAGGAGTTGGTCAACCAGATGGTTTTCCATTTAATATAAATATTGCTGTTGATGATCTCCTCAAAAAAGAGTTTGATTCTTTTAGAGAAAAGAATGAACCTCATCCATATATGAACGAAACAAATCGAAATTTAATTCCATTTAAACATGAAATGATAGATGAATGGAGATCTATGAATAAAGGAGTTCAGTATCATGATACAAAAACAAATTTTATCCTTTATGGTGCTGTTGACGATCTATGGTTTGATTTAGATTCAGATGAGGTGATAGTTGCAGACTATAAAGCGACAGCAAAATATTCTGATGTATCAATTGATGAAGAATGGCAGGGTGGATACAGAAGACAAATGGATTTTTATCAGTGGCTACTTAGAAAAAATGGATTTAAAGTATCAAATTCAGGTTTTTTTGTTTACTGTAATGGTGATAAAAACAAAGAATATTTTGATAATAAAGTTCATTTTAAAGTTTCAATATTGGAGTACGTTGGAAATACAGATTGGATAGAGGGAACAATTACAGAAATCAAAGAATTGCTTGATCAAGATACCGTTCCTGACTTAACGGAGGACTGTAAACACTGTATTTACATTAAAGACACACAAGATGTTGTTTAATTTGATTGAGGATTTGTCACTTTTATTTTCTAGAATAGAAGTGTGGAAAAACCTGCAAAAATTATAAGTGATTTAGAAAATTTATTTATTAATCCACTCGCTCACCCAAAGCATTATTTGATACATAAATATTGGGGAAGAAAGCCTCACAATCTTGTAAATACTTATATCAAACACTTTACAAAAAAAAATGATACGGTATTAGATCCCTTCATGGGGAGTGGTGGAGTTTTAATTGAGTCCAATAAACTCAGCCGTGACTCTATAGGTTTTGATATAAATCCAATGGCATGCATGATTGTTACTGAAACATTAAAGAATGTTGATTTAGTAAAAGTTGAGGAAACATTCAAAAGTATTATTTCAAATATTCCTAAGGATATATATTCCATACAAACCGCTTTAAAAAGAAAAGAAAAATTTATACTTGAAAATGCAATTTGGGATGAGGATAAATTAGTTAAGGTTAAAATCAGCAAGAATGGTAAAACGTTCATAAGAAATGCTAATAAAGATGACGTGAAAACTTATCAAAAAGCTATAGATCTTCAGAAAAAATATTCTAATAAATTTTATTATCCAGATGATGAAATTATGAGATATGTAAGAAGGAATAATAAAAAAACCATTGATGAGCTTTTTTCAAGTAGAAACTTACTTATTGCATCGTGGTTTTTGAACGAAGTTGAAAAAGTTAGTAATAAAAAAATAAAAGAATCTTTAAAGTTTATTTTTACATCAGCGCTTCCAAATTTTAGTAAAATGATTCCTGGTGATATTGAAAATGTAAGAGGTAAATCTGGTTGGCAAATTAGCAAATTCTGGGCACCAAAAATTCATACCGAAAAAAATGTCATTATATCTCTCAATCAAAGGCTCAATAGGTTCATTCAGGGTAAAGAAGAAATTTCAAAATTAATAACAAAGTCAAAATATAAAGTCCTCAACTCAAGCTCAGAAGATATGAAACAAATTAAAACAAACTCAGTCGATTACATATTTACAGATCCCCCTTATGGAGAAAGTATTGCATATTTAGCATTAAGCTCATTTTGGAATAGCTGGCTAAGAAAAAAAGTAGATTATCAAAATGAAATTATATATGACCCATTCAGAAATAAACGCGAAGAAGATTATCAAAAAAGATTAGAAAAAACTTTTTATGAAATGTCAAGAGTACTAAAAAAGAACAAATATTTATCTATGACTTTTCACAACAGACATTTGAAATTTTGGAAAATACTTATGGATAGTTGTACATCTAGTGGTTTTGAAATAGTGAATGTAAAATGGGTAAATCAAGCAGTTGCATCTGGTACGCAAGGAATTAATAGAAAAAATACATTAACTGGTGATTTCATTTACACTTTTAAAAATACAAAAGATAAGAATACAAAACTAGATTTTAAAAATAATGGTGAAATTTATATTAAAAAAATAGTTCAAAAATTTAAAACAAAAAAAGGATTTGTAACCCCTTCAGAGTTGTACGAAGAATTAATTCCGATAATAATATCTAACAATGCTTATTACGATTCAAATCTAAAATTATTAGATATAGATAAATTTCTTAATCAACGATACGAATACTTAGAAATAAATAATGAATATGGATGGAAACTTTAATACAGTAGATTTGTTTGCAGGAGTTGGGGGGTTGTCCCTTGGTTTTAAGATGAATGGATTCAACAATGTATTTGCAAATGATATAGATGAATTTGCTTCAGAGACTTTTGTAAAAAATCACACAAATGTAGGTTTTTATTGTGGAGATATTAAAAATCTTGGGGAAAAAGAAATTAATCAATATATCAAAAATAAAAAAATAGATGTACTTATGGGGGGAATTCCTTGTCAATCGTTCTCAATGTCGGGTTATAGAATCAGAAAGGGTATAGACAACTCAGATGATCCTCGACATTTCTTGTACAAAGAATTTTTTAGAATCATGGATATTTTAAAACCTAAAGTTGCAGTCATTGAAAATGTAAAAGGAATTTTATCAAGTAATAATGGACTAATAGTAGAAGAAATAATGAAAAGCTTTACAAATAGAGGCTATAAAGCTAGTTTTAAGCTTTTAGATGCCTCAAAGTTTGAAATTCCTCAAATAAGACAAAGAGTTTTTATTATTGCAACAAATTTAAATACTGAAATTATCTTTCCTGAAGAAAAAGATAGCATTGTAGCTGTTGAGAATGTATTAAATAATTTTCCAAAAGATATCAAGAATCATGAAAAAAGATTTCTTACTGGTAAATCTCTTGAAAGGGCAAAACTTTTATCACCTGGACAAAATTGGAAAAATCTTCCCACACATTTACAATCAAAATCAATACATAGTGGTGCGTATGGCCGTATAGATCCTAAGATTCCATCAAGAACAATTACAACCCGATTTGATACTCCTTCTGTAGGATTTGTAACTCATCCATATGAAAATAGAACTCTAACTGTTCGTGAGGGCGCAAGGATTCAAACATTTCCTGATAATTTTATATTTTATGGTCCAAGAATGTCACAATTCAAACAAGTTGGTAATGCCGTTCCCGTAAAACTTGCCTATGAAGTGTCTAAGGGAATTAAATCAATGTTGTCTGAAAAGTAGGTATTAAAACTATTCGCTTTCTGATACTAAGTATTGAAAAAGATCTTTATCAGAATGTAAAAGATTATGATATTTATCCGGATCACCTTCATCAAACATGATTAATTCATTATTTTGTTTAAGCCTCAAAAATTTTCTCAACCTTTCTTTCATTTCGTTTTGTTTACCAGTATCAACATACAGCACCTTATCTCGAACTTTGAAGAATTGTATAAGTTTAAGTAGTGCAAAAATCCTAGTATCAGGTGGACTGGAATTAGAAGAATTTGTTAAATCAGATTTAAGAAATTGCTCAACTTCCAATTTGCTACTATTACGATGATGGCTACTTCTGTAAGCTAAAATATCTTCAAGGCATTCCTCTATTTCACTATGTTTTTCTCGAAAAATCACAAAGTAAATCATTTCAAATTCTGAAATTTTACCAAAAGGATAGCTTTCAGCTAGTTTATCTAATAACTCATAAAGAAAAAATATTGGATATATTTCAAAACTACTTACAGCATCTCTGTTTTGTGCGGTTAGTGCATGTAATCCGCCATAATAAAAGAATTTTTCTGCTTGATTTGAAATAATTTCATTTCTTTGTTGTGTGTCGTTTTCTTCAACTTCAATTAAGTTTGTAAATGCATCTGTTTTGTAAATTCCACTGTTATTAATTGTTTTAAAGAAACCAAGTAGTTTTGAGAAGAAAAATGTTCTATTTCCTGTACTTGCTCGATTAGTTCCAAATCTTTGCTCCATTTCATTAAAAAGCGAGTCATTCAAGCTTTGAAGTGTTGGAAATTTATTTCTATTTTCGTCGCAATATCTTATAGCAAAAAAATGTTCTTCTAAATCTTTATTTTGTTTTTGAACATTCCAATGTTTTTGTTTAGAGCGTGTATAGCTGTTAATTAAACGCTCACTATGATTATTCCATCTAGAATCAATAGACATTTATTAGTCCTCCTCCAGAAAATTGGTTATTTCTTTAATGACATTTTTTAATGATTCTTCAGGTGTTATATTTTTGATTCGCCAAGGAATACTTTTTATAATCTTATCTGAACCTTCATAATAATTTTCACCATTATCTTTTAATTCTTTTCCAGTATTATCAAATCCAATTAAAATCCCTTTATTTACTCCAGCTCCATCCATAAAAGAATAGATCTGATTTATATCATGCCTATTTGGTTCCAATTGATTATTGTTATTTTCAGAAAAAAGTTTATATTTAATATCACCTGTCGCTATTTTATCTTTTTCAAAATAAAAAGCTAAGTCAGGTTTTCCTGTAATACCTGCTCCAGCAGGTAAAGTGTCTCCCCCTCTTTGACAACGAAAACTTGATGTCATTTTTTGATTTAATGCGAGTCTCAATCCATTTTCTACAACATCGGGTGTCCTAAATAATGACACGGATACTTCAGAATCTCCTTCAGCTGAGCTCAAATACTCATATTCTAAAATTTTTAATCCTAAAGAATAGGCTTCTTTGTAGTAAGCATTATTTCTATCAACGTTTGAAAGATATTTATCTTGTACTAAATAATCTCCAACTTCATGAAAATTGGAAAGAATGTATCTAGCTTGTTTTCTTTTTTCATTTATAAAACTTTCAACTTGTGGATTATATTTTGTTTTAAGTTCATTTGTAATAATTTTCTTTACAGCCTCTTTAATAAGTCTATTGATTGAAATATCAGGAGTAAATTCTTCAAACTCACTTTTTATTTTTAACTTACCAACTAAAAGATTTTTGGTAGTTGTTAAAACATCTAATCTACCTGATACATATGGTAATTCATCTTCGACAAGCTTATATCCTTTTTGTATACCTTTGTTTATTACAATTTCAGTATTTTTTAAAAAGCTTTCTACCATTTGCCAAAAGAGCGAACCTTCAACTTCACCACCCTCTATTAACTGTTCAGATAATCTAATTTTTTTATTTGGATCTTCATTATTAAAGAAGAGGAAGTTGAAATGATCTTTATCTATTTTTGGACGTACATCATAAGTTTTTTCACCTATTTTTATAGATCCAATTGAATTCATAACACTTATTTTGTAAGGTTTTCCTGAACCTAATGGTGGTGATACCTTAATTAATGTTGACTCCGAATCCTCTTCAAGATTTCCAAACCTATCACGTCCAGATGCAAGCTCTTCGCCCAATTTTCCTAACGTTCTCGCATCTTCCTCGTTAATTTCAATTTCAGTTTTATTGTTTTCAATTAAAAATAAATTTTCAGATTCACTCATTATTGTCATCTTCCCATTTTTTATATAGAATTATTTGCTTATGTAATAACTCGAGTAAATCATCTATACAATCAGATGTTAAATCATTTAACTCTAGAGATGGCTGTCCAGTAAAGTCAGTTATAATCCTATTTTGACTTTTTAATTGAAGGTTATGTTTTGTTAAAAAATTGTCGAATTCATTAGTAAACCTTTTTTTATTATCTAATTTTTCACTAAAATATTTTCTATTAAAGAGATCATTAAATAAAAATCTAAGTTTCGCCTGCCCAGTTACTTGAAATATAAAATATTTTTCATTGAGCTTTAGGCTATAAACTTTACCTCCAGTTGCAAAGCTTTCTTTGTTATAATTACCAAACCAAAAATGAAGACCTTGCTCAGAACTCCAATTATTTATTTTTTTATTTGCTTCTTTTGCCACTAGACCAGATTCTTCGATAAGTTCATTTAATGTTTCATCAGTAAACGTTCGGTTTTCTTTTAAATTGGTTTTGGTTTTTTCGTAATCTGGCCAAAAATTTTTAATTTCATATTTTTCAAGAGTTTCAGGATTATCAAAAAAATATTCTTCTAGTAATGGGTAGAGCTCTCTTTTCCACAAATTTTCTAATTCTATTGAGTCAAAGTCTTTGTTTCTCATAAAATAAGTATGACCAATCCCGTACCCATCTTTATTATCTAAATCATTTTTTATTTGTTTATTTAAATTGTCAAAACCTTTGTACAAGTTTGGTACTAAATTTCGATTTATACCTGATTCATAGTATTTTCTTAGTACCTCTGAATCAGGATTTACGGAAATAAAATTCATTCTTCTTCTCATTGCATAATCAATGGATCTAATTGCTTTGTCAGCGGTATTCATAGAGCCTAGAAAATATAAATTAGCTGGAACGTGCATGAATGAATCTTCACTATTAGGAAGTTTCATATCAAAATCTCGATATTCAAATAAATTTAATAACTCACCAAAAATTTTTGGTAAATTTCCACGATTAATTTCATCCATTATCAAGAAATGTGAATATCCAAATATTTTAATTTGATCTTCTTCAAGTTTTAAAAATTCTTTATAATCATTTTTACTTTGTAGAGTTTCATCGTTGGTCATGCCTTGAAATGCATTGATTTTTTTTAGTAATCTTATCATTACTAAAACATTCTCCGCTAAATCCTCACCATCAATATTATCTAAATCTTTAAAATCATATTTTATGGATGCAACTGTACCATTTTCGTATTTTGTAGCCCTTGTATTTCCATTTGCAACTAGATCAATTGTTTCCCCATTAATAAAATCAATATTTTTAATATCATTTTTAATAATTTCTCTAATATTTTTTGATTCTTCTTTTATTTGTTTTGTTGTTAAGTTTTCGGTACCAATACCTATAGTTAAATAGAATGATTTTCCTTCAGTATCAAATAAGAATACAATATAACAACCTTGTTTTGGTGTAGGTGAAAGTTCATTATTAAATATTCTTACCCAAGGAACAAAAGCTGCCGAACCACCCCATTTTTGTCCTTCAACACTCAAATCATTAAAATTTATAGAAATTTTTTCTTCAATTAATGATGTTATTTTTTCGATAGACTCTTCTCTTTCTATCATCTTTGGTGTTCTCTCGCGTTCATAAAACTTTTGAAGTTGCATTACTTTTTTAAGCTCATCAATAATTTCAAATGTAAATGGTTCAAACATTTGGTAATTTTCAAAAGTTCTTAGACCCCATACACCTTTATTTATATGTTGAAATAAATCTTTTTTACCTTTCCAACTTTTTACATCTGAACAATTTTCTTGAAGTTCTCTCCTTGCTACATCCTGCCATGATTTTATTTTATTTTTATTCAACTTTTCTAATTCTTTGTAAATCTCTAAATTTGTTCCAAAACCACCAAGCCGTAAAAGGGATAAAGTTAGTGCATCAGTCCATTTAATTTCAGGTAATTTGTTGTCGTTTTCAATCAAGATCTGTTTTGATATTCTTAATCCTTCTTCGGTTAATTCATAAATACCTTGACCAAGTCGATTAATTTTTCCTTCTAAAGCAGCATTGTCTTTTTTATCAGATAAAAAACCGTTAATTGCAATCTCGCCCCAGTATCCTGTCTTTTTTAATTTATTATCATCATAAAAAGGCTTATAAAGACCTGCTTTAACCATAATTTCAGCAATATCCTTATAATGCATAGGTTTTTTTTCTAAACCCATGACTAAGAGAATTCCATCATGAACCCCCTGAAAAGGATCATCCTCATCAAATTGATAAGAAATATAATCTTTTTCTTCCTTCTTTAATTGGATTGGAAATTTGATATTTATCTGACGAGGTATTTTTTCTGAATCCTCTATCAAATTTAATAACTTACCATTTACTGGTTCAAAAGACATAGACTTACTTTTGCCTTCTGCTTTATCATTAATTAAGGGTTTTAATCCTTGAATAAATTCCTCATAACCATAGCTTGGATGAAACTGTACTAAACTCACTTGGCTTTCAAAAGATTCTTCTTTCGTTTTTGAATTTTTAAGAAAATTTATTAATTTAAGTAAGGTATACGTCTTACCAGTCCCTGGGGGACCTTGAAGAACTGTGGCTTTATATCTTTCATCTTTACTCGTTAAACTTTCATAAATTTCTTTACATATATTAAATGGTATATTTGATTCTTGTGAAAAATCTCTTAACTCTTTCTCGGTTTTATAAATCCCATTAAATGCATCTACATTATCAATATTGCCATTATCTCTGTAAAAATATATATACTCGTTAAGTAAATAGCGAAGTGTACTGATTAGTGACTTTGGTCTCAATTCTAAATTTAATGACACTGAATTTTTATCTAATTTAATTAAATCGTGCTTTAATAAAGTTTTTTTTGGTGCGTCCATAAAAATTTTTAAATATTCTGATTCAGATTTTTCAGGATTTTGAAAAGATTTAATATAGCTCTTAGAAATCTCTTCGAACGTTTTCGGTCCATCAAGAAGCTCATATATTAAAAAAAACTGATAATCAGCTTGTGGGTTTATTTCTTCTGTTAAATATTTTTCAAGCTTTACTAGAGATTGCATTTAATTAAATGGATTAGAGTAGTCCTCTCTTAGATCCGGTCTATCATAAAAATACTCATCTAAGAGTGGTTTAATTTGTCTATTCCATGTGTTTGTTACTTTTAGCTTCGTTAGGTCTTTTGACATAAAAAAACTATGGCCAATTTGATGATGTTTGTCAATATCATTAGTTAATCTTTCATTTAGTTGAGTAAATTTATTAAATAAATCATCCCCTAAATCATTGTTATTTTCATCACGTTGATAAAACTTTTTTAAAATATCAACATCTGGCCATAGGTCCCAAAATATAAATCTTCTTCTCAACGCTATATCAATTGATCTTATAGATCTATCAGCCGTATTCATTGTCGCAATAAAATAAATATTATTTGCAAGATTTATTTTTTCTTCAGAATATTGTAGGCTCATAGCATTAAATTGATTGTCATTGTCATTTCTATACTCTAAGGAATACATCAATTCTCCAAAAATTTTAGGAAGATTTCCTCTATTCATTTCATCAATTATTAAAACATACTTATTATCAGGATCTAATATTGCTTTTTCATGTATTTTTAAAACAGTTCCTGGCTCAACTGAAAACTCAATTGACCCGTCTTCGTTACCAACCGGTCTCAATCCTTGAATAAATTCTTCATAACCATAGCTCGGATGGAATTGAACGATAGTTAAATTGTTTTGATCTTCACATATATATTTTGATAGAGCTTTGGCTACGTATGTCTTACCAGTACCAGGTGGACCTTGAAATACGATTTGTTTTTTTTCATTTTGATCATCAATCGTATTGCATAAATTATCTATTTCTTCATCACTCCATAAAATCTCGTTTTGTAAAATTTCTTTTTTATTCATATAAGTAGTGATGATAATAATTAAATTATCATTTATAAATTAGAAAATATTATTTTCAATTTTAGAGATCGTCTTCATCTAGATTAAATGGCTCACCCCACTTTGAATCTTTAAAGGCACTTGGAAAAACCATTTCATGTTCACAATTATAAATTTCAGTAAAACATTTTGAGTAATTTCGTTATGATTTAATTTATTTAAGAATTACTTTCACTAGGATTCAACAAAAATACACCATCTTTATTTATCTGTCTAATTGAACATCCTCGACCAATCGATAATCCCGTAACAAAATCCATGACTCTTCTTTTATCTTCCTTGATTGAAATATTTCTTATGTCTATAGCTACAAAAGTTTTACCAACAATACTAAAGTCAACA
>MDTG01388247.1_pt1 | contig 11662 bp, 10 predicted proteins | sample 811421 | NCBI WGS metagenome assembly MDTG01 (sample SAMN05326645, study PRJNA326480) | marine metagenome | isolation source: seawater | place: Pacific Ocean: South East | collected 2011
AGTTCAGTGCCCATTTAATTTGTTGGATAAAAGAATTCTTTCCTCGGGATGGTATGACAAGTTAAAGGATCAAAATATTGAAATTCAAATAAGATCTATATTTTTACAAGGATTATTAGTTAATAAATTGGTTTACAAAAAGAAATATTTTAAAAAATGGAAAAATTTTTTTCATAATTGGTTCCAGTATTTAGATAAAAGAAACATCTCACCAATAGACTACTGTTTGACTGATTTAATGAATTATGATTTTGATCAAATTATAATTGGTATTAATAGTTATGATAACTTAAATGAAATAATAAATTTTAAAAAAATAAAAAAAAATAGATTGTTAAAATTTAAAATAAGTGAGAAAAGATTAATAGACCCAAGAAAATGGAAATAAAAATAAAAATTAAAAACGGTATAGAGCTGTATAAGAATGCAAAAAAAATAATTCCAGGAGGCACAACTTTATTCTCAAAAAGATCAGAACTTCATTTACCCGACAGATGGCCCGCATACTTTAGTAAAGCAAAAAAAATAAATATATGGGATATAAATTCAGAAAAATATTTAGATATGTTTTGCGCCGTTGGAACGAGTATATTAGGTTATAGCAATGATAGAATAAATAAGTCAGTTCAAAAAAATATTAATAAAAGCAATTTAACAACATTAAATTGTGTGGAGGAAATTTCTTTGGCAAAACAAATTATTAATCACCATCCTTGGGCATCAATGGTTAAATTTACAAGAGGTGGTGGAGAAGCAAATGCTCTAGCAATTAGAATAGCAAGATCTTTTACTAAAAAAAAAAATGTTGCTTTTTGTGGTTACCATGGCTGGCATGATTGGTATTTATCAGCAAATATAAATTCAAAAAAAAATTTAGATCAACATTTGATGTCTGGATTAAATTATGATGGTATCCCTGAAAATTTAAAAAATACTTCTTTTCCATTTCCATATAATGATTTTGAATATCTTTTAAAATTGATTAATAAAAAAAAAATTGGAATTATTAAAATGGAGGTAATGAGAAATGTACAACCAAAGGATAATTTTTTACAAAAAATAAGAAAACTTTGTAATAAAAAAAAAATAATTTTAATTTTTGATGAATGTACGTCTGGTTATAGGGAGAATATGGGTGGTATACATTTAAAATTTAAAGTAAATCCAGACATTGCGATTTTTGGCAAATCTCTAGGAAGTGGATATGCAATTAATGCAATAATCGGAAAAAGACAAATTATGAAAAAAGCTGAGAACACGTTTATTAGTAGTACATTTTGGGGTGAAAGAATTGGATACACTGCTGCATTATCATCTATCAAGGAATTTAAAAGATTAAAAGTTTTTAAAAAAATAGAAAATAATGGAAAATTATTAAAATCAATTTGGCTTGATATATCAAAAAAATACAATGTTCCAATTAAAGTTATGGGAACAAATGCAATACCGTCATTTGAATTTTGTTCAAATCATCTAGAGAGAAAAACTTTTCTTACACAGGAGATGCTTAAAAATAAAATTTTAGCAACTAATATGATTTACATTACAATCTATCACAATAAAGATAATATTAAAAAATATGTGAAAACTTTAGATAAAATTTTTTATTATATTTCAAAAAAAAATATTAAAAATATTCTTAAATCTAAAGTGTGTTTTAAACCAATCAATAGAGTTAATTAAATGAATAAATCTATCCCTTACGGTAGACAATTCATAGATATAAAGGATAAAAAATCAGTATTGAGTTCGTTATCCAATGATCTAATAACTACCGGTCCTTTTGTTAAAAATTTTGAAAAACAATTAAATAAATATCTTAAATGCAAGTACAGCTACGTTTGTAGCAGCGGTACAGCCGCTATTCATTTAGCAATGTTGTCAATTGGTTTAAAAAAAAATGATGTTATTTTAATGCCATCAGTAAACTTTATAGCATCATACAATATGGCAAAAATCATGGGGTTAAAAGTTCATTTAGTAGATGTTGATGAGTTTACTGGACAAGTTACTCCAAAAACAGTTTTAGAATGTATTAAAAAAAGAAAGCTAAAAAAAATTAATGCATTAGTTATAATGTTTAATGGTGGTTATCCTGAAAATTCTGCAAATTTTTACCAATTAAAAAAAAGATATAATTTCTTTATAATTGAGGATGCGTGTCATGCTTTAGGTGCAGAATATGCACATGGAAATAAGACTTTTAAAGTTGGTTCATGTAAACACTCAGATATTTCTACTTTTTCAATGCATCCATTGAAAACAATTACGTCTGGAGAAGGTGGTATTGTAACAACAAATAATAGCAAAATTTCTAGAAATGTTGAATTATATAGAAATCATGGAATTTTGAGGAATAAAAAACAATATTGGAAATATGATGTTTTGGATAATGGATTTAATTATCGATTGTCAGATATCAATTGTTCACTTGGCTTATCGCAAATGAAAAAAATTAATTTTTTTTTAGAAAAAAGAAAAAAAATTTATAATAAATATATTAAAGAATTAGAAAATTTTAATCAAAACCTTAAATTTCCAGATTATTCAAAAAACATTAAACCTTCATTTCATCTATTTATAATTAATATTGCATTTAACAAGCTAAATAAAAATAAAGATCATTTTATAAAATATTTATTTGATAATAAAATAATATCACAACAACATTATATCCCTATCTATGAATTTAGTATTTCCAAAGAAAGTAAATTTAACTTCCCAGGTGCAGAAAAATATTACAAGAATTCTGTTAGTATTCCAATTTTTGTAAACTTAAAAAATAAAGATCAAAACAAAATTATAAATGCAATCAAGCATTACTTAAAAAAATTATGATGAGTTTTTATAAAAGTTATGATCTTTCCCTAGATCATTTCTTAAAAAAAAATGAATCTACTATCAATATCTTTGGTGAATTGTTAGGTACTGTGTATGAAAGAAATATACTTGATCCTAAAGAGACATTGAGTCTAATTAAGGAGCTCATTGACCAAAAAGACACAAAAAAACTTAAAAAAATTATGAGAGGCATAGTTGGACAATGTATTATCGAAATCAAAACAAAAATTTATACTGAATTATGGTCATCATGCTCAAGTTCAGGTTTTATTTTTGGTATCAACGGTAACTTTAAAAAACTAACACCATTTAAGTTTAGTTTTAAAAATAGCACTGTTTACTGTTCTAACAATGAAGGAAAATTTTATAGAACTTGGGAGAATAAAATCAATAATCCAAAAGTATTACAAGATGCAATAATGAATGCAATAATATCCCACCAGAGTGTAATTAGGCCTCCATTTGATGGACTATATGAAAATACTTATCGTTGTCAGCCTGGTTGTTATATCAGAATGAAGCATGAAAGCTTAGAGATAGAAAGTTACATTATTCTTGATAAAGATGAATTTGTAAAAGAGAGCAAAATTGTCAACCAAGAAGATGATTTGAATTTTGCATTAAATGCGGTTGTAAGTTTATATAAAAAAAGTAACTCTAATTATCATATTTCTTTTTCTGGTGGAATAGATTCAACATCTTTAGTGCTAGCATTAAAAGAAAAACTGGCTCATGATGGCTTGATATATATAAATCATGAAAAAAAAAATGAGGAGAGATTAGCTTCATTTATTGCTGAACACGAAGGTTTTAAATTAAGAGTAATTAATCAAAATAAAAATTTTGATTTAAATGAAATTAGAAAGCTCGGTTCATCTGGATTATCTACATTTAACAGTCTAGGTAAACTTCAACATAATTTTTCAAGTTATAAATTTCTTAATTCAATAAATGATAACAACCCAACAGTTATAACTGGACAAAATGCTGACACTTTATTTCATGTTGATCATTTTGGACCTGATAATAGAGTAGGCGCATTAACAAGATTAATCAAAATTTTAAGTTCAATAAAGTATAGAAAATTTTACACAATTCCTTTTTATAGAGGATCTTTTTTGTTAAATCTCTTCTCTTTTTTTTCAATTAATAAAAATAAAAAACACACACTTGGTATGCTAGTTATGCCAAGTTTAATAAATCTATCAGAACATAATTATCCTTTTGAAATAACACTCCATAATAAAAGTGAACCAGTTATGACTAAAGTTTTAAAATACAAAGTTCAAAAATATTATAATGTTTTTTCAGAATACTATATGAGTAAATATAACATAGATATTAATACTACAAATATCAATGACATAGAACCAAGCATAAGCAATCATATTGTGCGTACAATTAGATGGTTTAGAACTGTAGGAAGTTTTCATCAGCAGTTTCAAAATATATCTTATGCTGAAAATGTTAATATTTTAGCTACTTATTCAGAAGGACCACTTGTCAATGTACTTTTAAATTGGAGACTTAGATTTATAGATTTATTTTTAATAAAAAGATTTTCTCAAATTTATATTAAGAATAAGTTTGGTATGAGCTATTCTAAAATAAGGTTGAAATCAATCGGCCTGATTAATACGATTGTTTATAATTTAAAAAGTTTAATTCCCTTTAAAATATTTTTAAAAAAATTTTTTAAGCTACACACCAAAAATCAAATTAGTAAAAAAGATCTAGTACATTTAAGAGATATTCTTGGTCATAAAAATGGTATAGTTGATCGTAAATTATTGAGATATATTAATGACAATGTTTATAAAGATCATTTGAATTATTTGTATGACTGTCTGGAGTTAAATGTTAACTCTAAAAGTTTGAGCAGTAATCAGACAATGCAGTTATGTAGATTGGTAAATTTACAGATTATGATGACACAAAAGGAATAAATTGATTATAAAATCTTTCCGTACCAATATAAATTACATCTTTTTCCTTTGTAAACCACTTCCGATCTAAATATTCCTTCAAGTTTAAAATTATTTTTTTTCAGCACCTTTTTTGAACCAATGGCCGTTTGATACACACCTGCTTTAAGTTTTTTTAAACCCATTTTTTTAGCTATTTTAATTATTAGTTTAATTGCTATTGTAGTATACCCCTTACCCCAATATTCTTTTTGCCCAATAAAATAACTTATCTCGGCAGTTTTATGAATGTAGTTAATAGAACCAATTTTTATATTTCCAATATGTGTATTATTATTATTTTTTTTTAAAAAAATTCCAAATAAAAAATCTTTACTAGATTTATTTTTTTCTAAAATAAAATTTTTTATATTGGTTAAGGAGTGTCGTTTATATCGTTGTTCAGTAAATTCTTGTATCTCTGGATCGTTCATCCAATTTAAATACTTTTTTGATACATCACGTTTAGGACTTAGTTTTCTTAGAAATATTTTTTCAGTTTTTATCAAATATTTTATGTTTAAATTTATTATTTAATTTGTTTATTTTACAATATAGGAGGGGCGATTAAAAAAAGGAAATTTTATAATTTTTTTTTTAACTTTTTTCAAAAATTTATTAATTGTCCTAGTTTCCCCTTTATAATGAGTTCCTCCAGCACCAATACCTTCATAATTATCAAAAAGAATGATACCACCTTTTGAAACTTTTGAATAGAAATTATCTAGAACACATTGTGTCGTTTCCACAAAGTCTATATCTATATTTAATAAAGAAATTTTTAAATTGGGATTTTTTTTTAAATAATTAGGAATTGTTTTTAAAACGTCACCTTTAACAAGTTCATAATTTTTTATTTTTTTCTTCTTAAAAATTTTATCAAGTTGCGCTGTTGATATTGAGCTTCCTCCTGCAGTCTTAATCCAATGCTCTCTTTGTTTTTTTTCATTTTTATATTTTGTATTTGGAAAGTTATCGTTAAATACGTCAAATGCTATTAATTTATTTACTTTTGAATTACTAATTAACTCTCTCATCATTGCAAATCTTGAAAAAGAAGTTCCTTTAAAAACACCACACTCAACTATTGATCCTGGAATGTCTTTAATTTTTTTAAAAACTTCATAATGAATTAAAAGTTTTGAGAATCTTTCTTTATTCATAAACAAATTATAATGTGTTTCAGCATCATACATGTTTTGGATATTAAATTTAGGTAACTTAATCATTTTTTTTAAATAAAGAAATTGCTCGAAAATAATCTTCTTTTGTATCAATTTCAATCCATTGAGAGTTAACGGTTTTGTTATACATTATTGCATTATTCTTTAAAAATTCATTCATAAAATGTTCCCAATTTAATATCAAATTTTTCTTTGTTTTAAGAAAATCTTTTAATCCATCAATCATTAATTTTCTAATTTTATTTGAGATTTTTAAAATACCGATTGCTTCACCTATAAATTTATATTTTTTTAGTTCATATTTATATATTCGTCTTTTATCTATCGTTTTTTTTATAAAACCACTCTTATCTATAAGAGCTTTGGCACATTCAATATCTTTGATTGATGTTTTTCCAATTAAAAAAGAAGATTCATGTCCATTAATTATAAAGTTTTCTAAAATTTTTTTTGAATAAATTAGATCACCATCGAATATAATCACATTCCCTTTTGTTTTTTTTAATCCAATTAATAATGAGTATGAATTACCAAATTTTATATAATTTTTATTATACGAATAGTTGAAATTAAAATATCTTATGAATTTAACTACTTCTTTTTTTATTAATTCTTTTTTAAAACCTAAAACTAAAGTGATATTTTTAATTCCTAATGCCTTCAATATATTTAAATTTCTTTCAATTATAGACTGATTATTAATTTTTAATAAGCATTTAGGATTTGAGGTTATACTTGCTATCCTCTTTCCATAACCAGCTAGTAGTAATATTGCGGAAGTTCTGATTATTTGACTCTTTTTTTTATCCATACTCTTATCATTGTTCTTTTTAATCTATTTTCATTATTTCCTATTTTTTCTAGTGGTAAAGCGTTTAAAGAGTCTGAAAAGGAAGCTCTACCATGAAGAACTTTAGAGTCTAAATTAAATAAAATATTCCCCTTTTGCATTTTAAATCTAAATTGAAATTTACTTGATTCCAATAAGGCATCTAAAACATCTAATGCATATAGTTGTTTACTGCTAAGATATTTTTTTGCCTTAATATGTGCAGCTTCTAAATAAGGTCTTAAATATTTAAAATTTGGACGCCCCAACTTATCATAAGTTAAAATTGGAGCTTGGTAAAGTTCGTTTGATATTCCTCTTTTTTCCCAGTAAAATTTTTTTTCTAAAATTTTTTTTGCTTGTTTAAAGTTCTTAGATAATTCAGCATGTATTTCTTTAGAGTCAACCAGTATTGTTTCGCCTCCTGCTTTTGCACTAGAGAGACAACTAAACATTAGATAATCCCAATAGTAAGGTATGTTAACATTATCAGTATGAATACTACCACCTTCTCTAGTTTGATGATATCTGGATCCATTATTAATTGAAAATTTTCTATTTCGGTCAAATACTTCAATTACCTTATCTTGTGATGAGTTTTGAATTAAAATATCTCCTGCATATCCCGACATGATTTCCGTCAATCTTTTTACAATCTGAGCTGAAAGTTCTGTAAATTTTTTATTTTTTGGATAAAGAGATATAATTATTGCTTTAGTATTATTTTTTTCATCTAAAATTTTCTTACATTTTTTTACAAATTTTTCTAAACTTTTTATGTAGATGGTATTTTTATTGAGGTCTATTTTTTTTATATTTTTAAGAATTTTATATAGCTTTTGATCTATATTTATAAACTTTACAAAATTTTTTTTTTTAACCATAAATTTTAATTAATTAGCTTCTTTAAAATCAAAATATCTAATATAAACAATTAAATTTAATTCAATAAATTTATTTGTTATTAAAAAGATTTTTTTATAATAAACTTATACAACTTAAAATAATGAATATCTATATACATAATGAAATTTCCAGTCGTGAATTAGATAGCAAAATATTACTAGGTTCTTTAGCTGCTTCAAGAGGGCATCAAGTTATAATTTCTAGATTAAAAGAGATAACTGGAGGTATTAAATTTAAAATTCTTGCACCAGGAATTTTTCTAACTAAGTCCCTAACACCTAGTAAAGTTAAGATTGATAGACACCAAAAACTTATTAAAAATAAAAATTTGGTTACCAGTATAGACGAGGAGTCAGGCATAGATCAGAAAGGGTATAATGATTTTGCTATAAATAGGTATTCTAATGTAACTATTGATCAATCCTCTGCTGTTTTTGGATGGGGAAATGATGATACCAACACATTAAAAAAATTTTATCCAAAAAATTCAGACAAAATTTATAAAACTGGATCACCAAGGGTAGATCTTTGGAAATCGTTTTTCTTTGATTATTGGGTTGATCCAAAAAAAATGATAAAAAAGCCTTTTTTGCTGATTTCATCAAATTTAAATTGTACAAATCTTAGACCATTTCATCAAAATATTAAAATTCTTTCTGATGCAGGATACTTCAAACGTAACCCAAAACTATCTAAAAATTTTTTTTATAAATGGAGCGAAGATTATAAAAAGCTTTTTGAGTTTATTGAGGCTATAAAATATCTATCTAAAAATAATATTGGATATGATTTAGTTTTGCGACCACATCCAACGGAGGATATAAACGCTTGGAATATTTTCCTCAAGGATGTTCCTAATGTGCATGTTATAAGAGAAGATTCTATTACATCATGGGTAAAAAATGCTTTTGCAGTTATGCATAACGGTTGTACAACAGCGATTGAAGCAACAATATCGGGTAAACCGGTAATAACATTTACCCCATTTCAAATGGAATATGCTCATGAACTATCAAATACACTTGGATACCAAACTAAAACCAAAGAAGAACTTTTGTTTAAAGCAAATGAGCTGTTTAAAAATTCAAATACAGGTGATAAAATAAAAAATAGTGTAGAAATTTCCGAAGAGATATCTAATAAATTATATATTGATTCAAATGAGCTAGCTGTTGAAAAAATTGTAAAAGTTTGGGAAAGTTTAGATAATAAAAATCTTTCAAAGTCTAATAATTGGATCATTTTTTATTTTTATTGTAAGTTTGTTCATTTTGTTGAAGTTTTAAGAAAAATAGTTGGTAGGTTATTTCCAAGTAAGTTTATACCTTTTAAGGAAAATCAAAAATTCCCACCACTTAATGAGAAAGAAATTTGCGCTAAAGTAAAAAGATTTCAAAAGATACTTGGATTAAAAAAAAAAATAAAATGCACACTTCTTTCAGACAAAACTATTTTACTCAAACTTCATTAAGTGACTGTATGAGATCTTAAATTTAATTATTATTATAATTAATTATATCTATTTTTAATTATTTTTTTAATTTAATAAAAATATTTTTAAGCTTCTGAAAAAAAATGTTGTGTATTTTAAATCTTGGCTGATATTCTGTTGTTAGGTATTCTGTTTTATTGGCACTTCTAATTGGAGTTTTCCAATTACCATAACAAAATTCCAAGTATTTTTCTGGGTCAGAAACTGTTTGATATAAATTTCCTAAAAAAAATATATTAGAAGTGTTATCAAAAAAAGAAGCTGGTACTTTTGTGCCTTTTACTTTTCTATACATCCATTCTCCTTCTTTATAGAGACCGATTAATTCATAAATAAAACCATACTTTTTTAGTTCCCATTTAAAATTATTATATTTAAACGAGTAGCCAACTATCTCAAAGTTAGATTTAACAAGTAGATCATTTATTTCGTCTTTTCTATCATAAATTTCATCTGTTAAAATTGTAAACTCAACATCCCAATCCCATTTTATAAAATTTTTTTCCCTTACGGCACCTAGAAGAGTTCCTCCAGTTAAAAAGTGTTTAATTTTTTTTTCATTTAGTATGTTGTGTAATTCTTCAAGGCCAATATTTTGGATCTCTAATTCTTTATCAGATCTAATTCTTATTTTATCTAAATCTTTCATTATTAGAAGGATATAGTTTCTTAAAAAAATTTTTTCAATAAATATTATTAATTTAGAGCTTTCTATATTTTTATTTTAAATATTTTTTTTTATATTTGAATAAACTAATTCGTTATTTCTTTTATAGAACGGCTTAAATAATAAGTTCCTAAAGATATTTGATTTTTTAGACATCCAACTATTGTCATAAATTATTATCGAATTGCTTTTTTTATTAAGACGCATTCTATTTCCTGCTACTATATGGCTTTTACTTTTAGATAATTTGAGTAAATTTTTCTCATTATTTATTTCTAACCAAGAAAATATTTTGTTTAATATTTCTTCAGTGTGTAATGCAAATTCATCATATCCAATTTTTATAAAATCTAAATTATTTTTTATCAAGAATTTTTCTATTTTTCTGTTTACATAATACCAAGTAAAAATATTTCTGAGTATATTTCTATTGTATTTTTTCTCATAGGAATTAACCCAAGATCGGATATCTTTGGTCAAAAGTATAACCTTAATTTCATATTTGTTTCTTAAGTATATTGAACTATCAAGGTCTGACTGTGACGAGTCTACTATGATTATTTCATTTCCATGAATATTATAAATTTTATCTGATAAATAGTTGAATTTTTTATCTAAGCTTTCTTCATCGTTATTAATAATATAATCAAGAGTGTTTCCCCAAACGCTGCATTCTGGTACTAAATTATCGCAAGTGCAACCCAACTTATACCTTTCATTTGTTCGAAGTCTTTTTGGCATTGTTCCCTCTTTTTTAACACCTCTTAAAACTCTAATTCCTTCCCCAATACCAACAATTGAAGAATGTTTTCCTAAAATCGTGTCTAAAATTGTTGTACCGCTATGCCCTAATCCTCTAATTAAAATTAGTTTTTTTTTCATTAGATTAAGACACCAAAATTAATCATATTAAATTAATATATTTTTATGAGGATAGTTAAATTAAATCAAGAAAATGTCTAGATTTTGATATAATTAAATATTTAATTTAATGAATATAATCTACATATCAAAATCTATCATACCATCAAGAGCTGCAAACAGCATTCATGTTATGAAAATGTGTCAGGCATTTGCTGACAATGGACATAACGTGGTTTTATTAGCACCAGATTTAAAAAATTATTACGAAAGCAATGTGAAAGATATTTATGAATATTACGGAGTAAAAAAAAATTTTGAAATAAAAAAACTTTATCATCCAAATCTTAGAATTGGTGCTTTTTTATATATTGCAGCAATTTTTTTTTATTTGTTTACCAAAAATAGATCTAATTTAGTATACGGTAGATTTTTACATGGAATTTACATTGCAACGTTTTTAAAATACAAAGTAATTTATGAGTCACATGCCCCAATTTTCGAAGGAAAAGGTCATAGGCTTTTAGTTTTTCAAAAACTTATTAAAAGTTCAAATTTTAAAAAACTTGTTGTTATATCCCAAGTATTAAAAGACTTATATTTAAGTCAAGGATACTTGAGTAATTCCAAAATACAAGTAGCTCATGATGGAGCAGATGAAGTAAAAGATTTTGAGTTAAAAACTAGTCTTTTAGGTTTAAAAAATAATTTAAAAGTTGGTTATGTAGGTCATTTATATAAAGGGAAAGGTATGGAGATTATTCTGTCTTTAGCAAATAAGCTAGATGAGGATATAGAGATTCATATTATTGGTGGCCTTGAAGAGGATATACAATTTTGGAAAAAAAAAGTTTTAGATAAAAATATTTATTTTTATGGTTTTGTTCCACATAAAAATGTAGGCAGTTATATTAATGC
>MDTG01301510.1_pt1 | contig 11661 bp, 11 predicted proteins | sample 811421 | NCBI WGS metagenome assembly MDTG01 (sample SAMN05326645, study PRJNA326480) | marine metagenome | isolation source: seawater | place: Pacific Ocean: South East | collected 2011
AGACCGCGGGTTATTTGGCCCTTATCCGCAATTTTTTTTCCAGAGTGTGGCTACTTTTATACCTGCTCGGGTGCTCCCCCGCCGTATGCGCGAGTTTTGTTCAAGGTAACCGGTCTCATCCCTTACGGCCCATGGGTGATGACCATCATAGCTATTACCTCCCATTCGCAACTTCATTGCGCATGGGTGACCTGGGTTATACGAGTCAGGCGCAGTCTGAGTTGGAGGTATGCTACAACGATCTGGACCAATACATTTCTACTCTGCGAAACGCCATTCTGCGGACGCATCCGCCCTACGCCACTTTTGATCACATGGATAACGGCGAGCAAGCCCAGCTAAACACCTCTCTACTGCAGATTGAGAATGAGTATTACAGCCCCATACGGCCAAAACGTGTAACAAGCAGTGGCGAGGCGCCCATCCTGGCATTAACACGAGGGGGAATCGAATACGTGGAGGTGAGATGCATTGATATTAATCCATTTCTCCCATTCGGCATCGATGGCGACACCATGCGACTGCTCGATTTGTTTCTACTTAGCTGTCTCGCGGACACCAGTCCGGCGTGCGACGAGGCCGGACAGCGCCGCAACAAAACTAACCTTCAGCGCACAGTAATTCGCGGCCGAGATCCTCAGTTGACACTGCTCTCCGAGGGCGATCAGGAAGTTTCTCTGGGCGAGTTGGCTCAACCAATACTCAGCCGCATGTCAGAGATAGCAGACTGGTTTGATCTAGACGCAAACTGCAACGACCAGTACAAAAGAATTGCCGAGGAAGCCCGTCAAAAGGTGAGTGACCCGTCTCTGACTCCCTCAGCTCGATTGCTGAATGAAATGGAGTCCAGCGGGCAAAGTTTCTGGCAAGTTGCGAAAAAGTACTCTGGCCAGTGGCACGCTGAGCATCTCTCGCAACTACTAGACAGCAGTTCCCTGGCATCACTCAAGGCTGAAGCTCGGGCATCCATCGAGCGGCAACGGGAGTTGGAAGCTGATCATGAAGAGCCCTTCAACGCGTACCTGGCAAGGTTTTATTCTCAGTACTCTTAGCCAGCGCTTCCAGGCAATACTCCTCGCCAGTACTCCTGACAGTTGAACAGCGGTCACAGCGCAACCGTTGCTACAAGAAAGCGCCCCTGAGGGCGCTTTCTTCATTCTTGGCCGGAGTGCTGGCAACATACGGTAGAAACTCTGCATGAGTTTGCACCCCTCGGTGCCGCGCGGTCTGTCACCACAAGTTGGCTACATCTCGATATCGACTGCGTAGGATACGACGAACTTCACCTGGTCATTGTCGTAACCGCCCTCCGCTGCTCCACCCTTCACGTCCGTGTCGGAAATCATGAAGGTAAAACCTCCCTTGGAGATTGTGACGTTGTAATCGTAGTAACCCTCTGCGTTACCGTTGAACGCTTCGGCGAAATCCCCGTCATGATGACCGATGTGCAGACCAATGCCGACTCCGTTACCAACCTCAAAGCCGTAATCTAGGGAGAGGTAGTAGGCTTCACCGAACCCGAAATCTTGACCTGGAGCTTCGTCCGCTTCAGTGTTCGCCAGCACATTCCATTGCGCCGAAAAATTTCCAATGCCGACGCCAATGTAGACCTCGCCAAAGTCAAATTCAGCTTCCTTGTCGTAATTGTAGTACAGATATCCGACGTCCCAACTAATGTCGCCGGTATCAAAAGCGAAACCCGCGTAAACATCGTGCTCGTAAGAGTAAACGTCGCCAGCCCCGTAGTTAACATTGGACGCCCAGGTGCCAATGTAAAATCCGTTATCAGCGGCATAATCGATACCGCCCTGCACAGCGGCTTCGTTTTCAGTCTGGGTTAGACCTCGCCAAATGTAGTTGCTGGTCATTGATGCGTTGGCAGACCACTCCCCGGCATGGGAGGACGACGCAAACGCGCATAGCAAAGCAGCGGGCAATGTAGCTGCGCCGATTCTGGAGCGGGAATTCTTTGTGTACATGGTAGTTCCTCGTGATGTCATATAAGGGGACCGGCACATTGACCAACGGACCTTGGTGGGCTGTGCGTCTTTTCGGTCACCGAGAGATTTGCAAAAGGCGGGCCAAAACCGCTAACTAATTGTTTATTTTGTTTTTTTATAATTTATCCTAGGAAAAGCGGGGTTACTAGATGATGCAGCGTGGTGCGAAGGGGGATCAACGCGCCAATTCAGTGCGCAGGCGCACAAAGTTAGCGCGGGCAATTAGCGCGTCTCCCTCAATGGCACTAATCCAGAGTCTGTCGCCCAACCGTAGACAGGGAAACCTGATCGGGAGCGAAGCAATATGATTTTTAGAGTACAGCAAGTAGTAATGGGTGCGGCGCTCGCGACGTTCTCATGTCACTGCGTTCAGGCCGATGACATCAGCTGCGAGCAGATCGCGAATGAAACCGTCATAGAAATGAAAGCTGGCGCCAATGACTGGTGGTCAGAGGACGTCGCCAGAATGGCGGGTATGGCCGCCGCGTCCGCCTGCTTCAAAACAAGATCGCGGCCAACAACAGCGCCGAGAGAACCATCCGAATCCGACGGGGAGTCCACCGGTTTCATGGGTTTGAAGGTCAAACCGCTGAGTGGTCCGCCGAGTCGTAAACCCTATGAGCGCAGGGATAGAGACTGACACCATGGGTGTGCTGTTCCGGCTTTAAATCCCTGCAGACCTGATTGTTGTCTACTCCGGGATCAGCCTCATGACACTAACGGTGTGTCCCCTATCTAAGCGGGGGCTCAGCCTTCTTCCTGCTTAACGACGGCGATTAGCTCCACATCAAATAACAAGGTCGCGTTGGGACCAATCATTTGACCCGCACCACCTTCGCCGTAACCCAATTCCGGCGGGATAATGAATTTGAACTTGCTGCCAGGCCTCATCAATTGAAGACCCTCGGTCCAGCCGGCAATCACTTGCGTCAACCCAAAGGTAACCGTCTGACCGCGCTCATAGCTGCTGTCAAACACGGTGCCGTCTATCAGGCGGCCCTCGTAGTGAACCTCAACTGAATCCTCGGCAACCGGAGAGTCACCCTCACCCGATTCGATTACAACGTATTGCAAACCCGACTCCGTTGTTTGCACCTCCTCACGCCCACTCATCTCTTCCATATAGGCCTTTCCCGCCTCCAGATTAGTTTGTGCCAATGCGACCCGCTCTGCCTCCGCCTCGGCCTGACGACGATCCTGAAGGGCTGTCATTTCAGCATTGATCTCGTCATCAGTCAGCATGGCCTCACCACCAGCCAAACCATGTTCAAGACCCGCAGCATAGGCGGGCACGTCGACCGTCATACCATCGGCTACCATCCTTTGCCCCATCCGTAGACCAATCCCATAACTCAAACGGGTATCAGTTGTTTCGAGTACAACCTCCTTTGGTTGCTCATTGGGAGTCTCCCCACAGCCCACCAACACAGGTGCGGCGGTGGCGGCGATCAAGACGCCAGCGATTAGTTTGGTCTGGATATTCATTACGGTCTCTCGCTATGCCCTTAAAATCGAGGAATGATGTTACGTCGACTCAAGCAGCAGTGCCACCAATTGCTGCCTCTGAGGGGCATATTCACCTTGGCGAAATACGGTCATTGCGCGCAAATTGTCATTGAGTCTCTCGGCCTCAGCATCGCCGGCCGGGCTTGGACGCGCCTCCGAAGGATTATCGGGTAACGCGGTATATGCCGACCATAAGAGTTCCGCGAGACATCGCTCCGCCTCGACCTCTAACGTCAAGAGCAAATCTCTCTGTTGCGCCTTCGCCAGATCAGTCTTCCAGCGCTGCCGCACTGTGCGAAGGGGTATCACCACTTCGGCAATCCATGGCGTGATCAGCGTCTGCATGGCGTCGGCATCGTCCTGTCGCAAAAGCCGCTCTTCCGTAGCGAGCCAGCATACAAACAATGCCTCGATAATGACCAGATCAAGATCGGCCTGAAGCGCGAGCAAGTGCTGTCGCACAGGTTCCTGTGCATAGCGTGCGAGCGCCCAACGCCAGAACACTTCCGCGGTCATACTGAGACTCCCGGGTCACCATAATCGATCAGCCGATTTTTTTGCCGACGTGACAGCCTGCGCACCGCCGCCTCTCGGCGCTGCGCTTCCGAGCGCGAATCGCAGCGTTCTGACCACACCAGTGCCACAGGGCGCCGGGCCCGGGTGTAGCGCGCACCGCCCGGCTGCTCGCCGTTATGCTCGCCCACTCGCCTCACCAAGTCTGTAGTAACGCCGGCATATAGAGACCGGTCGCTACAACGTACCAGATAAACCCACCAATCTGTGTCTAGGTTCGTCATTGGGCGTTCGATTGCCAGCATACCGCGCGAGCAAATCTTGATGACCGCTCACCAGTAGGATACTTTTCTGGCCGGGCAGGTATACTCCTCATCAAGTTATACTTGTTCTCATTAGGCCGTCGTTCCGACCTCACCACACCATACGATAAGGGAATCCCCATGAGCGCTGAGATCCTACATATTACTGACGACAACTTCGACGCGGAGGTATTGTCCAGCGATCTGCCCGTGCTCGTGGATTTCTGGGCCGAATGGTGCGGCCCCTGCAAAATGATCGCGCCCATCCTTAAGGAGATTGCCACAGAATATGCCGGAAAGGTCAAAGTCTGTAAGGTGGACGTGGACGCCAACCCAGACATGCCTGCCAAGTTTAACATTAGAGGCATACCGACCCTGATTCTGTTCAAAGGAGGCAACGCGGTTGACACTAAGGTGGGCGCGTTGTCGAAAACGCAACTTGCAGAGTTTCTCGACTCGGTAGCCTGAGTCCCGCCCACGCATAAAAGTCCTCAATATTTTGCTGGACGCGCCCGTACGAGGGTGCTAATTTTCGCGCTGTCAGAGGTTGCAAGCCGCTGACGCGCCCGGAATACCCCTCACTCTACACACCCACGCTTTGAAGCGCAGTGAGCTGAAGTTCGTGGAGTGCGGGAGACGCCGAGTGTTAATCCAGCTCGAGCTGCGTCAGCAAAACAAGCAATAAGTGCCGCCGGGCATGCCCTTTTCCTTTATACGTCCTATCAAATTGGAAGTGATCTGTGGAAGACCAAACCAGCGCCAGTCCCGAAGAGTTGGAAACCCCGAGCAACGCGCCCAGCGCGGGCGATGAATCGGAAGCCGAAGCCGCCGCCGAAGGCGGCGCAAAGAGCGGCCGCACTCTGAAACTCAAGGCATCCGAGGCCTCAAACGAGGCCAGTGCAGACGAGGCGGCCGAGCCCCAACCCGAGGCCAGCCCCAATAACGCTGCGCCCGATGCAGACTCAAACAGTGAAGACGCGGCACCCCAGGGGCGATCCCGTCGTGGACGGCAACGACGGCCGCGCAGAGATCCCAATACCCCCAGCGCTAACCCCATGAGTCTCACTGAGTTGAAGAACAAATCAACTCAGGACCTCATTGATATGGCGAGAGAGATGGGCATCGAGAACATGGCCCGCTCCAGAAAGCAGGACATCATCTTCTCGCTACTAAAACGCCACGCCAAAAGCGGTGAGGACATCTGGGGTGATGGCGTACTAGAGATTCTGCAAGACGGCTTCGGCTTTCTGCGATCCGCCGACAGTTCCTTTTTAGCGGGACCCGATGATATCTATGTGAGCCCCAGCCAGATTCGGCGCTTTAATTTGCGCACCGGCGATACCGTAACAGGGATGATTCGCCCGCCTAAGGACTCCGAGCGGTACTTCGCGCTCCTCAAGGTCAAGGACGTTAATTTTGAATCCCCCGAGAGCGCTAAAAGTAAAATTCTGTTTGAGAACCTCACACCTCTTTTCCCCAACGAGCGCCTGACGCTCGAAAAAGGCAATGGCTCCACCGAGGACCTGACGGGACGTCTGATTGACCTGGTGGCGCCTATTGGCAAGGGGCAACGAGGATTGCTGGTCGCACCACCGAAGGCCGGCAAAACAATCATGATGCAAAACATCGCGCAAGCAATCATTTCGAACAACCCCGAGTGCTACGTCATTGTTTTGCTGATTGACGAACGACCCGAGGAAGTGACTGAGATGCAGCGATCTGTGGGCGCTCGTGGTGCAGAGGTCGTCGCATCAACCTTTGACGAACCACCCTCTCGCCATGTTCAGGTCGCAGATATGGTCATCGAAAAGGCCAAGCGTCTGGTAGAACACAAGCGAGATGTGGTGATTTTACTCGACTCGATTACGCGATTGGCGCGTGCCTACAACACCGTCATCCCCAGTTCAGGAAAGGTATTGACCGGGGGCGTCGACGCACATGCTCTGGAGCGACCCAAGCGTTTCTTCGGTGCCGCTAGAAATATCGAGGAAGGCGGAAGCCTGTCGATCATCGCCACGGCGCTGATCGACACTGGGTCGAAGATGGACGAGGTGATCTACGAGGAATTCAAAGGCACCGGCAACATGGAACTCCACCTCGACCGCAAAATTGCGGAGAAGCGGGTTTACCCAGCAATCAATATCCGTCGCTCCGGCACCCGTCGCGAGGAACTGTTAACGGGCGATGAAGAACTGCAGCGCATGTGGATTCTGCGCAAGTTGCTCCATGGCATGGAAGACCTGCCCGCAATTGAATTCCAGCTCGACAAACTTAAAGACACCAAGTCGAATGAGGAATTCTTCAAGTCCATGAAGCGGAAGTAATCTGCTGCCATGCCCAGCTTCGCAGATCTTCGCGAGTTCATCACCGAACTCGAACGGCGCGGTGATCTTGTCCGAATTGCAACGGAAGTTGACCCTCATCTTGAGATGACCGAGATTGCTGATCGCACCCTCCGAGGTGGCGGTCCGGCGTTGCTTTTCGAAAACCCCAAAGGGTCTGATATTCCGGTACTCGCCAATCTTTTTGGCGCCGAACGCCGTGTCGCACTAGGCATGGGTGAAGAGCGTGTCGAAGCGCTTCGCGAAGTGGGCGAATTGCTCGCCTACCTGCGACAACCTGATCCACCTAAAGGATTCAGGGATCTTGTGGATAAAGCCCCTTTGCTCAAAAAGATCCTGACAATGGGGCCAAACATTATCAAGAAGGCACCCTGCCAACAGATCACCCTCACAGGTGAATCGGTTGATTTGACAAAGTTCCCCATACAGACATGCTGGCCAGACGACGTCGGACCTCTCGTCACCTGGCCTCTGGTGATCACCAGAGGCCCGGAAAAAGAGCGGATGAATTTAGGGATCTACCGCATGCAGTTATTGGGGCCCAACAAGCTGATCATGCGATGGCTCTCTCACCGCGGCGGCGCGCTCGATTTTCGCGACTGGCAGCTTCAGCGACCTGGTGAGCCTTACCCCGTTGCCATTGCGCTGGGTGCAGATCCAGCCACAACACTCGGCGCAGTCACGCCAGTGCCCGACGCACTTTCAGAATATGCCTTTGCCGGTTTGCTGCGGGGCAAGAAAACAGACCTCACTCACTGCGTAACAGATTTGTGTCGCAATAATGAACTGTTGGTGCCGGCACACAGCGAGATCATCCTTGAAGGATACATTGACCCCGAGGAGATGGCTGAAGAAGGACCTTTTGGGGACCACACCGGCTACTACAACGAGATTGAGCAGTTTCCGGTTTTCACAGTCGATACCATCACAACCCGGGAAAATCCGATTTATCACAGCACTTATACAGGCAGACCACCAGACGAACCCGCCATCCTTGGGGTAGCACTGAACGAGGTGTTCGTACCTTTGCTAAAAAAACAGTTTCCGGAGATCTGTGATTTTTATTTGCCGCCGGAGGGCTGCTCATACCGGATGGCGGTAGTCACCATGCGTAAGGAATACCCCGGGCACGCCAAACGTGTCATGTTTGGCGTGTGGTCTTTCCTGAGACAGTTCATGTACACGAAATTCATTATCGTCGCCGATGACGATATCGATGCACGCTCCTGGGAAGATGTGATTTGGGCCATGACGACCAGAATGGACCCGGCAAGAGACTGCACCATCGTCGACAGCACACCCATTGATTACCTCGACTTCGCCTCCCCCGTCGCCGGTCTGGGCTCAAAAATTGGCATGGACGCCACACATAAATGGGAAGGCGAGACCGACAGGGAGTGGGGCCGCACGATTGAGATGGACAGTTCAACACGAGCCCGCATTGACGACATGTGGGATTCATTGGGTATCGAATTGCCGGGTCGCTAGGCTGGGCAAAGGCCGGAGGAGACTCGATTTTGCGGATGTGTCAAACCTGCTGAGCTGACCGCAGCGAGGACAATGCTTCCGCTTCCAACTTGGCGGCCTGGTCATCCTGCCCACTATTTCGTAGCCACTTCGCCCAACCCGCAGCATGCTCGACGACGGGTTGCCGAGTGTAAGCCTCCTCCCACAGCGTACCCGCCAAAGCACTATCACTCTCTCGCTCGGCGAGCGCTGCGAGCGCCGCCAGGCAATGTCCCGCAGTCTCTTTTTCACTCCACCGTTTGACGGATTTCTTGAGTTTAACCGCCAAGCGATCGGGCAACTGCGCGATAGCATTGAGACTGGGCAGCTCACAGTGACGCTCTAACCGATCAGCCAGAACTTTGTACAAGCTGTCCCAGGCCTGCTCCTCTGTCATCCGAGCAATAAGTGCCGGCCAGAGAGCGCTATTCTCCGCTTTCTGTGTGTCGGGGGCGCGTTTCCAGACGGTCGCGGCAGATTCCTTGCCCTCTGAGATAACCGCAAGCCATGCCTGCTCCTCCCAGCCTGCCAGCGTTATCGCAGAGATAAGCTGACCCCGCCTGGCGCCCGGCAGCAACTCAGTAAGCTGCTGCCAATCAGACTGCTTAAAGGCCAACTCGCAACGTATCGCAATCGCGCGGGGCGTCTGAAGATCCTGCGTTGACAGCGTGCCAAGTGCTTGATGCGCCCGCTCGTGTGACTCTGCAAGCAGATGACACTGCGCACGCGCCATCGTCACCACGGAAAGCGGCAACGTGCCGTCGCCCTCTGCCTGCTCCAGCACTTCAAGCGCGCGATCAACATTGCCACAGTGCATCGCCGACAACGCTTCATACAATGGGTGGAGCAGTGTTTGTTCCCCGGCGGTGCGTGTTTTGCGAAGCGCCTTTTCGGCCACCTCCCATCGACCTTCATAGAATGCCGCAAAACCCTTATCAGTCTGACGTTGAGCGCCGCGAGCTGAACGCACACCAAACCAAGCACTCAGCTTCAGTGGCACCCGCAAGACGGAGCCAAGGAATCGGATCGCCGTCCACAGCAATACACAACCCAGAATAAAAGTGGCCAGAGCCAGCCATACCGACGTTTCAACCTGCCAGTCACCCCAGGCCAGAAGGAGATATCCTGGATCCCGCGCAATCGCATTGACCAATAACCCGCCACCGATGAGGCCAAGGGTCAAATAAAGACTGATTCGTGCCATTCAGCGCGGCGCCTCGGCGCCCAGTCGCTCGACCTGGCTCTCGAGCAGGCTACGGGTATCAGTGAGATTCGGCAATGCGGGTGCGATGTCTTCTCCCCGCAGAGATTCTATGCCCTCGACCAGGCTCGTCACTCGCTCCGGGTCCTGCTCGACAAATAACGTCACAAATTCGGTTGCCCGACCCAGCGACTGCTCAAAGAGTTCCTGATTGGCCGACAACATGGCGATTTGCGCCTGCTCCAAAAGCATCCTCGCATTCTGGCGGGCTAGCGCCGCCCACTCGGGTGTCATCAGTTGCGCAATCTCGTCACTTCGTCGCCGGATGATCAGGTGATTCGAAAGTGCGGCTACGGCAGCCCGCCACCCGCCAGAAGCCTGATCCCACCCGGAGCGCTCGGGTACCTTTCCGGGCTTGTCTTTGGTCTCGTGCTTGCCAAACTCAAGTTGTAACTGATCGACCTGATCAATAATTGCTGACAAACGGGCATAGAGACCCACTTGGTCTACGCTTGGGACCGCGGCGAGTGCAGCGCAATCGCGCGCAATTGCCAGCCTCGCGGACTCAAATCTTGGTTCACCAGTGTCCCGTAATAATTCATCCGCCTGCCCGAGCAAACTCAATGCAGCATCTACATCTCGAGCAACCAGGAGCCGCTGACCTGCCAGGCGAGTGAGGAAAATCGCCTCCTGACCCAGCCAGGCTCGGCGGTCTACTGCGAGCAATCGGTCGACCTGATCCTCGACCCGTTTCATCCGGTTACTAATTTGCCGAGCAGACTCCGCTCGTTCCGCATTTTGACGAGCAGAACTCTCCGCAAGCGCTCGCTGCCACTCTGACTCTGCAATCGCCATGGCATTCTGGATTTCCCTGTCCGCCGAGGCGCTGGCGATTTTGGCAATCTCGGCGGGCGGCGTCGCTGCATCTTTTTGCCCGATCGAAACAACCTTCGATTCCATCGCCTCAAAGCGCTGCCAGATTTGTTCGGCCCAGGGCCAACCGAACCAATACCCCGCGGCGCCCAAGCAAGCCAACGTCAGCAAGGCGGCGAGTACCATTCTCCCCACCCACTGACCGCGTCGCCTGGCAGCAGATCGCTGAGGCGTCTCAGAATGTTCGGGTTCAGCCGGTTCTGTCATCCATTTCCATCCACCAATAGCATCGGTTTGATCGCATTCAAAAAACCTTGATCGCTCGCGTCTCGAGCACGAATCACCCTGTCCCAACCCAAATCAGCTGCCAGTCCGGCAACACGGTCGGATGGCACGATCACGGGTGATTGGAGCAGATACTGACTTTCGCTGCCAGCCAACAATTGCGACAAGCGTTGCAATATCTCACCACTACTGGCCTGAAATACCAACGGCTTGCCCAAGCGATTGAGCGGAGCCGGATCCGCATGGGGCCAGCATCTTCGATAGCAGCTCCACTCTTTTACCTGACTTCCGCGGCGCCTTAATTCCGTCGCCAACAGCTCACGGCCCCCCTCTCCCTTGACGATAACCGTATCGGGCATCACAGAAGCAGATAGCATCGGCAACGCCAATAGCCCCTCGGAATCCGGTTGCTCGGGCGCGAGCGCCTCAATACCCGAGGCCGCCAGGGTTTCCTGCGTTTTGCGGCCAACCGCCAACACCTTGATAGCGGGAGTTTCGTCCAATTCAGCGGCCAATTTTGGAATGCCGAACCGCACTGCATTGGCGCTGATAAAAATGCAGCAGCCGCCCGGCGAGAGCTCGGGAACAGCTGCCTGCTCCTCGTCTGGAATCGGCGAGATGCTGATTAGCGGCCAGACCACGCTCGCTATCCCGCTCCCTTGCAGCAGCGAGGACAGTCGCTGGCTATCCGCCTCCGTGCGCGTCAGAACAGCCGTGGTCATCCTCTAGCCGAGCGAATAAGCTCTTCAGCCCCCTGGGACAACAACATGTCAGCCACTCCTTCGCCCAAGAGCTCGGGGTCACCACCCCGCGCTTCCGCAGCGAGCAGCGCGCCGCCGTCTGCCGAACCCACCCGAGCGCGTAGCCATAAGCTATCGCCCTCCCGCTCTGCAAAAGCGGCGATAGGCACGTCGCAACCGCCGTCAAGGCGACGCACCACCGCGCGTTCGGCCAGTACTCTGGTTGCAGTTTCGTGATGATGGAGGGGGCCTAACAGCTGGCGGACTCGATCATCCTGCTCGCGAAACTCGATACCAACAGCGCCCTGTCCGGCGGCAGGAAGACTGAGATCGGGCGCAATAGACGCGCCAATTCGAGACTCGAAACCCAAACGAATCAAGCCGGCACAGGCG
>MDTG01343570.1_pt1 | contig 11661 bp, 11 predicted proteins | sample 811421 | NCBI WGS metagenome assembly MDTG01 (sample SAMN05326645, study PRJNA326480) | marine metagenome | isolation source: seawater | place: Pacific Ocean: South East | collected 2011
AATCCGCCCGGACCAAAATCTCCTGGGCCTCCAAAACCAAAATCTCCTGGACCTCCAGGACCAAAATCTCCTGGACCTCCAGGACCAAAGTCTCCTGGGCCTCCAGGACCAAAATCTCCTGGACCTCCAGGGCCAAAGTCTCCTGGGCCTCCAGGACCAAGAGGACCTCCTGCGAACCCATCACCTCCAACTGTTGCTGACAACGGATCTCCTCCGAACCCCCCAGGTGGTGGTGGAATTCCAGCAGCTGCAGCTGCTTCAGCCATTGCTTCTTCAGGAGATAACCCAGCAGCTAATGCGGTTTCAAAGGCTTCTCTTGCTGCTGCGTCTTGCTCTGGTGTAGGACCACCTGGTCCAAAATCTCCTGGTGGTAATGGCTCTCCATCGGGTCCGATAGGCGGGCCGTCAACTAATGGTTCACCATCTGGTCCAATAGGTGGACCACCAGGTCCAAAATCGCCGGGAGGTAATGGTTCTCCGTCTGGTCCAATAGGTGGACCATCAGCCAATGGTTCTCCGTCTGGTCCAATAGGTGGACCGCCTTCTCCAGGAGGTAGTGGTTCTCCATCGGGTCCAATAGGTGGACCACCTTCTCCTTCTGCTAATGGTTCTCCATCTGGACCAATTGGTGGGCCTTCCCCTTCGGGAGGTCCCTCTTCTGCAAGTGGTTCCCCATCAGGACCAACCGGCGGTCCCTCATCACCCTCTGGCAGAGGACCTTCTCCTTCCTCCCCTTCTGGAGGACCCTCTCCTTCCTCTCCTTCCGGAGGACCTTCACCCTCTTCTTGTAACTCCTCCTCGACAACCTCTTCTTCTACTGTTTCTTCTTCCTCTTGAGAATCTTCTTCCTGGCTTTGCTCTTGCTGTTGTTCCTGAGGTGGTGGCGGTGGTTGTGGCGTTGGAGCAACCACGGGAGTTGGAGGTAAAACATTTAAAGCTGTACCATAATTGGCTTGAATTTGTGCTGCACTTAAAATAACCGGTGGTGGTGGAGGGGCTGTAAAACTCGCTATACTTGTAGTTGCACCAACTTGTGCTAGAACTTGAGTTCCTCCAGCATTACTCACAGATATCTGTCCTACACCTCCGTCGGCATCTTGTAAAAGTGTAAAAGAGTTTTCATTACCTTCTACTGCGGCTTTACCTGCGACTGTGGTTCCTCTTATTCCAATTGTTGCAACTGGTGTTGAAACTTTCATTGCATCAGGTCCAGTTTTAGCAATCTCTCCACTTACAAAACTGAAAGCTCCTTCAACCATATCAACGGCCATACTTCCAGTTCCAGTTGCTGGATCATAAACAAGTTCATCTAAAACCATTTTTCCTCCCTCCGATAGTGAGAGAGTTGTTTTGTCAAGAAATACTAGCCCAATAGCCCCCGCCCCTGTAGTTTCAACAGTATCACCTTGAAAAACAGGATCGCCTGTTGAAAGATTGACAGTTGTTCCATCCAAACGAGTTGCTTTAGCCTCTCCTGAAACATTTGAAACTTCTCCAATAGACAGTGCATCAGTTCCAGCGGCTTGTGCATACTGCCCAGGTGTGAATGATCCAGATAATACATCAATTAGATTACCCTTAAGTAATAAACCATTTTCTGTTTTAAGTGAAGGAAGTTCAAAATTTGTAAAATAATCTACTAATAATATTTCACTTCCGTTTGGTGAAATTATTTGAAGGTCTGTTTGTGTTTTTGAGAAATTAGCCTTAGGCAGCCAACTTGGTAATCCATTAATGTCTAAGGTATTGCCTGAGTATAGCTTCGTGATAGAAGCGCTATCATTGAAATTTATTTTTTGAGTATTTCCTTTCATAACCTAAGAGATTAAATTATAGGCGATGTGATTGTATTTTAAAAGGTAAAAAAACTTAATTTACTCTACAAACTCAATTGATTCAATTGAAAGTTCACCCATCAAACTCATTAAAGTGTAACTATTTATGAGAACTTCAATCTTTGCTGCAATTGCATCGGCTTGGGCATTTATTAAAGCTGTCTCTCCACCTAAAACGTCAAGTAAAGTACGGTTTCCTGCTTGTCTTTCTTGTCTTGCAAGCTCTAAAAATTCACCAGAGATTCTTGCTTGATTGGTAAGAAATTGGGCATTTTGTTGAGCTGTTTTTAATCCATCCCATGTGGTTCTGAGCATTTGTTTAATCATATCTTCTTGATCTCTAATTCTTGTTGATGTAGCTATGTAAGACTCAACGGCAGCGTTTTTCCCGGCATATTCAGATAAACTGAGGTTTAAAGGATAAGCAAAATCTAATTTAGCAGAGGTTTCTCTTTTGAATCCAACAACACCTCCAAAATCTTGCTTCTCTGAATGACTTACAATTCCCTTAACGGTTGGGTATAACGACGATTTAGCAGTATTTATAGCCTCTTTTCCAATATCTTCACTAATCCTCGCAGCTATTAAAGTAGGATTGCTTTTCATAGTAATCTTCTCCGCTTCTTCCAAAGTGTTAGGTAACTTATCAAAAACTGATTTAAGCAGAATTAATGTATTTAAATCATCCGGAAATGAATTGAATACGTATTCAAACTCATGTCTGGAAGTTGCAAGCACACCTTCAAACTGTATAAGTCTTGCTTGAGCACCAGCTAATTGTGTTTTAGCTTGCAAAACATCTGACGTGAGCCCCCCACCAGCGGTTACTGCTGCGTCTTCTAATTCAGTTTGTTTTTTAATATTAGCAACGGACTGGATAGCGTATCTTACACTTTCCCGAGATTGAATAACTCTTAGATAAGCCGTTATTGCCCTTAATAAAATATCATTTTTTATTTGCGTTTCAGTGGCTTTAGTTTGTTTTAAGGATAACTTGGAAGTTTTAACAGTGGAGCTTGTCAATCCAAAATCAGTTATAGTTTGAGTAAGTTTTGCTGTGGCATCTCTGGCCATGAGTTGAGTATTATTACCAGGCCCATATTTAATAATATTTTCATGTCCGTAATTTGCTGTAACATCAAGAGAAGGAAAAAAACCACCTTTTGATTGTTTAACTCTCAGCTCTGCAGCTTTTACATCATTTTTTGTAGCGAGGATCGTTTTGTGATTATTGAGAACAGATTTCAACGCAGCCTTAAGATTGTAAGGAACAGTATCTGAATTATCTTGAGCTATTGAATTATCCCAAAGCAAGATAAAAATTAATATATTTAAAAAATATTTTCCCATTCAGTGCATTATTATATCCACATTTTAAAAAGTGTGGATAACTTTCTTACGACATATTTCTACATTTGTTAATATTTAGCATGATTTCTTTGAATAATCTAGATATAAACTTTTATCTCCAAGTAATTTTAGAAAATTTTTAAATAAAGTTTCTGTTTCGTCATTATATCTTATTTCGTGCTTAAGCCTTCCTGCTAATTTTATACCAATTTCTGGACCAAACATCAATGATGACAAAATATCAGCATCTAAAATAATTTTTTCTAAATCATCAACAACATTTTTTGGTTTCACAGGAAAAAAAGTGCTTTGAAAAATCCTTTTAATTCTGACTAACTCTTTATGACTTAAGATTTTTTTAAATAATATTCTCCTTAGATCATTGTAACTTTTATTTTCTTGAAAATATGGTTCCTTGATTAAGACTCTTCTACCTTGATGATTCATATCATGAGTAAGTGCAATTATAGCTAAGAGTATTCTATCCTTATACTTTAAATTGACTTGCTTAGCTAAAATACAAGAAACGATTAAAACTGATTTAAAATGATGTTGATCGTGATACGTATTAAAATTGATATTCCTAGAGCAAATATTTGCCATTTGTTTCAATATCTTTGAATATCTGTCTAATTTAAAAACCCTAAGTTCATTTAAACATAAAATCGTAAGTAGAAATAAATCGGGTTTTTTTTGGTTAGAGATAATGAATTTTTTTAGAATGTTTTTAGTCTTAGGCCAGTTATTAATAATATAACTAATTTTTGGATACCCTTTACCAATTGTCTTTGTCTTCATTTACTTTTCATTACCCAAATTCCATCCCAGTTATTTGGATTTTCTTTGATTAATAAATTACATCTGTCGATGTATGTTTTCGACAAATTATCATTTGAATTAACTTTGAGACATTCATTGAAAGATGTGATTGCTTTTTCGAACTCACCACCTCTATAAAATTTTCGTCCCTCATTAAAATGATTTACTACATCCATTAAATTTGGAAATGTTTTATCGTTATGATAATCAAGAACCTCATGTACCCCGACTGGTTCATTTTTACCTTTTACAACTACATCATCTATATACCTAATCCTGTATGTTCCTTTTAATTTTTTAAATGTATAATCACTAATTAAGATTCTAGCGCTATATTGCTTGCAAGCACTTTCAAGCCTAGCCGCTAAATTTACTCCATCACCAATCATTGTATAATCCATGCGTTTTTGAGACCCAATATTTCCAGCAACAATTTTATCAGTATTTAAACCTAACCCCATATCAACAGGGGGCTTTCCATCTTTTTCCCTCTGATCATTCCACTCCCACAACCTCTTGATCATATTTATTCCAGCTTTTACTCCTCTATCTTCATCATCTTCGTGAGAGATTGGAAGGCCAAATGCAGCCATAATTGCATCTCCAATAAATTTGTCCAACATTCCTCCTTGCTCAGATATACATTCAACCATAATTTCAAAATATTCGTTTAATAACTTTACTGTTCCTTGAGCTCCTAATGATTCAGTGATTGTTGTAAAACTTCGCAAATCAGAAAATAATAAAGTTGCTGTTGTTTCTAAACCTCCCATTATATCAGATCCATCCTCTAGAAGCTGATCCGCAATTCCGGGGTCCATATATCTCGACATAGTTGATTTCATTCTTTTTTCTGAAGATATATCCTCAAACATTAAAAGAGTTCCCAAAAAGTTATCTGCTTGATCTGTTCTTCCGTCACTGTCATCATTTATGAGAGGAAGTATTGTAAGATTGACAGAAATTTTCTCTATTTTATCTGTTTCGTCGTTAACTACCTCAATTTCTGCATCAACTATTATTTCTGGCTCTCTAGATTCACCTACACTCTTAATTTTGTCATAAATCCATTGTTTGCTTTGTGAAAAGAAATCTTTAGAGTTTTTCTTTATTATATCTGAGTCTTTTGTTTGTAAAATTTTTAAACCAGATTTATTACAAGTAACAATCTCATCATCGCTATTGATTGTGATTACACCATTGGACATACTTGAAAGCATACTCTCATTATATTTTCTGGATTTTGAGACATCCTCAAAAAGCTTTGCATTTTCAAGTGCAATTGCAACCTGTTGAGTAAAAGCTTTGAGCCTAGATTCATCTTCTTCTGTAAATTTACCACCACTTTTATTTAAAACTTGAGTACAACCAATTACTTTTCCTTCTTTGTTAACAACTGGTACACAAAGTATTGATCTTGTAAAATATCCAGTCTGTTTGTCGAAGGATGGGTTGAATCTCAAGTCAGCATATGCATAGGGAATGTTCATAGTTTTTCCAGACGTAAATACAGTACCTGCAATACCAGCTGTATTAGGAAGCCTTATTTCTCCAATTCCTTCTCCCATTGCAACCCTTGAAAATAATTCGTTTGTTTTTTCATCATTTAGAAACAAAGTTGCTCTATCTGCATTAAGCATTCGTGTTGCTTCTTCCATGACCCTTTGAAGTAAAGCACCAAGATCAATTTCTGCAGTCACATCAGATACAATACTTATAAATTCCATTTCTTTAGCTCTTTTTTTTTTCAAATTGTTCTGTATTTTGTGCATTTTGAATTGATACTGCTGCTTGTGTTGCTATGGACTCAACAAAAAATAAATTATCTTTCGTAAATCTTCCCTTATTTTTATTTAAAACTTGGATTACTCCAATTGTTTCTCCATCAACAGTTTTTACCGGACAACAAACCATATTTTTGGTTTTGTAACCTGTCTCTTGATCAACTTCTTTGTTGAACCTTGAATCACTGTAAACATCATGAATTACTTCACCTTTTTTTTTTTGAAAAATCGCTCCAGCAATTCCAACATTATTGAGTATCCTGATTTCTCTTGTTAATTCACCTTGAGCAATTCTCGAATAAAGCTCATTGGTATCACTATCATTTAGAAATAAGGTTCCTCTATCTGCATCCAATTCTTCAGTCACAAATTCAATTAAAGTCCACAAAATTTTCTCTAAACTTTTAAGCCCGGCAATCTTCCTAGATATCTCTAATAGAAGTTCTGTCCTTCTCAGTTTTTCAATAGTATCATTTATATTAATTTCTTTTTTTTTCATTTAAAAATACTCATTTTATCTATTTCTTAATTTTATTTTCATACTTAACTATAACTTTTTCAAGCTCATCTCTTAGAGATTGAGTTGAATTTTTGAGTTGTTCGATTTCGTCACTTGATGTGACAATTGCTTTTTGAATTGCCTCTTTTTTGGAAAATTTTAAATTTTCTAGCTCTTCTCTTAAAACACTAGCTGAATTTTTCAATTCTTTAATTTCAGATGAAGCATTTTGAACAGCCTCTTGGACAGCTCTTTGTTTTTCAAATTTCAAACTCTCTAATTCCTCCCTCAAGACACTAGCTGAATTTTTTAATTCTTTAATTTCAGATGCTGCATTTTGTATAGCTTCTTGTACAGCCTTCTGTTTTTCAAATTTTAAATTTTCTAACTGGATTCTAAGCTCCTTAATTGACTGTTTGAGCTGACTCATTTCATCATTCTTGTTAGAAATTGCTTTTTGAACTGCAGAGTTTTTTTCAAACAATGATTGATCAAGCTGTTCTCTCAGAGAATTGATGGTCGAGAAGAGATCCCTGGTTTCTTCACTGTTTTCTGATTTAATTTTTTGAATCAGTTCATTCAATTCAAAATTAAAGTTTGGATCCTCCAACTTATATTTTTCAATAAACTTTCCCACAATTAATTTCCTATTTTATTCTATTTTTTCTTTTTGATCTAAACAATAATAATATCTAAATTCTTTGATTTCTGAACTATTTATTAATTTCCATGTTAGGTTGGATCCTTTTTGGATTTTAAAATAATCAGCACAACCTTTTTCTAATTCAAGAACAGCTAAGATTTTTTTTTCAGATTTTATTAAAGTTTTAGATTTAGGAATACCCTCTTTAATTGACAATACTGTACCTTTATAATCAATAAATATTATTTCTAACGGAATGAAAGTATTATACATCCACATTGTTACTTTTTGTGGTTTTTCGTATAGAAATAGCATTCCATTATGTTCATTAAGACTTTTTACATTCATTAACCCCTTTTTTTTGCTTTGAGTATCAATTGCTACTTTTACCTTAAATTTTATTGAATCACTGACACTGATAATTGCAAATTCAGATGCGTTGATAAATGAAGTTTTGTATATTAAAAATAAAAAAATGAATAATTTAAGGCTTGAAACTTTCACCTTTTTTGATTCTTTCTAAACTTATTTGTGCACCAAGACTTAAATTTTTTTCTTCTTGGTCTTTTTCAAGGTTTTTATGATCATTTATTGTAAGAGATAAATCATATTTTTCTGATAAATTTCTAAATATTTTTACGTTGTATGAAGAAAGCTTATTACTTTCAGAAGAATCATTTAAAGTAATTTTCTTTTCTTTTTTAAGTCTATCTATTGATTTTGAGAGTCTATTTTTCATATATTTTGTTTACTATTATTTATACCACATTATGATATATTATGAACAATTTTGATGAAAAATTAGTTAAAATTAAAAATGAAATGGAAAATGTGAGAGAACTTTATGTAAAAGGTTTTATAACTAAAGAAGTTTATCAAAAGGAAACAAGAAATTTATTTGAAATGGCGACTGAGTATGGAGCATAAACAAAAAATTCAGAATTTAAAAGAATCTATTCTAGAATTAAATAATTTATCATTAAGCGAGAAAAATAACTTACTAGAATCAATTGAGATGCTATGGCTTAATGCCAGTGTTAGAAAAAAGAAGAAAGATATGATAATGCCAGATAATGCCAATGAAAATATCTTAAGAATCAGACAACTTTTAGCTGCCGCTTGGTCAGAAGATTTAAAAGAATAGATAGTTTATTATTTATCTCTTTTTATAACATGAAACCCAAACTCTGTCTCAATAGGCTCGCTTATTTCTTCAACATCTAGGTTAAATGCGCATTCCTCGAATGATTTAACCATCATACCTTTCCCAAATTCTCCTAAGCTGCCACCAGAAGAAGCAGAAGAACAATCTGAGTGTTTAGATGCCAGGTCTCTAAAGTTAGCTTTATCTTCAGTCAAACTTTTGAATATTTCATCAATTAATTTTTTTGCATCACCCTTAGAAAGATCAGAGCGAGAATCTCTTGACTCGGAATGCATTATAAGTATGTGTGAGGCTGAAATCTTATCCATTTTTGTTTAAAGAAAAATTTGTAATATTTATAAAATAGACTAAAGCAAAAAATATGTAAATAGTAGAATAATTAATAGTATAATAAATAGAACAATAAAATGTTACAGGCAATAAAAAAGCTAGAAAAAATAGTGAGATGTTAAATTGTGTAATCGTGTTGAAACTCGTACGATTTTTTATTTGAAATTGAAAAACAAAACTACAAATAGAAAAACTTGCAGCTAAGGAGATAAAAAGTTTTAAGAAATCAATACTATATGTTGAGTCGTGATTTATAAAAGAACAGACTGTAGCTAGTAGAATAATTGATACATTAAAAAAAATTACTGATCTTCTTTTACCTACTAAATTGGCTAGAGGCGTTACGAAAACAAGGGTCATAATACTCAAGAATAAATATAAATAATCATAACTTAGAAAATGTAAATTTTCAGGATTTGAAAATTTTGGGAGCCAGTTCGAGGACGAAAAAATAGAAAAAGATAACAAAGGTATAATTATCAAGAAATTTGTAATTAAAGAGCTAGGTAAACTAAAATATTTGAATTCGCTATATTCAAACTGTAAAGAAATTTTAGTCTTTAAGACAAACTTAAAAATTATCAACTTAATCAGAATTAGAAGTATGATAATTAAATAGAAAATCTTCCATCCACCTTCATTTAAAAAATCATTTGAATAAATCTCATTTAGTAACATGTAAACCAAAGCACCGAATGACAATCCAAGTGCATATATAAACCAATTTTTAATTTCACATAAATTACAGTTAAGCGTTTTTCCGTTAAAATTAACACCTCTATAAGCTAAAGAGGTAAGAATACCAAACGTTACCCTTCCTATTCCAAAAATAATAATTGATAGTACATTCGAAATATCGGTAAAGACTAAAATATGTAATAAATATGATAATATTATTAAAATTAAAAGATTAGCTTTAGATAAAAGTTCTCCCTTTAATAGACTCTTAATTTTTAAATCAAATATTCTGGAAACAAAAGACAGAAGTATTAAAAAAGTCATAAAAATTAAGGAAACTCTTGTATCATAAGTATTGAAAAAAAAAGATGACAAATATGTTAAAATCGACAAGCTTACTGATAAATCCAGTCCATCAATAAAGGGTATGATGTCATTTCCTTCTAATGTTACATTTTTTGGTTTTTTTCGTTGCATATTTACTTCAAGATAATTGATAATAAATTTTTCAGCCCATTGACCCTTTTAATATCTTCAACTTTTTCATTATAATAAAATAGTTTAGAGTTAGGTAATAACCTTAAATGCTTTGGATTTTTTTTAACAAGTTTGATGATATCCTCAATTTTATTCATCTTATCAGCTTTAAATTCTAGTACAAATCCTTTATTGCTGAAATCTATTTTATTGATATTTGCTTTTTTTGCCATTATTTTTATTTCTAAAATATGAAAAAGATTTTTGAAGGAAATTGGTATTTTTCCAAATCTATCATTTAAGTTAGTAAGCATATCCTTCAAATCATTAATATTATCAATATCAGATATCTTTCTATAAAGGTTAAGTCTAATATCAATATCTTTAACATATTCCTCTGGTATACTTACAGGAAAACCAAGCCTTATAACTGGTGACCAGTCATCATCAACTGATTTTGTATTTGTTATCTCATCAACAGTTTCTTTAAGCATTTTATAGTATAACTCAATCCCTACTTCTTTGATATGGCCAGATTGTTCCTCACCAACAATATTACCACCACCTCTGAGATCCAAATCGTTTGATGCTATTGATAGTCCAGCACCTAAGCTTTTAATTCTGGAAATAATTTGCAATTTTTTCAGAGAGTCTTCTTTTAATTTTCTAAAATCATCTATAACCAAATATGCAAATGCTTGTCTAGATGATCTTCCTACTCTTCCTCTTAGTTGATATAATTGTGATAAGCCAAAAAGATTTGGTTTTTCTATGATAATGGTGTTTACATTTGATACGTCCAAGCCTGACTCAATCATTGCTGTTGATATTAATAAGTTTGATTTTTTTTTAAAGAATCTTTCATATGAATTTTCAATTTGACTGCTAGGTAGTTTGCCATGGATTATATCGAATTCGAGGTTAGGAATCATTCCAATTAAATTCTTCTTAATTTTATCTAAATCTTTAATTCGTGGGGCAACGTAAAATACCTGACCATTTCTTTCAATCTCATTTTCAATTATTTGCTTTATCTGTTTTCTCTCGAAACGCATTAGAAAGGTTTTAATATTCAATCTGCTTAAAGGTGGAGTTTTTATCAAAGAAATATTTTTTAATTGAAAAATTGACGACTGCAATGTCCTGGGAATTGGGGTCGCACTTAAGGTAAGAACATGACAACTGGGCTTAATTTTCTTTAATTTTTCTTTTTGTTCAACGCCGAAGCTTTGCTCCTCATCAATGATAATTAAACCAAGTTTATTAAAAACTATATCACTAGAAAAAATGGCATGGGTACCAATTAATATATCAATTTCACCATTTTTCAGTCTTTCTTTTATTCTTTTTTTTTGACTTTCTGATTCTTTTCTAGAAATCCTTTCAATAACATATTCAAAATTTACAAATCGTTTTCTAAAATTTCTTTCATGTTGATTAACTAGCAAAAGCTTGGGACATACAAGTGCAACCTGATATCCCGAAGAAATTGCTATAAATGCTGCTCTCATAGCTATTTCGGTTTTGCCAAACCCAACATCTCCACATAACAGTCTATCCATAGGTTGTCCTGAGGATAAATCATTTTCAATTTGATATATTGATTTCAACTGATCGGATGTTTCTGTAAATTCAAATTCAGAAGAAAACTTTTCGTATTCTAAGCTATTTGGCAACAAGATATCACCCTTCTTAAGTTTGCGTTCTGCTGCTGTTTTAATCAATGTTTTCGCAATATCCTTTATTCTTTTTTTTACAATTGATTTCTTTTGTTGCCAATTTTGAAGACCAAGCTTATCTAAGCTCACACTTACATCGCTGTGTCCATACCTTGAAATTAAATTTAAATTTTCAACTGGAATTAACAACTTATCTCCTCCGAAATATATTATCTCAATGAATTCTAGTGAAATATTATTTAAGTTTTTTACTTTTAGACCATTATACCTTCCCACACCGTGATCATTATGGACAATATAATCTCCAATCTTTAGAGTTGAATATTCCTCAATTAAGTTTTCTTCTTTAATATTTTTTTTTATATTTTTCCTTAAAGATTTTTCAAATATATCGTCTTCGGA
>MDTG01412975.1_pt1 | contig 11661 bp, 15 predicted proteins | sample 811421 | NCBI WGS metagenome assembly MDTG01 (sample SAMN05326645, study PRJNA326480) | marine metagenome | isolation source: seawater | place: Pacific Ocean: South East | collected 2011
CTCCAGGTTTTAAAACGCGGTAAGCTTCTGCCAATGCTTTATCCAAATTTTTTGTGTTTCTTAAACCAAAACTAATAGTATAAAAATCAAATGAATTGTTTTTTATAGGAAGCTTTTCGGCATGAGCAACTAACCAATTTAAATTCTTAAACTCACTCAATTTTTCTTTTCCTTTTTTGATCATTCCTTTATTTGGATCTACACACGTTATATTGGAATTATTATTTGTATAATCTAAAAAAAGTTTTGCTATATCTCCTGTACCACAAGCTACATCAATTAATTTTTTATTGGGTGATGGATTCATCATATTTAGAAGACTTTTTTTCCATAATCGATGGACTCCGAAAGACATTAAATCATTCATCAAATCATATTGACCATAAACTTGATCAAACACATTTTGTACTAGTCCTTTTTTATTTTGTAGATATTGTGGCATAATAATAAATTATATATTGAATATAGTATTAAATGCCAGAATTACCAGAAGTAGAAGTAGTAAGACAATCACTAGATAAAAAAATTAAACAAAAAAAGGTAAAAAAAGTAGTAGTTCGAAATAGAAATTTAAGATTTAAGATACCTTTGAATTTTGAGGCTTTTTTGAAAAACAAAAAGATAATTAAAGTTAATAGATTTTCTAAATATTTAATCTTGTGTTTGTCTAATAAAAAATATTGCTTATTACATTTAGGGATGTCTGGGACAGTACATTTAGTAAGTGAAAATAATAAAAAAATTTTTACAAATACAAGTTTTTATAACTCACCTAAGCTTCCAAAAAATCACAACCATGTAGAAATTATTTTTGAAAATTTAAAAATTGTTTATAATGATCCTAGAAGATTTGGTTTTTTTCTAACTATCAATAATTTAAGTTTATTAAAAAAAAAATTCATAAATTTAGGACCTGAACCGTTCCAATCAGAATTTAATTTGAACTATATTCTTTCTTTTTTTAAGCAAAAAAAAAAAAAATATTAAAAGTTTTTTACTAGATCAAAATTTTGTTTCTGGAATTGGAAATATATATGCGAGTGAAATATTATTTTTAAGTAAAGTTAATCCATTTAAAAAAGCTTATTTATTAAAAGAAAAAGATTGTAAAAAAATTTTAATAAATTCAAGAAAAGTGCTATTAAACGCAATTAAAAAGGGCGGATCTAGTATAAGAAATTTTAAAAATATTCTCGGCAAAGTCGGAAATTTTCAAAGAGAGTTCAAAGTTTATAAAAGAGAAGGATTAAATTGTAAAAGGTTTAAATGCCAAGGTATTATTAAAAAAAAAAACTATTTCAAATAGATCAACTTTTTTTTGTAATTCTTGTCAAAAATAATTCATTATTTGATTGACCGATATTAATTCTCAAGCTATACCCCTGCGCATATGGCTAATACGAAATCAGCAATTAAAAGAATTCGAAGAATATCTAAGCAAACTTTGGTTAATAAAGCTAGGAAAAATAGATATAAAAATGCACTTAAAAAGATGAATTTAATGATTAAAAATAAAAAAAAAGCTGAAGCTTTAAAATTCTTACCTAAGTTGAATTCAGAACTAATGAAAATTGCAAAAACAGGAATAGTAAAAAAACAGAATGCATCAAGAAACGTTTCTAGAATAACAAAAAAAATTAGTTCTATTTAATTTCTATACTTGTAGTTGAATCAACTTAAAGCATACACTGTATATACTGTTATGAAATTTAAACTATCAACATTTAGATTTAGTAAATAAATAATTAAAAATCATTCAACTCAAGATTTATTTTAATAAGCAAGTTTCTTTTGAGTAAAAAATTTTTTTTCAAAACAAAAAAAAATTGCACAATCATAGATTTAATCTTTTTTTAAATTTTAACAATTAATTCTTGCAAATATTTTCAGATAGCCCTAACTGGTACATCTCCTTATAAAAATGAATAAACCTATTATAAATAAAAATTTAGAAAAAACAGAGCCACAATCATTTGATTGGGACTTAATTCAGTTAGAAATGAAAAATAAACTAGGAGCTGAAATTTATGATAGTTGGCTCAAAAAAATAAATTTTTTAGAAGAGTTTAATAATTATATATTACTAAGCGTTCCAACAAGATTTATTAGAGATTGGATAACATCAAGATATTTAGATCAGATTCTTCAGATCATAAAACGTAAAAAAAAAAGTATTATAAGAATAGAATTTAAAATATTAGACCAAGAAAACAATAAGAGCAAATCTTCGAGAGAAATTATTCAAACCTCTAATATAAAAGAAAATGTATCTTTTATAAAAGACTCATATCTTCAGTATAATAGAATTGATCCAAACAAAACTTTTAGTAATTTTTTAACTGGCTCAAGTAATAAACTTGCTTATGAAGCCTCATTTAAGGTATCTGAAAATATTTCACATTATAATCCACTTTATATTTATGGAGGTGTTGGAATGGGGAAAACCCACCTATTAAACTCTATAGGATTTCAGCTTAAAAAAGAAAATAAAGTGATGTTTATCTCTGCAGAGCGATTTATGTATCAATTTGTAAAGTCGATAAAATCTAATGAGATGGTAAAGTTTAAAGAATATTTTAGAAATACTGATGTTTTGTTGATCGATGATATTCAATTTATGAATGGCAAAGAAGCAATGCAAGAAGAGTTCTTTCATACTTTCAATGCTCTACTAGATAAAGGGTCCCAAATTATTATTTCTGCAGATAGAGCTCCAAATAAGTTATCAAGAATTCAAGAAAGAATTAAATCAAGATTTTCTGGAGGTTTAGTAGTTGATATTCAAAAACCTGAACATGACTTAAGAAAAAAAATTATTAAAAATAAAGCTGAAGAATTGGGCAGTATATATTCTGATAAGATACAAATTTCCGCTGAAATTCAAGAATTTATTGCAACTGAGATAACTACAAGCATTAGAGAGCTAATTGGGGCCATTAATCGTATAGTATCATTCTCTAGAATTTATAATAAAGTTCCAAATTTATCTGAAACCAAAGTTATTTTGAAAGATCTTCTTAATTTATCAGAAACTAAAGTAACTATTGATTTGATACAAACAGTTGTATGTAAATTTTTTAAAATTAATAAAAATGAAATGTTATCTTCTAGAAGATCAAGATACTTAGTAAGACCAAGACAAACAGCAATTTATTTAACTAAAATTTTAACATCAAAATCACTACCAGAGATTGGAAGAGAGTTTTCTAATAGAGATCACACAACAATCATTCATTCTGTTAAAACAATAGAAAAACTAAAAGAAAAAAATCCTGATATGGTGGATAATATTAATAAAATAAAAAATCAGATACTATATAACAATCAAGGTAATGAAATTTAATTTAAATCAACATGATCTTCAGCAAGCACTTAATTATTGCCAGGGTGTTATCGAAAAAAGAAGTACCTTGCCAATCTTATCCAATGTCTTGCTAGATGCTAATAATTCAAAATTGACTATTACAGCAACTGATCTAGATCTAATTTTTATTCATCAAATAAGTAATATTGAAGTACTGGAGGAAGGAAAAACGACAACAACATCATCGATTATGTATGATATTGTTAGAAAATTTTCATCAGGAAAAAAAATTAATCTATCTTTAACAGACTCAAACAAACTTTTGTTAGAGTCAGAAAAGTCAATATTTAATTTAAATTGCATTAATCCTTCAGAATTTCCACTGACAAATGAAATTTTTAATGAAAATGAATTTATTTTAAACTCAAAACAACTCTTAAAACTATTGAATAAATGTAAATTTTCTATCTCCAATGATGAGACCAGGCATTATTTGAGTGGTATTTATTTTCATCAATCAGAGGTAGAGGACAAGAATTATTTAACTTGTGTAGCAACAGATAGTCACCGAATGTCTATATCAAAAATTAGATTGGATCAAAAAATTAATTTTGAGCCAATTATTTTACCAAAAAAAACTATTTTTCAACTTTGCTCATTATTAGATAACTATGATGGTGATGTAAAAATTTCAAATATAAAATCAAAAATTAAATTCGAATTAAATAACAGTATTTTAATTTCAAAAGTGATTGATGGAAAATTTCCTAATTACATTCAAGTTATTCCAAAAAATAATCAAAAAAAATTAGAAATAGATCTTAAATTGTTTTTAGGATCTGTAGATAGGGTAGCATCAGTTTCATTGGATAAAAAAGATGGGGTAAAATTTAGTCTAACCAAAGATAGTCTCAATCTTTCAGTAAATAATACAAATAGTGGTGATGGAAATGAAACTTTAATAGTTAAATTTGATCATGATTTAGAAATAAGCTTTAATTCAAGATATTTAATTGATGTTGCTTCTCAGTTGGATGGTGAGAAAATTGAAATTTTTTTAAATGAGACAGGTTCTCCTGCATTAATTAAAGATCCAGGCGACTTTGATAGCATATATGTCGTGATGCCCATGAAAGGTTAATTTAAAAAATTTAACTCGTTGTAAATATCATTTTGTAAAATTCTTATAAATTCTTCCTTTGATAGACCAGCTGAAATTGGCTTTAAAATTGAAATAGTGATAGTTTTATTACTATTTTTTTGTCCCTTTTTAGGCCAGACATAACCAGAGTTAATTGCCACTGGTTGACAAGTTATTTTTAATTTTTCGTAAATTGTAGATGCTCCTTTCTTAAAAGGTGGTCTTTCATCTGGTAAAACTCTTGTTCCTTGTGGAAAAATAATAAGTGGGCGATCAGTGTAATTGATCATTTTTGATATCTTATCAAAAAAACCTAAGTTATCCTTTGAAATCTTACTTCTTTTTATTGAAATAGATCCAATCTTTTTTAAATACCAACCAAAAATAGGAATAAAGATTAATTCCTTTTTTAAAATAAATACTGGTGAATTAAAAATAGTTTGTAAAAAAAATGTCTCAAACATCGATTGATGTGAAGCAGCTATAAAAAATTTTTGATTATTAATAATATTTTCTTTTCCTTTAATAATTATTTTTGTAAATAAAATTTTTTTTAAACAAAAGCCTGTCCAATAACCCATTAATTTACCACCAAAAATCACAACTTTCTGAGGTAAAAAAAATGCAGGTAAAAAAATTATAGAAATAAAAATTATTCCAGTAAAAAAAGAAATTGAAAATATGAAGTTTTTAATCATTATTTCAAATACTAGACTAAATTGATATGTTTTTGCCTTTTTTTAATAACTTTTATTTTTGACCCTCGTATTAATAATTCCTCAGGCTTAGGTCTTATATTATAGTTTGAACTTAAAGACATACCATAAGCTCCAACATCACAAATAGCTATTATATCTTTTTCTTTTAATTCTTGAAACTTTTTTAAAGTTGCAAATTTGTCTGTAGTTTCACAAATCGGTCCTACAAACTCAAAAACTTGGTTTGAATTTTTATTAATTTTTTTTGCTGGCAAGATATTATGAACAGCCCCATATAAAGCTGGTCTTATTAAGTCATTCATTGCCGCATCTAAAATAATGAAATTTTTTCTCCCATTTTTTTTAATATAAATTATTTTAGAAATTAAAGTTCCCGTATTTCCAATAATAGATCTTCCAGGTTCAAATATAATTTTGGATTTATGTTTTTTTAAAAATTTTCTAATCGCAATATTATATTTTTTATAATTCAGCTTTTTATTGTTTTTATTGTACTGAATACCCATGCCCCCGCCCAGATCAATATATTCAAATTTATAATTAAGTTTATTTATAACTTTATCTATTACACGCAGCATTCTTTCATAAGGTTTATGGTCTAGAATTTGACTTCCAATATGAACACTTAAACATTTTAAACTAATATTTTTTGAACTTTTACAGTACTTCACAAGTTTAATAAATGTTTTTTCGTTAACACCAAACTTATTTTCTTTTTTCCCAGTTGAAATTTGATTTAAAGTTTTTGCATCTGTATTTGGGTTTATTCTAATTCCAATATGTACTATCTTTTTTTTTAATTTTGCGATTCTGTTAATTTCTTTTATTTCACTTTCAGACTCAGCATTAATAAGTAATATTTTCTTCTCTATTGCATATTTAATTTCATCCGATGTTTTTCCAACTCCAGAAAAAACAATTTTATTTGGACTTACACCAGCCTTAATAGCCATCATTAACTCACCTACTGAAACTACATCTGCACCTAAACCAAATTTTTTTATTTCTCTTATTAAGTCTAAGTTAGTATTTGATTTTACTGAGAAACATATTAGTGGTGAAAAAGATTTAAAACTTTTTTTAAAGTTATCTATATTATTTTTTAATTGTTCATAGGAGTAGCAATAAGTTGGTGTGTTATATTTTTTAGCTATATTATTTATATCAACTTTTTCTATTTTAAGCTTTTTATTAATATACTTCATTAAACTTTTTTTATAACGATATCTTGCAATTTAGTTTTGTTATCAGATCCCTTATATTTTGGGTCTCCTTTTTTTCCACAAGCAACTATTAAGCAACAGACCATCAAAGCTAAAGTAATTTTTTTAATCATTTTATTTTTTATATTTCATTATCATTTTTTTAATATTATCAAAAGATGTTCCACCATAAGATTTTTTAGAATTAACAGAATTCTTTAAATCAAACACTTTTAAAACATCGATTGTTAGTTTTGGTTCAATTTTCCTTAATTCATCTAAGGTTAACTTATCAAGATTTTTTTTCTTTTTTTCTGCCATATTAACTATAGATGCTGTTTTTTGGTAAGCTTTTCTAAATGACATTGAGTGATTTTTCACAAGATAATCAGCCAGGTCTGTTGCTGTGATATGTCCATAATTTGTTAATTCCATCATTTTTATTTTATTTGCACTTATATTTTTAAGAATTTCATTAAATATTTTTAAACAATCCATTAGTATATCGTTGGACTTAAATACAATTTCTTTATCATCTTGTAGGTCTTTAAAATAAGATAAAGGAAGTCCTTTTAAAATTGTTAACATTGAAAATAAATTTCCGTAGATGCTACCAGATTTGCCTCTCAAATATTCTAGAAAATCTGGATTTTTTTTTTGGGGCATTATTGATGAACCTGTTACGATTTTATCTGATAAATTTATCAAATTAAAACTTTCAGAATTCCAAATAATAAGTTCCTCTGAAATTCTAGAAATATGCATAGAGCACACAGACACAGAGTATAAAAAATCTAAAACAAAATCTCTATCTGAAACAGTATCTATTGAGTTGTTAGTAGGTCTTATAAAACCAAGTTTTTTAGTAGTATAATTTCTATCAATATTAAAAGATGTACCGCTAAGGGCAGCTACTCCTAAAGGGTTTTCATTTAGATTTTCTAAGTTTTTTGTAAATCTTTTTTTATCTCTATTAAACATTTCAACATAAGCCATTAAGTAGTGAGCAAAAGAAATAGCTTGAGCATTTTTTAGATGAGTAAAACCAGGCATAATTGTATATATATTTTTTTCAGCTAATTTTAATGTGCTCTTAATTATTTTATCTAAAGTATTATTGATTTCCTTAGTAGCTGATTTTGTCCAAATTTTAAAATCTGTAATTACCTGATCATTTCTTGATCTCGCTGTGTGAATATAACCTGCTTCTTCACCAATTATTTGGAAAAGTCTTTTTTCGATGTTAATATGAATGTCCTCAAATTTTTTATTAAATTCAAATTTTTTATTTGATATTTCCTTTTTTATCTTGTTGAGACCATAAATAATTTTATTTTTAATTTTAAATGAAATTATTTTTTGTTTAAACAACATTTCTACATGAACAATAGAACCAGCTATATCCTCTTTATAAAGCCTTTTATCAATATCAATAGAGCTTCCAATTTTTTGGAAAAGCCCAGAAGTACTATCTTTTATTCTAGAGGACCATATTGTCTGATTGTTTTTATTTTTTGCCATGATAATTAACTATACCTATTTAGCATGAGATTTTTAATAATATTTATTTTTTTACTAACTAATTCACTTGCAGATGAGGCCACAGATATAAAAAATCTTGTTATCAACAAAGAATTAAAAAAATATGATGGATTAACGTTTCTAGACGCTAAAAATGAGCAATTAAACTTAAATGAGTATAAAGGTAAATTGATTATACTTAATTTTTGGGCAACATGGTGCGCTCCTTGCAAAGAAGAAATGCCTTCTTTAGATTTATTACAATCCAATAATAGATTAAACAATTTGAAAATATTTCCGATTAATGTCGGTCAAGAAAATGCTGAAAAGGCTGCAAAGTTTTTCAAAAGTTTAAAAATACAAAATTTAAATCTATATTTTGACTCATCTGTAAACTTAACAAAAAAATTTGGTTTACGAGGAATACCTACATCAATTTTATTTAATAAAGAGGGTAAAGAGTTTGCGAGAATTATTGGTTCAATTAATTTTCAAGATGAGAAATTTTTAAATTGGCTGAGTAAGTATAATTAGTTCTTAAAGAAATAAGCAAAACCAACTAAAGCAATTATTGCTATAAATTGTAATAAAACTCTTAATTGCATTAATTTATTAGAATATTTTTTACTTGTTTCTCCACCTTTAAACAAAGTGCCAATACCTAAGATAAGAACAATTCCAACTGCTAATAATAAAGCTATAGATAATATTTTTACAAATATTCCAGTTATCATAAAACTATTGTAGGGTGTTTTTAAAATAAAAAAACATAAATAATTCAGTATGACATTTTGCCTAGACACAACCATTACTAGACCAGATGAAGGTAAAGAAATCAAAAATGCAATTATTTTACTCCACGGTTATGGGGGTGATGGAAAAGATATTAATATGTTATCATTAAATTGGCAGAGACATTTACCCAATACAATCTTCATTTCACCTAATGGTCATGAGCCATGCCAAATAAATCCATCGGGCTTCCAATGGTTTGATTTATCAATAGATGATCCTAAATATATTTTAGAGCAGTCTTTAAAAGCTGAAAAGAAATTAAGTAAGTTTATTGATCAGGTTAAAGAAAAGTTTAATTTAGAAAACAAACAGATTAGCTTATCTGGTTTTAGTCAAGGTTGTATGATGTCTATAAATTTAGGACTAACATCTAATGAAGAATATAATTGTATTGTTGGTTTTTCTGGTAAAATTATTAATCAGGAAGATTTAAGATCTAGAAAAAAGGTTTCAACAAGCACAATATTAATTCATGGGGACTCTGATCAAGTTGTCTCACCTAATTTTATGTTAGAGGCAAAAGATTTTTTAATAAGAAATAATGTTCAAATTGAAAGTCATTTAATCAAAAATTGTGATCATCATATTCCTGTTGAAGCATCAAGTATAGCACTAAATTATATTTTAAAAAAAATTTAATAATCTCTTATTATTGAAATATTTTTTTATTTAAGTTAAAAATAACTTATGAATAATTTTTTTGAACAAGATGTTTCTTTAGAAAGATGTCCTGCATTAGTTTTAAATGCAGATTATAGACCTTTAAGTTACTATCCATTATCTTTGTGGTCATGGCAAGATACTGTAAAATCAGTTTTCTTAGATAGAGTAATTATTGTAAGCACTTACGATAGGGTTGTGAGAAGCCCATCATTTGACATGCAATTACCAAGTGTCATAGCTTTAAAAGATTATGTTGCACCTCAATCTAAACCAAGTTTTACACGATTTAACGTTTTTCTTAGAGATAAATTTTCATGTCAATATTGTGGGAGTAGAGAAGAGCTTACGTTCGATCATTTGTTGCCAAGATCTAAAGGTGGTGAAACTAATTGGGATAATGTTGTTACAGCATGCTCCTCTTGTAATGTTAGAAAAGGTGGAAAATTATTAAAACTGACTGGGATGAAATTATTTCAATATCCTTTTCAACCCTCCACAGAAGATTTACATCGGAATGGCAAAAACTTTCCACCTAACTTTTTACATAAAAGTTGGATGGATTATTTATATTGGGATGTTGAGTTAGAGGCTTAAATATTAAATTTTTTCTGAAATATTAATTGCTATTTTTGAACCAGTCTTTATTATTTTATCCATCAAGGAGTACAATCCTTTTTTTGTAGCACCTTTTTCATAGGCTATATCTTTGTGATGTAATTCATCCTCTCTAAATTTGATAATTTTTTTCTTTAAATTTTTTTCATCAGATCCAAGTTGATTAATTTGATTTTGGTAATGTTCGTCTATAACTTCCTCTACAGATGCTGTACATAACATTGCTGCTTTTTTTCCTAAAAGAGTTGAACCGAAACCTAATCCTACACCTAGCAAATCCCACAGAGGTAGAAATTTTGTTGGTTTAATATTTCTTTTTTTAATTTCATTCTCAAAGAAATCACAATGTTCTTTTTCATGCATCTTCATTTCTTCAATAGTTTTTTTTAAATCTTCATCTTTTACCAAGGTATTTAATGCCATTAATTGACCTTCATATATTTTGACAGCACCACGCTCACCAGCATGATCTACTCTTATAAACTCATCTATCTTATTATTTTTTTTTTTCATAAGAATTATAAATTTTAATTGATAAAATTAATAATATTAAACTTATAAATATATTAATAGTTGTAAGTGAAAATCCAAAAACTCTAAATGTCACATCTCTACAACTGATAATTCTTCTTTGTAATTCTTGTAATATCTCTTCTTTTGAAAGGATATTATTTCCACTTTTGACTTCACAGATTATTGATTCTTGAAAAAAACCTTGTTCAATTCCGAAATGGTAAATTGAGATTATTAATGAAAAAAAGAAAATAATAGCAAGAAAAAAAATAAGATATTTTTCAATTTTTTTAAACTTATAATTTATTAATACCACCAATAGAGATAATGCGTATGGAATTCTTTCTATTAAACAGAGATTACACGGTTGATGTCCAAGAACATATTCAATAAAATAAGCTAAAAAAAGTGCGGATAAACTAAATAAAAAAACAAATTTTAGATACAATGACACTTTTATTTTAGGCATAAAATTTAAAAACTAAATAAAAAATTACCACAATGATTAAGATCAATATACCAATTATAGTAAACCATTTAGATCCGTGCTGTTCCATAAATTTTGTAAATAGTTCACCAAATTTATATGAAAGATATGAAACAATAAAAAACCGTAATCCTCTAGAAATAAGGCTAATGAAAACAAATATTAAAAAATTGAAGCCTATCAAGCCACTTACAATAGTGAAAACTTTATAGGGCAAAGGGGTAAATCCTGCTAAAAAAAGAATACCAAGCCAAGCGTAAAAACCATTTCCTTGAGTTAAACTATTTTTTAAGTAGTTAACTTTTTCCTCATACCCATAAAAAGTCATAATTTGCATCCCAAATTCAAAAAACAACGAACCAATTATGTAGCCAAATATTCCTCCTAATACTGAAAAGATTGTAGTTATTAAAAAAATTTTAAAAAAATCATTTTTTTTTGAGATAACCATTGGAATAACCATAACGTCAGGTGGTATAGGAAAAAAAGAGCTCTCAATGAAAGAAACAATAGCTAAATAATATTTTGAACTTTTGTGTCCTGCTAAATTTAGACACTTTTTATAAAGAGTATTAAACATTTTTTGGTTTTAATATAATTTTAGTTCTTATACTATTTATTAAATAATTAAACAATTAAGGGCGAATGGCGGAACTGGTAGACGCGCACGACTCAAAATCGTGTTTCGCAAGAAGTGAGAG
>MDTG01090927.1_pt1 | contig 11660 bp, 6 predicted proteins | sample 811421 | NCBI WGS metagenome assembly MDTG01 (sample SAMN05326645, study PRJNA326480) | marine metagenome | isolation source: seawater | place: Pacific Ocean: South East | collected 2011
ATCGTACGATGTGTCGCCGATGGCGCACACCGAGAAGTGAACCGATCCGAGTCCAGGTCCGTTGGCGTTGATGGCGTTCCACATGGCGTCGGCGTTGTCGGGCATCTCGCCCTCGCCCCACGTGGACGTGATGATCATGACGCGCTTCATGCTTGCCAGACGGCCTGGATCGAAACCGTCCATGTCAACAATGCTGGGTTCAAGGCCGTAGCTGGCGGCGAGTTTGGCGGTCTTTTCAGCAAGACCTGCGGCGTTTCCAGTTTGGGAACCAAACAGAATGTTCAGCGAACGGTCGCCTGCAAACACGGCGTTCAGAGCGTCCGAGGCACCAGCGACAGCTGCAACGGCAACTGCAGGTGCGGCCGCTTCCACGACAGCAGGTGCGACTTCGACCACTTCTTCTGCTGCGCCATCGCTGACCAGTTCGTACTTGATGACCTCAACGGGGCATGCTTCTGCAGCCTCGATGATGATGTCGCCGAGTTCTGCCCCCAGACCAGCCGTCAGCGGAGAACCGCCCACGTTTCGATCAAACACACCGTCTGTGCGGACAGAGGCCAGAATCATCGACGAATCGTCCGTCACTTCGAACACTTCGGGACAAATGTCCTGACAGGCGTCGCAGGTGATGCAGTCTTCGTCAATCCAAACTTTTGCGACGATTGCCATAAGATGACCTCTTGCTCACGCTCTGTGGGCATTCTTTGCCAGCCTTGAGTGGCCTTTGAAGGTTATTATCAAACCACGAGGAAAAAGGCTTCCTGTGGTTCGTTTTTGAGGTTTTTTCTTAGCAAAAAATCACAACTTCACATGTGGAAGTCGCCCATGTCCCCCATCCCTTCGTCCATGGGGACACCTTTGGATGAAATCACGTCGTCTATGCGGAGAATCATGATGGCTGTTTCCGTAGCGGATTGGATGGCCTGTTCAACCACACGCAACGGCTCGACAACGTTGGCTTCCTTCATGTCAACCACGCCGCCCTCGTAGACGTTGATGCCGGCATGACCTTGCCCGTCGGCGTGGGCCTTGCGTAGCTCGATAAGCGTCGTAACCGGGTCGAGACCAGCGTTTTCTGCAAGCGTCCGGGGGATGATTTCCAACGCTGAAGCAAAGGCTTCGATGGCCATTTGCTCTCGGCCACCCACCGTTTCGGCGTAGGTTCGCAGGTCTCGAGAAACGGCGGCAAGGACGCTTCCGCCGCCGGTGAGAACGGCGCCGTCTTCCCAAGCGACGGAGACAACACCAACAGCGTCGTCAAACGCTCGGCGAATCTCGTCAACGACGTGCTCGGTACCGCCGCGCAGGAGAACGGAGACCGACTTGGCTTCGGGGCATCCGGTGATGAAGGTCATGTCGGAATCACCGATTTTCTTCTCCTCAACACGAGAGGCCTCTCCGAGGTCATCCCCGCTCATGTCCTCAAGGTTGGTGATGATCGTCCCGCCGGTGGCCTTGGCCAGCGCTTCCATGTCGGATTTCTTGGCTCGACGGATGGCAAAAATGCCTTTCTTTGAGAGGTAGTGCTGGGCGAGTTCGTCAATGCCCTTTTGACAGACGAGAACGTTGGCCCCCGCCTTCTCAATGGTGTTGACGAGGTTGCGGATGTAATTCTCTTCCTCTTCAAGGAAAAGCGCAAGTTGGTTGGGATCCGTGATTTGGATTTTAGCATCAACTTCGGTTTTTTTGACTTCGATGGCCGAGTTGACCAGGGCGATTTTTGCCTTGCTCACGCTACGAGGCATGCCGGCGTGAACGCGTTCTTTGTCGAGAAGAATGCCGTCGATGAGCGAGGAATCCTTGATCGAACCACCTTGTCGCTTCTCCACCTTGATGTCTGAGAGGTCGACGAGGCGTTCATCGTCCTCGACCACGCCCACGGCGTTGACGGCTCGTACACAAATATCGGCCATGAAGGACTTCACCGCCCCGGCGGATTTGCCGGTCAGAGCCGTTTTGGCCACTTCTTGGAGCACGTCGTCGTCGTTGTCGGTGGGAATGCCGTGGTCGTCCATGAGGGCGATGGCTCGCTCAGCTGCGAGACGGAATCCTTCGCAAATCACGGTCGGGTGGACGTTTTGTTCAATCAGGTCTTCGCTTCGCTTGAGGAGCTCGCCTGAAAGGATGACGGCTGAGGTGGTCCCGTCAAAGCAATGCTGCTCTTGGGTTTTGGCAACCTCGATGATCATCTTTGCAGCAGGGTGTTCGATGTCCATCTCCTTGAGAATGGTGGCGCCGTCGTTGGTGATGACGACATCCCCCATCGAGTCGACCAGCATCTTGTCCATGCCCTTTGGACCGAGCGTGGACCGAACGGCATCGGCCACAGCCTTGGCTGCAGCGATGTTGTTGGATTGGGCTGTGCGACCGCGAGTTCGTTGGGTACCGTCTTTCAAAATGAAGATGGGTGCTTGTCCGTTTCCATACATGTGCTTGCCCTCCGGCATCATTGGCGAGGCTGCCTCCAACTTGAACCCTGCGCTCGGTCAGCGTGGGCTGAATGTGTGAATCACTGTTGGTTTTGCTCCAACCATTGTTGGCCGTAGTGCTTCCACTGTTCCATGGTCCAGCCTGCAGGGAGGCCGCCTGCAGGAAGCGGGGGTCCCTCGCTTTGTTCTTCGGTTGCGGCGGGCGCAGGAGCCGGTGCAGCCGGCGGGGGTGAGGAAGGCGTCGGTACGCCTGAAGGAATCGACGGCGCGGCCGCAACCGCTCCGTACGTCGCTGAGAGGCTGTCTTCGTAGCCGTCTTCGCCCCAGTTGGCGTATTCGTCTTCCTCTTCCTCGGTGTTGAGGATCGAAAGGAGCACGAGAACACCACCGACGAGGATGAGGATGAAGACCCCCCACATGGCAATGACCTCAAGCTGAAGTCCCGCCTCATCGGCGGCAGCGTCAGCATCGCTGTCCATGCGCACAAGCGTAACCTCCAACACCTGGTTGGCGGCATCGCTGACGGTCTCGGAACGGGCCCATACGGTGAGATTGACGGTGAGGGTGTCGCCGTTGAGGTTCTTGAGAGTGGTTTCGGTGACGTCCACGGTGATGGTGATTTCCTTCGTTTCACCGGTGCTGAGAGCGAAATCCTTGTCCAGTCGGGCGATGGAAGTTCTGAACCACGAGTTGGTCTCGCTGGCGTCGAGGTCCATCACGACACGCTGGCCGGTCGTGTACTGGTTGACGATGCGGACCGGCACCTCATACTCGCCTTCTTCCGACACCTCGAGGGGCGAAATGGTGAAGATGCGCAACCAGTCTTGAGAGCCCACGAGGTAGGTGGCCTGACCGGTGGCGCTGATGCTGCTGTCCGCCACGCTGACTGCGATGACCTGGAGGGTGAGGGTGCCCTCGGTGCCTTCAACGAACGAGAATTCCACCGAGACGTTGTAGCTGGCACCGATGTCAATTTCAGGGGTGTTTCCACCGATGAGGTTGGTGAAGGACGCCACCATGCCGGAGGGTGCGTTCAGCGACATGGCGAAGCTGTCGGGATTGTTTCCATCGTTTCGAACTTCAAACGACATGGTTTGTGGAAGGTCGCCGGGGATGTAAGACTGCCCGGTTTCTTCGTCTGAAACGGCGACGGCGGCGGTTTCAAGGATTTCAACGATCAATTCGACCGAGTCGAAGACGCTTTCATCCGAGACGCTTGTTGCTGTGACGGTGACCGAGTAGTAGCCCGGGTTGAGGCCGATGGGCATGGCCAGTTGCACAACGATCGTTGATTCGCCGTCCCATGCGTCCAAGACGGGCGACTGGTCGGAAGGCAGGGAAGCTTGCAGTCGCCAGTTGCTCTGTCCAATGCTGAGGTTGTACTGCTCATCGTCGTTTCCGAGGTTGAACAAATTGAGGTAGAGCGCTTTTGAAATCCCGTTGGCAGCGCCGGTGTAGGTGTTCTCTTCGGCCACGATGTCAACATCACGGAACACGGGGACCTCGACGTTTCGGACCAGCACATCGGTGCCGAAAAGCGCAGTGCTGCACGAAGGGCAGGTCGCACGCAGGTTGAAGGACACCGTTCCGGGGTTGGCCAGCTCAGGAGAGGAGATGTTCAACACGAGATCCACGCGCTGACCCTTGTACAGCGTGATGGGGTTGGGCTGAACGACGCCCGTATCGTTTTCGATCAGACCCATCCAGCCTGTGTTCTCTGAAAACGTCGTTGCGAGGTTGAAGGCGGCGTCGCGATTGCCTGTGTTTTGCAGGCGGAAGTTCACCTGACCGTCGTCATCGGGAGCGATGGTCGCTGCCACGAGCGGCACCGATGAGGTCAACGCCACGCTGAATTGTTGGCTGACAGCGAGGTCCATGCCGAGACGGGCTTTTTCACCGAGTTGGGCGCTGCTGGCGTCGGTGAGCCATACATTCCAATCCTGTTGTTGGACCTCGGCACCGGCCGGCACCGTCAAGTTGGCCCAGAACTCAACCGTTTTTCCAGCGCCGAGCGGGGGCATGATAACGTTGGTACCGTGATTGTTGCTGCCTTCAATGTCCATCCGAATGATGGGGTAAGGCACCATCCATGAGTCGTTGGTCACGTTGGTCTCCACACGGATCGTGGCCGGTGCGTAGCCGTTGTTGGTCAAGGTGCAGTACAGTGTTGCCATTTGATTGGGAGCCACGGTGTAGCCGTTGAGGGGGTTATCGCACTGCATGTCAACGGTGTAGTCGGTGACTCGACTCACGCCAAAGTGGACGAAGTCGTCGATGTGGAAGCCTTCGCTGGCCACGCTGCTGTCGGAGGTGAACAACATGCTGAACGTGTAGGAACTGCCGCCGAGAAACACCTCCGGGTTGGCGAGGTTGGGGATTTGCTCCCAGGTGACCTGAGGGTCCCACGAAAGGTTCGTCCACTGGCCCGGAGCGGCGCTCGGGTTGCCTTGCGAAATGTCCCATGCGATGGATTCGAAGGGGTCATCGATGTTGCCCGAACCGCGCCACAATTCCATGGAAACCGAGTCGCCGGCGGCCATGCTGCCCCAGGCTTGGATGTGGAATTGACTTGAGACGAAGTCGTTTGAGTAAAACAGCATGCGGCAAAGCCAGGTTTGGTAGACCTGCGTGATACCAGGGTCGAGCACGTCGGTGTCGCACTGGCCACCACCAGCACCCTGCCGAGCGTAGACCAGGCGAGTGGCTTCGGCGCTGGATGGGTAGTTGCTCCCGGGCGAGGAGTGGCGGAAGTGCTGCGACCCGGCGGCGCTGGTCGTGGAATCGGTTTGCCAGGAACCTGCTGCGACGGCGTCTCCACCGTCGGCGGGGTACTTTCCAGAGATGAATCCGGGCCCGGGGGATTGGAAGGCGTCCATGTTGTCGGCGCCCACTGCCACGGGAACAATTTTGTCGCGTTGGTCGTTGGCGTTTCGATCGTCATCGTCAAAGTTGACCGACGCACGTAGAATCAGCCCGCCTGAAAGGTCGTTGGTTGACGTGTTGAGGATGGAATGGGCTGCCGTTGGCGTCCATTCCACAACCTGATTGAAGGACTGACCACCGGTCAGCGGCGAGGTGGTGAAGGCGAAGGACTGCATCAGGAATCCGACAGGGTGAACAACATCAAGCGAAACCGGTGCTTCGTCACCGATTCCAGACGCTCCAAAGCGTTGCACGGTGATGGTGATTTCAATGGTTTCACCGATGAACACGTAGTCCATGACGCTGCCGTCGGATTGAACCCATGCATCAGCGGACACCGAGGCGTTTCCGAGGGAAATCGATTTGACGGTGAAGTCGTCGTTGGTTCCACCTCGACCCGAAGCGGCCTCTGCGGGGACGACGAGGTTCATGGCAAGGGTTTGCAGCAACAGCAGAACGACAATGGTCAAGGGCATCATTCGGCGCATGGGCATCAGCAAACTTGCCCAACACGATTGAGCATAAGAAGGTCGCCTTCCCGTGGGCTATCCACGACCCCCGAAAATCACGATTGTTCATCCTTGTCCACTGGAAAACCTCGGATGACCGGTTCGTCAAACGCCGGCGAAGATGTAACACTTGAACCCGCATCGGTTTGGAGATTGGTCGCGACGCGTTCAAAGTCCAAATCGTCAACAATCGACGACGTGTCTTGATTCATCGGTGGTGCAATCTCGGGCGAAGGCGCTACGGGCACCATCACTTGCTGCACCACCGCCGGTGTGTAAGCAGGGGCTGAGCGACTTGCCTGGGACTGAGCCACGTCGGCAGCGAGTTGGTCCAGGCCGGAGGATAAAACATCGAGTTGTTCTTGCGTATCATCGCCGTTGTTTTTCTCTCCCGGACGCATCCATGACGGCGGTTCACCGGCGCCTCCACCCAGCACAGCGAGGGTGGTGAACGCCGCCATGGGCATCACTGCAAGCGCTGTGATGAGGTTCAGAAAGGACGTTTCGGGGGTCGAGCCCGCAGAAATCAGGGATTCAAACAACTGTTTCTCGAACGCAATGTTGAGGGCGATGTCATCGCCAAGCGCCCGTTCGACGATGTAGGCCGAAAGTTGACCCATGGACCAGAGCAAGAAGATCGGGAAGGCCCATGATATTCGAAGCGTGTTGCCGAGGAATTTACGTCCCAGCGAAGCCAACGTAATGTAGCGACGGGCAAAGCTAGGAAATGCACGTATGGACACGTAAAGGCACATGGAATAGAGCAACAGAGCAAGTTCGAGCTGTCGGTTTTGATGGACAACACCCTCCGGGAACATCAGCACCAACGACAGTGGAATCGTTGCCAGTAAGACCTGAAACGGAATGGCGAGCAACACCAACGAACCTCGAGTGGTCCACAACGCATGCCCGTTAGCAAACCGGTCGTAAACCAGCATCGACAAGCGTCCGTGGGCCGAATTTGTGTACCGTTGTCGTGCCGTAAACCGGTGGCTTGAGCTCCCTCGGTGCCGTGTGAGACCCAACGCAAGTCGCCAGCCACCTGCCTCGATGACGCGCACGGGTGTAAAACCGCCCATGCTAAGAGCCAACGTGAGCGCCAGCATTCCGTAGAACAACGAAGCGATACCGATCCAAGGTATCATGTCCAATTGAATGCTCAGGCGGAAATCACCCCCTTCTGCGGAGAAGGCGAGGAGGTAGGTGAGGGTGAATGCGGCCAACGGCGTAAGGAAGATTTGGCCAAGTAACTGCCCGGTCAAGCCCACACGGGCAACCAACGAGCCAACCGCGGGGCGGTCCTCCATGCGACACAGCCAACGCAGTCTTTTCTCAAAGGTTGCCCCCGTCGAGAGGCAAAGAGGCCTATTCTTCCTCCACCTTCGCCTCAGGGAGCGCTTCGGCCATCGGGTACCCGTCGGTCATCAACAACCGCAACGTCCCCGCAATCCACCCGTCCGAACGAGGGCGACCCAAGTCCGGTCGAGCGGACCTTGAGAGCACCGTTCCGCAGTTGGAGCAATCGATGCTGCGCAGACCCCAAACCGGTCGAGGCGCTTCGCAACACGGCGAAACCGTGCTGCGATTCACGACGGTTTGCAATTCAACGGCCAAGTCCTTCGTCCACGGGGCAGGCCGACCGGCAAACAAGGACTGGGTCCGGGAGAGCACCATCCATGTCGATGCGACCCACAGGCCAAATCCAAACTCAGCAGAGCCCCATCGAAGACTGGCACCGCCAAAAGCGAGAATGAGGGCGGCGATTGCGAAACTCAGCCAATAGAACACACGCATGTGCAGAATCCGCTGTGTCAGATGGGGCGAAAGGTGGACCGGTTCAGGGTGCGGTGGGAATCGGCGATTGAAGCCGCCGGCCCGAGTCATCCACAACGTGGGCAACCTCGGTCCTACGTGGCCGATTCCGGCACCCATCAAAAACAATCCAAGGGAGGTGACCAACGACATAAGGCTCCTGTCACCCCTGTTGAAGCCGATTCAAGGTGGCCTCGACCTTGTCCATGCCCCGAGAGATGTCGTCTTGACCGATGGTGTACGCAAAGCGAAGATGACCTTCACCGGACGGACCGAACGCACTGCCCGGAGAACAGAGGACGCCGTCCTTCAGCAGTTCCAAGGCCACTTCCTCGGACGTCATGCCTTGGACGTCGACCTTGGGGAAGACGTAGATGGCGCCTTTGGGACGGTGACATTGAACCCCTGGCATGGCGTTCAGTCGGTCGACGATGAGATTGCATCGCTTTTGGAATTCCACCGCCATCTGGGAGGGATAATCGTTGGCTTGTTCCATCGCTTCAAGGACGGCGTACTGCATGGCGTCGTTGGAACACGCCGAGATGTAGTATTGAATTTTCACAACCTGTTGCATGGCCTCAAGATTGGTGGAGACGATGTAGCCGATTCGCCAGCCCGTCATGGCGAAGGTCTTGGAAAAGGAATTGACCACCATGAGTTTGTCGTATCCAGTGCCCATGAACGAGACGTGCTCCTCCTCGAACACGATTCGGTCGTACACCTCGTCGGAAATGATCCACAAGTCGTGCTTGGATGCGAAGGCAAGGAGATCATCCCGCTGCTGTTCGTCGAGGGTCCCGCCGGTGGGGTTGCTCGGAAAATTGTACAGGATGGCCACCGTCTTGTCGTCCACCAGGGCCTCCAAATCGGCGACTTGAGGAATGAACTCATGGTCGAAGAGACAGGGGTAGTACTTCGCTTCCCCGCCGACGAGTGTGGCGTCGGGACCGTAGAGGGGAAAGTAGGGCTCGGGGAGGAGAATGTTTTCGCCCGGATTGATGATCGTCATGAAGAGGTTCAGCAAAGCATTGGTGCCCGACATCGTCATGCAGACGTTTCGCTCATCCATGCCCGGTTGATACGCTTCCCAGGATTGCGCAATTTTCGCACGAAGAGCCGGCAATCCTGCCGTGGTGGTGTATTTGTTTCGTCCGGCAAGCATGGCTTGGTGAAAGGCTTCGATGGCGACCGCTGGTGGTTGAAAATCGGGTTCACCCAATCCAAAGGAAATCACATCGTCTCCGGCGAGATCAAACATCTTGCGCACCCCAGTGGGCCGAATGGCAAGAGCACGGTCGCTGAAGGTGCCCATGCTAAACGGACACCCGTCCTCCATTTGAATGCAATCACGATTTTTTGCGTTTCGTCGTTGCCTTTGGTTCCTCTCCGTCCACGGATTCGTCGCCCAGAAGCACGGCGTCGCTCACGAACCTCTGTGAAGCACCAGTTGACAGCGAACGCAGCGTTTCAGGTTCATCGATGCGGGCACCTTGAACCAGCAGGCCGAGCAGGATGAGAACGATCAAACCTGCGCTTAGAGTCACAAGGTCCACCCCAAAGCCAGCTCCGTCGGATGCTCCAAGGCCCGTGCCCGTCGCGGTGGTAAACACCGGAAGCGAGGGTGCGCCTTGTTCGTTGAGTCCACGGATTTCAATCGACTGGTTGCCCGAGTCCAGTTGGGCTGGGTCCAGGGCGATGACCCACTCGAACCGCTCCAGTGCACCGAGGCCTCCCTCAACCGTTTCGTACGTGGCCTCCGACCAAGAACCGTCGCTGATTCGGAATTCAACGCTGGCGATGGAACCGGCTTGACCCCATGCCAATCCCCGGATTTCATGAAGTCCAGTGGACTCGTTGAGCGAGGAATTGCTGATGTGAACTTGGGAAGTCACATCAACGGTCCCGGTGAGGTTGGCCTCCGCAAGATGGATTGAGAGTTTGACCGCTTCGTAAGCGTCCACCATGCCCCAGCCGAAGTCTCGGTTCCAGAACGGGTCAACCGCTGCGTTGGAGGGTTCGCCCCGGCGCTCGGCGGTCAGTTTCAGAATTTCCTTCATTTCAGCCGTGGTGAGGTCGGGATTGGCCTCGATCATCATCGCCAGGATGCCCGACACAGCCGGTGCAGCGTAGGATGTCCCTGAACCGCGGCCTGTGTAGCCGTTGTCCGCTGCATCGCCTCCGATGAAATTGTTACAACCGCCCGAGGTGACGCACCCTTCGGCCTGAACGATGTTGGTTCCGGGGGCGGAGACCTCCGGCTTCAGTTCGTTGAGTGGATTGCCGTCGCCGTTGTCTCGTCGCTCACCACGGGAAGAGTAGGATGCCACGGTGTCATCGGCACGGTCGACGGTGTTCTTGTCGTCGGTTGCACCGACGGTAATGGAGAGGCTTGACGAGCCCATGCCCGACAAACCGTCGTTGTCGGGGCCGTCGTTTCCTGCAGCAGCGCTGACCACCACGCCCGCCTCCATCGCTTCGTTGAGGATTCGACTGTGCATGTCCTCGCCGTCCGAGCCACCGCCCTCGTGAGACGTGATGCCCCACGACAACGAGATGATGTCAATGCCGTAGCTCGCCTCATCAGCACCCTCCCAAGCCGTGTCTTTGTTGTCGATGATCCACTGAAGGCCGTTCATGGCCGATTCGTAAAATTCCTGTTCGACCACGTAGTTTTCAAACGGCCCAGCCCCCAAGTCCGTGCCGATGCGCACGTCGATGAGGTCCGCATCGGGTGCTGCTCCGTAGAAGTCGGTTTGAGCACCGCTGGCGTCGACGCCGGTTGCAGCCGCCATGCCCATGCAGGCCGTTCCGTGCTGGTTTCCGTCGTCGGGATCAAAGGTCCCGTCGGTTTCTCGGAAACCCCCGCCGGCAAGGATGCAGATCGGATCCGATGGCGTGTAGCAGACGGCGTCGTAACCGGCAACGAATTTCTCACTCAACCCCGGATGTTCGTTGTCCACGCCCGTGTCGACCATGGCGATGTTGACGTTGGCACCCGTGTACCCAAGATCCCACGCTCCCATTGGGTAGAGCGTTGAATTTCGGGCCTTGACGGCCGGAGTCTGGATGTCCCCGTAGAACACAAGGGTGCCGTATTGCTCAACCATGACGACATCGTCAAGTGCTGCGAGCTCGGCGACCAGCGTGGTGTTCAGTTGGCCGAGGAGCACGGCGTTCACAGATTCAATAACGTCAACGACGCTCAGATTCATGGTGTCGAGTTGTGCCAGGTGATGGTTTGAGACCTCCACACCGTAAGAAAGGCCGATACCGGTCGTTCCGATGAAGGACTCAAGGCTGTCGTGCACGCTGTTCCTGTTTTGATCGAGGGCGGTTCGCTCCCACCACGGGGTGTCATCGCTCAACCACGCCGCCTCTGCTTGTTGAGGGACGGTGAAACCGTAGCCTGATGGCGTCCACTGGAGGCCCTGTTCGTCCACGCTTTCCCAACCGGCCGGCTCAGATTTGATGAACAGCGAGCCGGTGATCGGTCCCATCAGCAACGCAAGCACAACCACGGCCAACATTCGACGCATGTTCTTCCCCATGCAAGGGGAGCCTCGTGTTTCGCATCAATCTAACGCTGGGATGTGTTGTCTCATCGTTCGTTTTCCGCAAGGGAAGCCGCTTGCATCATGACGCCCAGAGAGTTGACTGGGGAAGCAATGAAGGCGAACGCAAAGGTGCAGACTGCAAACATGGCAAACCAGAATCCTACATCCTCCAAAGCCCCCTCCGTTGTTTCAATACCCAAGGTCAACGAGACGGCCATCAAGATGAGAACCACGAGGACGCCTAAGCCTCGACTCAGGCGGCCCTCGCGTAGGTCAACGCCCCAAAGCGGGATAAAAAACGAGCCAAGGCCCAAACCACAACAGAAGCTGATCCACCCATCTGAAGCAACAACGGTTCCCGAAGAAGGATCATCGGACAACACCGTGGTCAGTGTACCCCAAACAGAACCAACCATGATGGCAAAGACCACCCA
>MDTG01154125.1_pt1 | contig 11660 bp, 10 predicted proteins | sample 811421 | NCBI WGS metagenome assembly MDTG01 (sample SAMN05326645, study PRJNA326480) | marine metagenome | isolation source: seawater | place: Pacific Ocean: South East | collected 2011
GCGCCAATCCGTCCTGCTTGACGGCCTCCATGACCACATCCTTGTCCTTCTTCAGATCCTCGGAGGCATACTGCAGCGCCCTCCCGTCCCGCTTGACGGCCTCCATGACCACATCCTTGTCCTTCTTCAGATCCTCGGAGGCATCCTTCAGCGCCAATCCGTCCTGCTTGACGATCGCCATGATCTTGGACTTATAAGATGCTGCTGATGTTGGTGCTGGTGCTGAATGACTTAGTAATCCAACGCCCATAAGCGGAACGGTATTACTATTTGTTATGGTGAGTATATTTTTACTTTTTTTATATACATCATCTATTATTCCACTAATATTAGATTTATAGTTATGTAGATGCGGATAAGTATTAACTAATATTTGCGCCATGTTTAATCCAGCGTTTACACCTGTACCACTAAAAAAATGAGGGTTCAACATAGAATCTCCTACCAATACATAATCCATTTTATCAATATTAACATGTGGGTTTTTTTTACAAGATATATCAATAGGGAAAACTGTTATGTCTTTTGCCTTAAATGTAATGGTGTTTTCAACTTTAAAATTATTTTCCTTTAAAATTTCCCGTATTTTTTTGTCTACTTCAGGAGTAATTTTATCTTTTACAGTGTTTTGTTTATCGTATAACTCTTTAGAAATAGTAATACCTAGATAATATCGATAATCATCCTTACATTTACTGGTATCAGTTGGACCATAAATTGCGAACATTCTCCAGTTATTCTGATCACTGGTTGTAGTGCTATCGTTCTGGGCTTTTATTGTATTACACGGGAAAACAACAGTTAATCCATATGCTTTTTGTTGTTGTTGTTTATCATTATCTATTACTTTTAGTTGTGTTTGTATTTTAGTTGTTTCAGGAATTAAATTGTTGGTTTGGTCTATACGTCCTCCTGTAGCATCAACTATTAACACATCTTCTGGTGTAGCAATATTGCTATTACTATTAAAAATAATTTTAACATTTTTTGTCTTTTCAACCGCTTCTCTAAGAACATTTTGTAATACATACGTAGGCAGTGAATATCCTATATCACCCTCCTCGTCGTGTCTATCGCCTGGATCTTGACATTCTACGCCTTTAATTTGAGGAGGTCGTGAAGTAAGTTTACACATACCTTTATCTCGTAACTCGTTATAAAGCGATTTTAGCATTGGATTATCGCTTAAATATAATACATTTTTTCGTTTTTTATATTCGTCCTCTGTTCTGCGTTCAAATATAGTAATCTTCTTAAATTCTTTTTTTGCAAACAAATAAGCTGTATAAAGACCAACTGGTCCTGCTCCTAATATATGAATTGGTCTTAATAGATCTATTGGTGGTGCTTGTGGTGGTGGTGCTGAATGACTTAGTAATCCAACGCCCATAAGCGGAACGGACAAACTAGGAATATCTTGTGCCGGTGTTGGCCCTTGTGCTAGTGGTGTTGGTGGTGGTGTTGGTGCTAGTGTTGGTACTATTGTTGGTTCTAGTCTTGGTTCTAGTCTTGGTTCTAGTGGTGGTGTTGGCCCTTGTGGTGGTCTTCTTCTAGTATAAAATTTTGATGATTCATTCATTGGATAATCTATATCTACGGGGTTTTCTAACATTCTTCGTGGAGTTAGCGATAAGCCATCATCTGTGGGTTTTAAGGATTTTTTTTTACTATCTTTGACCTCTTGACGTTTGTCTTTTCTTATTGATTTTTTATCTGTTTCTTCTTCACTTTCAGTTTCACTGTAATCATCGTCACTAGTTACTATTCTGGGGGGCTGAGTTGTATTTCCAATAGATATAATATTATTAATAATATTTTTATCTTTAACCTGAGAATTGTCTAAGTTCGGTTCTTGTACAGATTCAGCTTGGTCTGAACTTGCTGCCTCTGGCACGACTGCTTCCTCTGGCTCGGCTGTTTCCTCTGGCACGACTGCTTCCTCTGACCCGGCTGTTTCCTCTGGCCCGGCTGTTTCCTCTGGTGCGACTTCTGTTTCCTCTGGTGCGACTTCTGTTTCCTCTGGTACGACTTCTGTTTCCTCTGGCACGACTTCTGTTTCATCTTGGGCGGTTGTTGCATCTGGTGTGTCTGCCTCCTCTTGGGTGGTTGGTGCCTCCTCTTGGGCGGTTGGTGCATCTGGCATGGCGGGTTTCTCTTCTAATTCTGGATCCTTTTGCGTGTCCTCTTCCTCTTCCGTAATGGGTGTCTGTCCCGTTTCTGAATCCTTTGTAGTCTCTGAACCCTCTTCTTGTGCTGTTTCTGCCTTTGCTGTTTCTGCCTTTGCTGTTTCTGCCTTTGCTGTTTCCGCCTTTGCTGTTTCCGCCTGTTTCTCTGCGGTTGCTCTCTCTTGTTCATGTTGTTCAGTTTCCGCCTTTGCTGTTTCCGCCTCCTGCTTCGCGGTTGCTGTGTCTTGTTGGTGTTGTTTGGTTTTAGTGATTGCTGCTTCCGCCTCTTTTTCGGCGGTTTCTCTCTCTTCTTTATGTTGTTCAGTTTCCGCCTTTGCTCTTTCCGCCTCCTGCGTCGCGTTTGCTGCTTCCTGTTGGGCGGTTGCCGCCTCCTGCGTCGCGTTTGCTGCTTCCTGTTGGGCGGTTGCCGCGTCTTGTTGGTGTTGTTCTGTTTCCTGTTGGGCGGTTGCCGCGTCTTGTTGGTGTTGTTCTGCCTCCTCTTGGGCGTTTGCTGCCTCCTCTTGGGCGTTTGCTGCCTCCTCTTTGTGCTGATCGGTTTTTTCCTTTGCTGTTACAGTCTCCTTTTCTGCCTCTGCTATTGCTGCTGTAGCTTCTTGTTCCGCCTTTTCCTTTCTTTCTTGATGTCCTTTGATTTCCTTATCAGCTTTTTCTTTAGCGGATGCTGGGGTAGTTTTAAACATATCAAACATAGATCCCGTTTGAGCCGATATAGGTTCTACTTGATTTACCGCACCATAGACAGGTTGATCTACGGGTTGTGCACGGACTACTTGTTGTTCTTCCCCGGTATATATCTCAGCCACAGGAATGGTAGGATCATCGTACTCGGTAACATTTGCTACGGGTACTACAATTTCTTTTTCCAATTCTTGTTCAGCCTTTTTAGATTTTACGGCTATATTCATGGTTTTTCCTTTTAACCGTTCTATTTTATCTAACAATGCCTTTACGTCAGGTTTACCTTGTAAATCCATGGATTTTTTATCCAATACACTCCATAAACCATCTTTTTTATCCATAACAATTTTCATTAATGCTTTGTTTGATTCCGCTAATTTGTCTGCACTTTTATTACAATGATTTAATTTACTTATTGACTTACTTAGTTCATGTTTGTATTTATTAATTTTATCACTATCTTCTGTTTTTGGTAGTTTACCTAAACTACGTGATAATTCTTTATAAAGATTTTTATTATATTCATCTCTATGTCTATTGTTATCTTTAAAACTAGAAAATCCCTTTCTTTTTTGCAACCGATCAATGATAGATAAGGGTAAATCACTTTCACTTGAATATTTTTTATTCGTTAAAATAATTTTTTTTAATTTACCTAAAAAGTCCAGTTCTTTTTTTTTTATTTCCAGTAATTCTTTATTTGTATTTTTTGCACAGTCATTTATTTTACTTGCTAACTCTTTACTATATTTTTGCATCTCTACTATGTAAGTTAAATGCTCTTTTAATGATTCATTTATTTCATCAAATCTACTAGATAATCGCTTATTTCTGCCTGCATTCTCTTTTACTTTACTAGTTAATTTTTCAATAACTTTGTATAATTGATTGCTTAAAACTTCCATTTCTCTATAACTATTATCCATTTTGTATATAAAAATAAAAGATATTAAATTATTCTTTACTAACCTGTTCATGCATTTTTTTTACTTGTTGTAATTTACTTATTAAAGCTTCGGTTTCATCTGCTTTCATCGACAAACTATTTAACATATCACTATTGTCTTGAATGGACTTGTCAAATTCCGATAATTGATACAATAATGATTTTAATTTCATCTTTAATCCTGGATCTTCTTCATTTAGTTTTTCTTGTTTATTGGTTATTTTTTTTAACTCTTTATCCGTTTCTTTTATCAAATATTTTGTATTTAATTCACGCTCCTTTTGCGTTCGCTTTAATTGCTTGATTTCTTCTAATCTAGCAAACATTTGTTGTACTTCTTCTTCATTAAACCTTGAAATATCACTCTTTATCTGGTCTGGTATTTTATTGGTATATTGCGGATGATTCATCAATTATATATTGAATAAATATTAAAAATATCCATTTATACTATTTAGGAATGTTAAATACACCTAAAGAACCCCTCCTACAAGATGACGATAATCGCTTTGTAATGTTTCCTATTCAACACCAAAATATATTTGATATGTATAAAAAACAAATTGATTGTTTTTGGAGAGTGGAAGAAGTAGATTTATCTAAAGATAAAGCTAGCTGGGAAACCTTAAATGATGACGAACGACATTTTATTTCTATGATATTGGCGTTTTTCGCGGCTAGCGATGGTATCGTCATTGAAAACTTGGGGACAAGGTTCATGAGTGATATACAATTGTCGGAAGCAAGAGCATTTTATGGTTTCCAGATAGCTATGGAAAATATTCATAGTGAAATGTATAGTTTGTTGATAGATCATTATATCAGCGATGATGTAAAAAAACAACAACTTTTCACTGGATTAAATAGTTTTCCGTGTATCCATAAAAAAGGCGAATGGGCTAAAAAATGGATTGAAAATACGACAAGCAATTTTGCTACACGACTTATCGCATTTGCATGCGTTGAAGGCATTTTCTTTTCCGGTGCTTTTTGCAGCATTTATTGGCTGAAAAACCGAGGATTGATGCCCGGTTTAACGTTTAGTAATGAACTCATCAGTCGCGATGAAGCGCTACATACGGAATTCGCTATTCTTCTTTATTCCAAACTAACCCATAAATTATCCGAAAAAGATATCCATGCTATAGTCGGCGAAGCGGTAAGCATTGAAAAAGAATTTATTATAGATGCACTCCCATGTAGACTTATCGGTATGAATGCTTCTTTAATGAGCATTTATATTGAATTTGTTGCAGATCGTTTACTTACTCAACTAGGTTGTAGTAAACTATATAATAGTAAAAATCCTTTTGCATTTATGGAACTAATCTCTATAGAGGGAAAAACCAATTTTTTTGAAAAACGGGTCGGGGAATATGCTCTGGCGAACAAAGATATTGCTAGCGATGTTTTTGAACTTAATGATAATTTTTAATATTCCTAAAAACCAATTTAAACAATTAAAACTATACTTTCTTAAATGAGTGAATATTATCAAGAATCTAATTCTGACTCTGCTTCTGTTGATGATCCTAGCACGGTAAGCGGTGTGTATGATAGTTCATTAATTATCAATAGTTTGGATTTTGATTATGTGGTTACAAAACTACGTCTTTTCTTTAAATCCAAGGGATTTGTTGAAGCACACCCACAAAACCGTCTTAGTATTCTTGCTGCGTGCGAAGATCCTTACACCGTTACTAAATTTAACTATGCAGGAAAGGATTGGCCACTTCCCCAAACCGGTCAAATGTGGTTAGAGTATGAGTTGCTTAAAAATCCTAATGTACCCGGGTTCTTTTGCTTGTCTACCAGTTACCGTCAAGAACCAGATCCTGTTCCCGGACGCCATGAGCTTATTTTCCCGCTTTTTGAGTTTGAAATGCACGGTGGTATGACGGAACTTATTAAGATGGAAGAGCAATTGCTACAATATCTAGGTTATCCTCCTGATAAATTTGTACGCAAATCGTATCTTACCATGGCCGAAAAATACGGTGTAAAAGAGTTGGATCATGAGCATGAAACTAGAATGGCGGAAGAAGAATCGGCTACCTTTTTCCTTACGGATTTCCCAGAATACACGGATCCTTTTTGGAACATGCGACGCGATTCAGATACGGATCTAGCCAACAAAATTGATGTGATTTTGAGTGGACAAGAAACCATTGGTTCGGCGGAACGCGAAACGGATGTAGACGCCATGCGTGAACGGTTTGAAACCATTAGTCAAGGTGGTTACAAAAAGAAATTGTATGATTTGTTTGGTGAACCGCGTACGGAAGCCGAACTCAAAGAATTTTTTGACTTTGAGTTTTTCCCCCGTTCGGGCGGCGGCATTGGTATGACGCGCCTTATTCGTTCCATGAAACTACAAGGTCTTATGATGTAAATTGACACATATAAAATAGTATTTTAACAATACATCTATACCATGCTTACGATAGTTACTTTGCTCGCGTTAATTCAACCAGTATCGTCATATAATTCACCTCAATATATAAATTATATGACAAATAAACATCAGAAATTGGTACCGTATTACGGATATCGGTATCTAAAAGGTAAATATTTGCCACCGCAAGTCAAAGAAGACATACTGCAAGAAGGGTATATTGGACTCTCGCGAGCAGCACGTAAATTTGATGAATCGAGAAATGTAAGTTTTAGTTATTATTCTAGGTTTTGGATCATGCGATACTTTTCCGTCTACTTGAAAAACTATTATAAAACTAATAAACCTCTTTATCCTTTAAATGATAAGATTATTTCAGAATATAATTATCCTGAAATCAACCTATTAGATTACCAACTTGCAATTGAAAAACTTTTACCATATCAACAAGACATTATTACACGACGATACCTTAAAAATGAAAAAGTAAAAGATATCGCCAAACATTACAATGTTAGCAGAAATACCATGTCTAATCATATCACTAGGGCTATGGAATCTCTTCGCATATTATGTCATATTACGGAGTAAAATTGCAATAAGAATACAAACTATAATAATTTTCTGCTTCTAAATAAGGATGCGTGTTTTGCAATAATATAATACAGAAATATCTATAGGATAAAAGCATTGCTATGGTAAATAGACTAAAAAATCCATATCCCGTATCTAATCTTTTTTGTTTTACCATGATCAACGGTAATCCATAGACAATATGCAACAAAACTCCATCTATTTGGTCTTTACCATATTTATAAGCATACAATAGTATGGATATCCCATTAATGACTATTGCATTATAATACGTTTCTTTTGTTGGATTGTAAAAATAATAAGCATTATATAACATTGCAATGTAACAAAGATAAAATCCTCTAAATACTACATCCGCTACACTCTTGGAATATTCTTTGTTATCTTGCTGATATACTATATTCCTTACAAAACGATGACCAAATACTATATACAACACATAACTTACTATATATATCACTACTATACTATTGTTTATGCTCATATATATTATTCCGACATTATTAAAGTGTCTTCCTCTTTTCCCCAATAACACGCGGATTCACATATATCCGGCTCTAAAGGCACATCCGTTTCTAACGGATAAACCCAGTGATCCTTACTGTCTACATCTTTCCAACGATTACCTTTTACACCAAAATACAACTGCAACGCTCCGCCTACATACACTACACTCTTTTTTAACTCTTTATGCAGATAATTCGCTAGTATCATACCAAAACCACCACACCCCGCAAACACTACATCGTAAGGACTATCCTCTGCTAATTGCGCTAAATCCACCTTCATCTTTTCTAAATGCACACTCCACGACTGATCATCGTTATTTTTTGCATTTTGTTGTACTGATCTATAGACTTGAATGGTGGCACTTTCTGGAAATATCCTTTTCTTATGAAACTGCTTTCCTCTATCTAATTGCTGTTGTATGGTATCCGCATGACTTGTGATGATTAAAATTCGCTTATGTTCAAACAATTGGGGAAAACGATAGGACGGTTCGTCCATGAAACGAAACGGTTCTAAGGCTTCTATGCAATAGCGCGTTTTTTTATACATGAATCTTACCATAAAATGATGGAAATCAAACATATGCGTATACATGAGATTATCATAGATACCTACCATATCACACTCGTTTATCGCTGATGTATACGCTTTTATGTAATCCCTAATATCCTCGGGAGATTTAAATTGAATACCTGCTACCCACAACATGTTTAAACGAATGTTTGCAGGCGATTGCTTATGACTTAAATAATCACCACATAGAGATGCTTCGTTATAAGAAGAACGACCTATAAAATAAGGGGTAGTAGATGTTTCTATTTTCTTTTGAATCTTTTCAAAAGATTCAACCTTTTGATCGCGCGAAAATGGTAACGACATTGCATAAAACTGTTCACCCTTATAATTATTCTTATAATACTCGTACAACTTTAACCCCGTCTTTCGCATAATCCGCTCACGCTCCAACGTTAAACTACCTAACTTTTCCTCTAATTCTTCTATATTATCTTCTGATACAACTACTATCGCATCATCCCATAAAGGATTTTGTGGTAACTCTAAATGCTTACTCATTACCACTGGTATTGCTCCTACGGCCAATGATTCCCAAAAACGAATTGAATTAGGACCTGTACCCGAGGGACACAACGAAAAACGACTCTGCAATAATGTCTTATTATACACGTCCGTATTTGTAAGGTGCCGTGTGGATAGTTGTTGAGCGCCTTCCTTATTCTGCAAACGGTTGTACACTACCTCATTGAAATGCCAGTCTCCGGAATTTTTGACTAGTATCTCTTTTCTTGGATCCGAATCATATTTTTGAAACAACCGTTCTCGCACCGTGGTTAAATAATCCCTTTGATAACCACCTATGAAACTAAACCACAAGGGACGATCTACTTCCTCGTAAGTTACATTTAAAAACAACTTTTGGCGAGAAACATCCTCTACATTTACGGCATACAACGGACAAGCTTTTATTTCTACTCCATGAATAAAACACTCTCCTATCTTTTTATGCGGGGAAAATACGGTTTTTATGTTTAAATAACGAAATAAAGGCAACAACTTACGAAACGAAATATGCTGACAACACGTGTAATATAGCTTACCAGGTAATAATAAACTTGCCTTTTCCGCTAATTGTTTTACATCATAACGCTTGTCTAGTACGGTTGCCCAAGGTATACCTACATAATCTACGTCATGCTTATTTTGTTCGTAAAACGTTTTCTCGGTGATAACCGGGTACTGCCAAAATAATCCTTGCTCCTCTATAAATGTTTCCATATATTCTATTATCCATTTTAAAGTTTAAATGTTAATAACTTATTTATTTTTACATAATCCTTCAATAAATAGGAAAGATTTTTTAAAGAAAGATGTTTGTGATTTTTATTACCTATATATAAATTTAATTCGGTTAAATCCATACCTACTATCTTATTATACTCAAAAAGTTTTAATATTACATACAATTGATTTATGGTTAAACCATTATCTACTTTTGTACCCGTACAATACATAAAACGCGGATCTAAGACATCCACATCTAACGATACATGTAACGGTGAATCAGATATAAAATTATTTATTTTAGTTATAGAATCGGAAAAATTTGTATGAATATCTTTGCTTGTTACATGACTTATGTTGTATTCTTTTAGTATATTTTCTTCATATTCATCTATATCTCGGATACCTATATAAAATAAATTAGAGAAATCTAATACCCTATTAGTGTAAGTAAATTGTAATGTTTCTTCTAATCCTGTTAATACACTTAACGGCATTCCATGAAGATTCTTGGTAATGGATTTATTATACGTGTTTATATCGGCATGCGCATCTATCCATAACACCTTTGTTGCTGGTTCTTTAAATAAACTACCTTGTACCGTTGCTATACTCTGAGAATGATCACCGCCTATTGTTAATACCGGATCCTCTATAGCAACAACCGAATTGTATAAGTTTTTTAAATTATATTGTATTGAATTATACTCTAATGTGTTTACCCGTGATATAATATGTGATTGCTTACACAACATTTGTTTTAAATATAATGGTGATACCTGTAATCCCCATTTTAATTGTCCTAATCCACACGGATATAACAGCACATGTTTAAACATAATATTAACAATTATTATTATTATTGCAAAAAAAAATGTTTAAATACTTATTATAATACATTGTATATGGACATACCTTTATTACGAAACCAACTCAACCAGTCTCCACCAAATACTACTTACATTCAACAAATTCTTTCTGCTTTTAAACAAGGTCTTTTTACATTCGTTCCCAACAAACCAGAGATTCACCAACTGATTAAGGAAGATCTGCCTCTAGAAACTCTTGATACTCCTACCGTGGCAGCCATCGTGGATCGCCTTATCCACTGGATGGAACAATTTCAAGCACCTGCACATGATCCTATAACCAAACAATGGCGAGAACAATTTAAAAAAACTACTAATTATACGGATTTTATATGCCAATTCGTGGTAGAATACAAAAACCACTCCGAAATGATATACAAAGAAACATGGGACGCACGAAAACGGATCGCTAACAACGAATCTGCTGTACCCCCCGAACATCGTGCTACCGGCGAAAACGGTATCCCTGATGACATGAAAAGCGGACGACGTTAATGATCATACCTAGAAACTACTATCTCTGTTGCACCTGTATCTAGATTTTCTTGAATGGATTCCGTGACAAATCCCTCCTCCCGACAACTTATATATATACTATTCAAACTATATCTTTTCAAGAGACGCTCTATAAACACCTCGGGAGGTACAGTTTGCTGCCAAAATTCTAAATCGGTTACCATCTCATACGCATTTTTGTTTAACCTGAACCCTATATCATGATAATTATCCTGCTTTATCGCTAAATCTACTTGGATTTCTTCTTTGTTGTAACCAATTATCGTGGTGGGACCATTGTATATTGTATATTGCTTATTGATATCCAACAAGGATTTCTTTAATATCGCTTTATCTGTGATTTGTGTTGAAATTACACTGAAATGCGACGACAACGGAGCTACATACGTACGCTTCGCTGCCGGAGGATTGAAAAAGCCATGGCACGAATTCTGTAATGCTACTACCAACAACATCTTGTATACTTTCATTATATTTACTTACTAGTATTGTTTTTAATTCAATTTATATTTTGATTTAAAAACGACGGACCCTACCCTTTTTGTATTTTTCTCGCCGAGCACGCTTCACCTGCTTTCTCGTCAACTCCCCATGCGTCTTTGGGGTTTTCTTGGTAACTCGTCTTGAAGGTCTATAAATGTCGCTTTTATTTTTATACCCTACCTCCCCCCTCTGATTGACCCACTTTTCTTTAAACCAACGCTTTAATCCACGATCGGTCGGCTTTTCCCCTTTATACGGTGAACGATTTGAACCATACCTTTTTTTAAAACTCTTTTTATAAGTTTGTACCAATATACCACTACGATACGCACTATGTTTAGGATGCTTTTTATAGACACGCTTTTTTGTCTTAGCATATAACGCCTGGTCCGTTGGTTCCATTACACTATAGTGAGATTATAATAAAATCTCACTATATCGTAATGAAAGAAAGGATTATGAAATTTGAAAAAGGACCATTTCCTAAAAAATATACCGCGTTCGTAAAACACCGTTCCACCGGAAAAACTAGGAAAATACACTTTGGTGACCGCCGATATCCCCAATACAAAGACCGGACACCCTTGAAACTATATGCTAAAAATAATCATCTTACACGCAAACGCATGCAAAACTATTTTTCTAGACATTCTGGCGAGAAAAATCGCAAAAAAGCAATTCAA
>MDTG01257676.1_pt1 | contig 11660 bp, 12 predicted proteins | sample 811421 | NCBI WGS metagenome assembly MDTG01 (sample SAMN05326645, study PRJNA326480) | marine metagenome | isolation source: seawater | place: Pacific Ocean: South East | collected 2011
AAATAGGCACGCATGTGGTCGAGCAGTTGCAACATGCAAAGACTCACCCAGTCGTCGCTATGGTGCGCAAGCAAGCACAAGTGGATGGTTGGAAAGATCAAGGTGTCGACGCGCGTTTGTTAGATCTTGAAGGTCCTGTAAACGACATTGAGAAAGCGTTTGAAGATATCGATGCGGTAATTTTTACGGCCGGCTCTGGTGGCGCGACAGGCGACGATAAAACGCTCATGGTTGATTTGGACGGTGCTGTTAAAACGATGGAAGCAGCGCACGCGGTTGCTGCCGACCGTTTCATCTTAGTGAGTGCGCTGCAGGCACATAACCGCGAGCATTGGAACGAAGATTTACTGCCCTACTATGTCGCAAAACATTATGCCGACAAAGAGTTAATGCGTAGCGGTCTTGACTGGACTATCGTGCGTCCTGGTGGCTTAACAGACGAGCCAGGTACAGAGAAAGTGGAACTTGCCGAGAATTTAGGGCGTGGCACCATCGCAAGAGAAGATGTCGCGCGTATTCTAATCCGTTGTCTTGATGCGGATAACACGATTGGTAAGCACTTCGATGCGCTAACCGGCGAACAAGGTGTAGAGGCCGCTGTCAAGGCGATCTAGTCTGATTGCATGGCGTGCATCCAACTGCGGTGCACGCTATTGCGAGTTTTCGGATTCTTCGGGCGACACATATATCGCCACACCTTCTGCGGTTTTGTCGGTTAAACCAAACATGCGTCCAAGTTGAACACTTAAGCCTAAATTACCCGAATAACTACCCAACCCGGTACCAACATAGACCGAGCTATCACGTTTTTCGCCCGTCGCTTGTAACAGAACACCATTGGCACCTAACTTTGCTGCTTGTTCCTTAAGTCGTTGGACAACCGCGTCCATTTGGGCTTGATCACCGAAGCTCCAACTACCGTCACTTGAAACAGATAAGAGTGCGACCGTTTCATATTGTGTGGGTTCTTTTAGATAGAGTTTGACAGCGTCGACGTTGATTGCAGGACGCGCCTCACCAACCATAACGGTGGAAGGTTTCGAGGAACAAGCTGCTAGCCCCAAAAGCATAATAGCTGTCGTGAGCCAGGCCGAGCGGCGAGAAAAAACGTTGCGCATAATACACTCCAAACAAGTTCCTATTGATTGAGTATACGCAATTTACCGGCCTTTAGTGCGTCCTTTACATGAAAATTATAAACGCGCGGTGGTGCGCTAATCGATAACGATACTTGCAACGCCGCGTCTGACCAATACGCGTAATTCTTGAGTGCCACTCACAGTCACGGGTTGAATAACGATACTGCTAGTTTCACTGATGTTATCGACTAACGACTTATACATCGTTTGGACATCACTCGTTGCGGTGTACTCGAATACAGCGGCGCAAATAACATCGTTACAAGCTGCACTGCGTTGAAAAGCTGATGAAGTCTGCTCTACGGCATTTTTTAATGCTGCCCGAAAGTCGTACTCAAAGTCTTTGTGTTGTACGGCGCCACCCAGTTGATTAATGAAATTGTCGAAGTTTCGTAGTCTAAACGCCCGCTCTGTTGCCGTATTGGATAACCCACGCGGTGCAGATAGCTGGTCAATTAGTGTTTGTATAGCTGTCGGCTGCTCGGGCTCCGAATTAACGGAAAGTGTTTCGTCAAACTGCGCGATACGCGGTTCGGTGCTTTGTTCGGGTGAAGCGAGGGATGCTTTTGAGGACTGTTCTTGGTTTAGCCTTGGCGTGTCTATTTGAACAGGCGTCGATTTTGGTTGTTCCTTGCTCATATATAAAACGATGATTACCGCTGCGATCAATAGCGCAAGGACGAGCAAAAGATATCTATTTTTCATTGTATAGCGGTTATTTTAATTAGTTTTTAGACAACTTCATTATGTGTTGGTTAATGCTCGCTGGCAAGGGTAGCTGGTAAGTTGCAAAAGCGCGAGCTAAGCTCTTATTAAATAATAGAATAATGGGCATCTGAGGCACATGTTATTTATTGATGCGGCTATTCGATTTTCTGCTCTCGGTTTTTTGTTACTTATGACCGTCGTGATTATTCGAGACTTGCCGCGCTCATCACGTGGCTACCTCTTACTCTCAAGTAACTTTTTATTGGCTTGCTTTTTATTAGGCACGATGCCAACTGAGTTTCAGCTCCCTCATGCAGTTCAAATTCCCTTTCGTTTGCTTGATACCTTACTGATTCCAGTAACGTGGTTCTTAGTTTTAACACTGTTCCATCCGTATTTTCGTTTGAGCTATAGGTATGTGTTAGTCGCTTTGCTATTAACGAGTTCGATGCTTGCGGAACGAATGGTTTGGTTAGGGATTATTCAAAAGCTGCCACCTGAGTGGCCGCTGCTGGTCATCGGCCTCGCTGTGAGCGTAGTTATTCATATGTTAGTTGTGATTTTATCGGGGCGAACGGATGATCTCATCGAGCGACGCAGACGTTATCGGCTGTATTTCGTTGTAATTATTTCACTCTCTATACTAATCGCCATTTTCGTAGGTTCGATATGGTTACGTAGTGCACAAGCGACGACTCAGGCAATGAGTGTTTGGTTGCCCATTGCTTCGCTCACCTTGTGGTTGGTAAAGGGAGATACCTCAGCGTTGGCTTTTTATCGTAAAGGAGACAATGTCAACAAGCAGACCGATATCGATAAACAGTGGATGCAGAAACTGGACAGTTTAATGCAAACTGAACGTTTGTACTGCCGAGAGAAGCTTAGCGTGAAAGATTTAGCAACAGCGCTTGGCGTGGCAGAGCACAAGCTAAGAGCGCTGATAAATAAGCATAGTGGTTATAGCAACTTCAGCCACTACATTAATTCTTTGCGAGTTGATGCCGTTGTGAAGTGCTTAGAGAGTCGAAAGTATGACCATTTACCGATTCTTACCCTTGCGCTTAACCACGGCTTTAACTCCTTGCCTCCTTTTAACCGCGCATTTAAAAGTGAAGTAGGCCTTACACCATCCCAATTTAGAAAAAATTTGCGAGACTTTCAGAATTGACTCGCTTTTTTTAGAAATCGACCAGCTTAAACTTCTCTCTCTATCTATCGTGGTTGTATGTTTCTCGAACAAGGTAAGCAATCATGATGAAATTCAATTCCCTAAAAAAAGTGATGCTGTTCATTCTCATCGCTCTTATCATTATATGTGCATTAAGCTTCATCCTCATAAACCAACAAATAGAGCGAGCGTGGGGCGCGAGCGTTCCCCCTGTCGAAGTCGTTCCATTTGAACGACGCCAAGGGCAATACGCAATCGTCAACGCCAGTGTGCTAGATAGCCTTGGCGAGCAGATGTTGTTTAATCAGACCCTACTGATCAATAACGGAATCATTGAGGCGGTTGGTAACGATATTGCTATACCCGAAGAGGCTGAGCAAATTGATGCCAGTGGTATGTTTTTGATACCTGGGCTGATCGATGCGCATGTACACTTATGGCAAAGTCCCAATGACTTACTGCTTTATTTAGCGAACGGAGTAACACATATTCGTGAACTGAATGGAAGTGAAGAGCATTTGCAGTGGCGTCAACAAATCAGCCAGGGTAGACCGGGCCCTGATCTATTCGTAGCCTCTCGCCGACATAATAGCACAGGACTATTCGAGCAGTTGTTTCATAAGTGGGCAGCCAAGGTTGAATCGGTAACCGTCATCACAGATATGAAAACTCACGTGGGTGAGTTGAAAGCTGCGGGTTACGACGCGATTAAAGTATACACCGAGTTGAGTAATGATAACTTTAGTACGCTAACCAATGAAGCCAGCCATCAAGGCATTCCGATACTAGGCCATATTCCTCGGGGGCTGAAGCTCAATGAATTATGGAGCTCTAACCTCAAAGAAATTGCACATATTGAAGAATTTGTAAAAGCACTCGACCGTGAGTTTGGTGGTTATACACGAGATAATACAGATGACTTTATTGAGTTTGTTTGCCTACGAGCAGCTGAGATCGCACGGAATCTAGCCGCTCGAGATATGGCTGTAGTATCAACGCTTGCCCTAATAGAAGGCATTCCAAAGCAAAAGTTAAACGTGCAAAAGGCTTTAGATCAGGTAGCGCTCGAGTACGTCAATCGTGGTATAGCTGAGTCAGTTCATCCGAGTGTAAAAATGATGGGGTGGCATTCGGATGTGAACATTTATCGATTGCCAGATGACTATCCACAAGACCGCGTTGCAGGTAATCAGCGTTATTGGCTGGCATACGCCGAGGCTAATCGCATTTTGTTGAGTGAGATGCGCGAATATCAGGTCAAGGTATTGGCAGGCACCGATGCCAACGTACCGATCATGGTACCTGGTTTTTCGATACACGATGAATTGAAAGCGCTAGTAAAGGCTGGTTACTCACCGGCAGCAGCATTGCGAAGTGCGACTACTGAGACAGCGCAATGGATGGACCTAAAGACTGGCAAGATAGCGCCTGGTTATGAGGCAGACTTGGTTATGCTCAGTGGCAATCCATTGCACGACATTAGCAATACCCAAACAACTCAGGGTGTTATGAGTAATGGACGTTGGTACTCGAAGTATTCACTTGCGCAAATGCTCGTGGCGGTTCAAGAGGCTAATGGGTCTTAGCCTGAGGAACAGTAGCCAACCCTTCCGCACACGCATAGGCGCTTGACCATGCCCACTGGAAGTTGTAGCCGCCAAGCCAACCGGTGACATCAAGTACTTCGCCAATGAAAAATAGTCCAGGCTGTAGTTTACTTTGCATGGTTTGGGAGCTGACTTCATCGACATTAACGCCGCCCAGGGTGACCTCGGCGGTGCGATAGCCTTCGGTGCCGTTGGGCTTGATTTGCCAATGGTTAAGTTGCTCGGCGATTGTTTTAAACGTTTTTTTACTGATATCAGCGAGGCGTTGAGTCAGTGGCCATTGATGATACGCACCGAGTTGAGTGACGACGCGTTTCGCGAACAGCTGCTGTAATACGGTATTCAGCTGAGCCTTTGGTTGTTTAGTTTGGTTTTCTTGTAGCCATTCAAACGCATCGGTAGTAGGCAGGCAGTCAACGGTAATCGCCTCACCCGGTTGCCAATAAGAGGACACCTGCAGCATCGCCGGACCCGATAAACCGCGGTGAGTAAACAACATAGCCTCATTGAAGTGACCGTCATTGGCGCTGGCGGCGACGTCCATTGAGACGCCAGCAAGCTCAGCAAAAGCGTCTTTTTCGGTTGGGTGTAAGGTGAAGGGTACTAAGCCCGCGCGCACCGGTATGATCGAATGACCGAATTGCTCAGCAATTTGATAGCCCAACGGTGTCGCCCCGAGCTTAGGCATTGACAGTCCGCCACAGGCGAAGACTAAGTTACTGGCACTCAATTTGCCCTGCGAGGTATTAATACGATAAGTGTCTTGCTCGTATTCGACATCCAGTACTTCGGTTCTCAGCTGTACTTTGGCTCCGTAGCGAGCGCACTCGTCAAGTAGCATGCGAACGATGTCCTTTGCGGACTCATCACAGAATAACTGTCCTAACGTCTTTTCATGATACGGAATTTGGTATTCTGCGACTAAACCAATAAAGTCCCACTGAGTGTAACGACTAAGCGCCGATTTACAAAAATGAGGGTTACTGGAAAGATAGTTTTCGGGGCTAGCATACATGTTAGTAAAGTTACATCGACCACCCCCCGAAATGAGGATCTTTTTACCAGCCTGTTTGGCGTGGTCTACCACGATAACCTTGTGGCCGTTTCGCGCGGCATGGGCTGCACAGTGTAAACCGGCAGCGCCCGCACCAATAATCACTACATCAAATAACGCCATTACTGCTCAGATTTCAATACATCAAGAACGTATTTTGCTGCACTCACTTCGAATTGCTTCTCATCTTCCACGAATAGATGTTCTACGATGCCATCGACGATAACCATGGCGTAACGTTTTGAGCGAATGCCACCAAACGCACCCGTATCATTAGCGAGCCCAAGGGTTTGGCTGTATTCACCGTTACCATCTGACAATAACCGAACCTCATCTCCGATCCCAAGATGGTCACCCCAAGCTTTCATCACGAATGCATCATTGACTGAAACGCAATTAATACTCTGCACCCCTTGTTCAGCAAGCTCGTTTGCGAGTGACACATAACCTGGCAGGTGTTTTTCCGAACAGGTCGGAGTAAATGCGCCGGGTACTGCGAATAAGATGTGCGTGCCTTTGGCGAAAAGCTCTTGAGGGTCGTAATGTTGAATGCCAAGTTCACCTTTTGAGGTGAGCGAGCCTGATGGCAATAAATCGTTTTCATTAATCATAGCTGTTCGAATCCTTGCTTTATATAAACATCAAATCGATGTTTTTTACTCTTGATCTGCGAGTTCGGTTCTCTTTGTCCTAAAAAGTCGGCATGATCAGGACGCTTTACGACCACACGAAATTTAGCGGCTTGTATAGCTGGCGCTAATAAATCATCAGCATCCTCATCACCGCCGACCAAGTGCTGAAACATTTGCATGTCTTTCTTTACTTGAGCGCGCTGTTTACCCGATTTTGGATACATCGGATCGAGGTATACCACATCGTATTGTTCTGAAGAAACCTGTTTAACGTGTTCGAGCTCAAGTAGTTGCATGCGTTGGCAACAGTCGGCAATTTTATCGGCACCATTACGACCCCGTTCAAGCGCATCCTTGAGTAAAATACGAACCATCGGGTGACGCTCAATTAAATCAACCGATGACCCAAACGCGGCAACCATGAGTGCGTCACGAGCCAAACCGGCCGTTGCGTCGAGTACGGATGGTTTACGCTTGCCAGTAATACCCAGTGCTTTTATCAGAGATTCTGATTTCAAGCTTGAGTTAAGCGCACGGTAACCTGACTTTCCCGCGCGGAAATCCAGCTCAAGCGGCTTGATTCCTTTGGGACCAGCTGTCCAAACTAATTGGATGCCGTGTTCTGTTTGTTGTAATTCAAATTCCGAGCTCATTGATTTTTAGCGGAGCGTTGCATATCGACATGTGGAATATCATCTTCAAGATAGTCCTCGCTAATTGCCTCAAAGCCAAACGACTGATAAAACGCCCGTAAGTAAGTCTGAGCTTGGACTTGAATCGGCGCACTAGATGCCCGCGAATCAAGGTAGTCAATCGCACGCTGCATGAGCTCTCTGCCTAAGCCTAATTGTCGCGCGTCTTCGGTCGTGAGAAGGCGACCAATTTTTGATACGGGACTCACGTCAGAGGCTTTAAAAATGCGTGCGTAAGCAAGCATCTTGCCTTGATCGTTGCGAGCGAAAAGATGTTCGGCGTCAAAGTCAGTCCCGTCAGCGTCTAAATATGGACAGTTTTGTTCTACAACAAAAACTTCTTGGCGAATGCGTAGAATTTCATACAGCTGATGGGTGTTCAATTCTTCAAAAGTTCTTAAAAACCAGTTCATGTCCCTACTTTTTTAATGTCACGTTTAATCGGAATCACGTTTCGCTTATGTTCGTGGGAGAACAGTGCCAATAACTCGGTGACGGGTTTGCGTGCATCACCTTTTTGGCTAATATTGCGAGCTACTTTCAGACTACTGATTTCTGCCTGCTCGTACAATGCGCGTGTTAGCGGCGTATCGTGATTACTTATTAGTACAGGAATGTGTCTTTTACAAGCTGTACGTAAGGCGTGTCGCGCGAGCTCGCTTTGTTCATCTAAACTAAAGCCACCGGTAGCATAACTTGTAAAATTACTTGCTTGTACAAGTGGTGCATAAGGAGGATCACAATAAATGACATCGCCTTTTCGGGCTCTCCTGAACATTTGTTCAAAAGAACTGCAGACGAATTTAGCACGCTTTGCCTTTTCTGCAAAAACTTCAATTTCCGCTTCTGGAAAATAGGGCTTACGATAGTCGCCAAACGGGACATTAAAAATACCGCGACTGTTATAGCGGCAAAGCCCGTTATAACCATGTCGATTGAGGTACAAAAATAGCAGTGAACGGTAATAGGGGTCGTTGCTTTCGTTAAACGATTTACGCAACGCGTAGTAAGCGTCTGGTTGATTATTACGTGCAGTAAAAAGCCTACGCGCATCGACAATAAACGTCTTAGGGCGGCGCTTTACAAATTGATACAAGGTGATGAGATCAGGGTTGATATCGTTTAGTAAATAGCGATCATAATCGGTGTTTAGAAAGACCGATCCCGCACCCACAAAAGGTTCAATTAACTTACGCCCCTCGGGCAAACAAGCTTTTATGGGTTCGACAAGGCCGTACTTGCCTCCTGCCCATTTTAAAAATGCCCGATTTCGTTTCATTAGCCGGCCTTTTGTGGATTGAACGGCTAGTGTACCCGAAAGCTAAAGATATGAAAATTACTCTCCGCTCAATGGTCTTTGTTCCTGCTGAATAGCGGCAAAAGACTTGGGCCACGGACCCAGCGCGCGTAGAGCTTCCGGCAGTGCACTTGCGCGTGTTCGTGCCGCATCAATTGTACTGTAACTACCTAAGATAACGACATAACTGTTATCTTTTTGACGCTGATAAATACGCGCTTGCGGAGTCAGGTTATTGCGCTTAATAAACTCGGTTAAGGTTGGCTTATCACTGGCAATAGTGAGTTGTACTGAATAGTTTTGCGGCGGTTGACTGGCCACCCATTGACTATCGGTAAGTGTATTCGGTTGATTGTTGGTCTCGGCTTCTTTGGGGACTCGTTTATCACTGACCCATTCAACACCCACTTCACGTGGGTCATTCTCGGCGGCGGCGACACGATTAAGTGAATGAAGCGCTTCGCGATATGATGTTGCGAGCTCAGCAGGCACAAATTCGAATTGGTTCGACTGCAAAGGTTCAAAGCTCGGAAGTTGCTGTGTGACTTCTCTTGAAGTGGGTTCGGTCGTCAGCGGGCGAGGCTCAGGCGCCACCTCTGCTGTTTCGACGGAATCGGGCTGTTGGTTGAAGTAATCGATGATCGCTTGATGTTTGAGGCCTGCAAACCCAATTAAAGCGAGTGAAATACTTGCAGCAAGAATTTTGATGACCGGTACCGACCGTCGCTCTGTAGCGGGTTCGAGATTGCTCTCCGCTTGCTCCAGCTGGTTCGAAAACACATCATCCTGGTTTTCGTCTGGCTCCGAATAGCGTTGTGCTTGAGTCATTAGCTTCAGTTGCAGGCGTTGTTGAATCTCACCTGGATAACCATTGATGGTGGCAAGAAACTGTTGGATTTTATCTAGGTTCCAAAGTGGGCGTTGGCGCTCTGGTAATAACGCCTGAATAAAGCGCATCTGTTCTTCTTTGCCAAGTGGCGGTACTTCAACTAGCTCAGGTCGCTTCACACGTAACTGCGGTGGTGGTGTCTGTTGAAACACCCAGCGTGACTCGGCTGAGATAATAATACTTACACGTTGTCCAAGCGCACACAATTGATTAACTGTATTGACGCACTCCGCCAAAAAGCTGTCAGGCATGAGTTCACCATTATCAATGACGATAACGGCATGTTGCAGTGGACGTTGCCGCTGAATTTCACGACTCAGCGTATCATCATTTAAACTGATGGTACCAAACAGTTGGTTCAGGATTTGCGCACGAAGACGCTCTACCGAAGCTCGCTCTGATACTTGTACCCAAGCACATTCAGCGTAATTAGAGGCTTGCTCAATAAATAGCTCGCTGATAGTTGATTTGCCGCTACCTTGTGGGCCGTGCAGAAGCACGAGCGTATCACTGTGCTGGCAGTGTTCATGCAAACGGTCGATCACTGCCTGTTGGGAAGGCTTTGACCTAACGGGAGCGGCGACAATATGTGATGAGTAGGCGTTAGCCGGCATAATCTGCTTCCTATGTGATGCGGTTTAGCAACATTCAGTCAGCACAGCGGCTAGGTCCTCGTCAGTGATGTTGTGAGTGACTTCCGCTTGGCCGATACCGAGCGGTAACACGAAGTTTATTCGATGGTCTTTCACTTTTTTATCGCGCATCATATAGCTTAGCCAATCCGCCAACGTCATGTTGGGCGCTTGTGTTGGCAGCTGTAACTGTGACATCAGGTTGAGCACGCGACGGAAATCTGACGAAGACATCCGCTGTGTTTTCTCTGATAATTTAGATGCAATAATAGTGCCAGCGGCAACAGCTTCGCCGTGGGTCCACTCACCGTATTCAGTCGCTGCCTCGATCGCATGGCCGAATGTATGACCTAAGTTTAGCCATGCGCGGATACCAGACTCGCGTTCGTCTTTGGCGACAATCTCTGCCTTAATCTCACAGCTTCGTTGAATCGCATGTTGCAGCGCTTGCGTCTCTCGTTGTGCGAGGGCAATAGCATTGTGTTCGAGCCAGTGAAAGAAATCGGAGTCGTAAATGATGCCGTACTTTACGATTTCTGCTAGACCACTACGAAAGTCACGCGCGTCCAAGGTTGCTAGGCAGTTAAGATCAATAACAACGGCTTTGGGCTGATAAAAAGCACCGATAAGGTTTTTACCTTGGGGGTGGTTAATTGCCGTTTTACCGCCAACCGAGGAATCCACTTGCGATAACAACGTTGTCGGAATTTGATAAAAGTCGACGCCACGGTGATAAGTCGCTGCCACAAAGCCTGCTAAATCGCCTACCACTCCGCCACCTAAAGCAACGATTGCGCAGTCGCGACTGAAACCCTCTGCTATAAGCTTGTTGGTAATGGCTTCGAATGATGTGAGGCTCTTATATTGCTCGCCATCGTCCATCTCGAACAGGACAAGGCGATGATCAGTAAGAGCAGCGGATACATCAGCAAAATAATGTTTGGCGACCGTCGTATTACTAACGACAAAAACATCTTTACTTAAGTTAGGAAGCAATCGCTTCAGGTGTTGCAGATGATTTGCGGCGATATGAATATGGTAGCTGCGTTCGCCCAACTCTACATGCACATTGGCCATAACACAGCTCCCCAAAGAGGTTAACCTAACCCGTTAACCCCTAGTTGATCGATGATTTCATTGACTACTACTTTAGCGCTTTGTTCGTCAGTGCGAACAACGATATCCGCAATTTCCTCGTATAGCGGGTTGCGAACTTCTGCTAATTCTTCAAGTACTTTACGCGGGTCATCCGCCTCTGCGATCAGAGGACGACGTTTATCACGTTGCGTACGAGCCAATTGTTTGTCGATGGTCGTTTCAAGATATACGACAACACCACGAGCAGATAGACGGTTGCGGCTTTCTTTACTCATTACCGAACCGCCACCTGTCGCTAGGACAATACCCATATGCTCAGTCAATTCTTCAATGACTTTTTCTTCCCGCGCACGGAAGCCTTCTTCACCTTCCAGCTCAAAAACCCAGCTGATGTCAGCGCCGGTGCGTCGTTCAATTTCTGTATCTGAATCGTAGAAATCTAAATGAAGTTGTCTGGCAATTTGACGACCAATCGTACTTTTGCCGGCGCCCATTGGGCCGACAAGAAAAATATTACGTTTCTCAGCCATATTCCTGCTTACATCACTGTTAAATTAGCTGTAAATCACGAATCCGGAGTGTCTGGAGACGTCCCCCAACTCAACGAAAAGAAGCGGGATTATCTCAATTAGATTGCATTTTAGCAAATTTATTCCGATTCACTTAACAGCGTGGGTGTAACGAAAATAACCAGTTCACGTTTTTCTGATTGTTCACGCTGATTTTTAAAAAGATTACCGACAA
>MDTG01268780.1_pt1 | contig 11660 bp, 11 predicted proteins | sample 811421 | NCBI WGS metagenome assembly MDTG01 (sample SAMN05326645, study PRJNA326480) | marine metagenome | isolation source: seawater | place: Pacific Ocean: South East | collected 2011
CATCAAACTTTATTATCAGTTTTTGGAATTGGGCCTTGGTCAGTAAACATGTTTGAAATTTTTAGTATTGGCAAATTAGATATTTTCTCATCAAAAGATGCAGGACTTAGGTTAGCGATGAATAATACTTCTATGGTAAAACCTGAAAGTGACTGGAAACAATATGATGAATATGCAGAGAAGTGGTCACCTTATAAAACAATTGCCTCTTTACATATGTGGAAAACGGTTGATTAACTTTAATTTCCATATGCTAAGTTAAGTGTATGAAAAATTTCTTAGGAAAAATTGCTAACTTAATTCATAAAACTCTTCATAATAATTTTGAATTTCTAAATGCAAAAAAATCTGGAGAATTTAATAAAAACTATGAGTGGATTTATAAATACATTTCTCAAGAAAAACATAACATATCTCAATCATCATTTATTGAAATTGGATCAAGAGATGGACTAGATGCTTTAGATATAATGTCGAAATTTAATTTTGCCAAAGCATATATTTTTGAACCAAGTCATGCAGGGATAAAACAAACAATTACAAATCTTAAAAATAATAAAAACTTTTCAAAAAATATTACTTTATTTCCAACAGCTTTAGGTGAAGAAGATGGTGAGGTGAAATTTTATGAATATATCAATATCGCAAAGAACCATTCAAGAGCAAACATTGGAGCATCTACAGTGTATGGAGCAGATAATGAAAATTACATATCTTATAAAGTTCCAATATTTCGATTAGATAATTTAAAACTAGATATAGCTAATAACTTTATGATAATAATGGATTGTGAGGGATCAGAATATTCAGTTCTAAAAGGTTCAACTAAGGTTATTAAATCAAATAAATATATTTGTTTAGAGTCAAGTTACAAAAATGAAAATGGAAACTGTGAGGATATCACTGCATTTTTAGAAAAACAAAATTATACATTAATTGATTGTGACTGGCCAAACACTAAAAATGGAAACTTGCCAAATAAAGATGTTGTAAACAAAAATCAATTTTGTTTATTATATGAAAATACTAATTTTTGACAAAATTCTAAAAATTAAATGAGCTTCTTAAGGGCCAGAGAAAATTCTTCTTTTCTTTCTTTAGATGAATAATATTTGAAAAATAAATCATAAAACTCACTTTGTTCATCCTCTGTGGTAAAACCAGGATGAAAGGCAATTTCGAATGATGGATATTTTCTTTTCATTAATTTATAGTTATTTACAAAAATTTTTTCATTATAAATACCTGAATAAATCATTCCTGAATAAGGAGGTGAGTAAATCTTTTCTTTCAGAAAAAAAGCAATAATAATATTTAGCAGTAGATAAGCTATTAAATTTCTATAAAATTTTAATTTAAAAAATGTTTTTATATCTCCAATAAAAAACTTTTCTTTAGGCAATCTTATTTCGACTATCTTGATATTTTCATATCTTATTAGATAGTTATATATCCAAGGAATAACGTGAATATGTTGATGACCATCAACAATGATTTCACTTACTTTGAAATAATCAACATATAAATTAATTTGTCTTTCAATTTCATTAAAAACAACTTCTCTCTGTTTTTTTTTAAGAAACATGAGCTTAAAAAAAGTTAGTTTCTTAAGAATCAATTCATTCTTTTCAAACTTATGATTTGGGCTAAAGTCAGTTAGATTTATATGAAGCTTTTTCTTTACTTTGCGACTCTTCAAAGTTTCGTATATTTTCTTATTATGGTTAACCATAATAGATACACTATTTATCATCCCTAGGTCTATAGTTTTTAGTATATTTTTTGATATAATTTCTGATCTTCCAAAATCATCTGCATTAATATAAATTGTTTTGTCCATCACGCCTCTTTTTTTGCAAAAACATAAGACATGGTTTTAAAGTTACTTGAATTTCTATCAAGATTTCTTTTTAAGACAAGATACTGACCTAAATTTGATAATTTCATAAGATGTCTAAATTTGTAGAAGGGATTTTTACTATTAAATCTATATCTGTTTTCAATGTCACTCACAGAATACCAACTCTGTGTCATGTGAATAGATTTATATAATACTTCACTTCCAACTTCACCATCTTTTAAAATTACAAAGTCATTAGTTTCTAAATTTTTAGCTAAATATTTTGAAGTAAAACCAGATGAGTAAAAACTTGGCTCCATATGTGTCTTATTGGATTTAGGACAATCAAGATAAAGTAGACCACCATTTTTAGTTACCTTTGAAACATTTTTAAAAAATGATTTGTGATTCCATATATGTTCTAAAACCTGAGTGCATACAACTAGGTCAAATTCATAATCGATATTTTCATTCAATTCATTTAAATCTAGAAAACAATCATCATCATTCTCTATACCTAATGTAGTTATTTTTAATTTAAAACCTAAAAAATCTAAAATTTCTATTTCTGGTTGGTTACTACTCCCACCTAATAGTCCAACACTTAATTCTTTTTTCATTTCAAGATTTTTAAAATAATTTCCAAACTCTAAATACAAAAGATATTTTCCATAACTTTTTGTAGAATAATTTTTTTTGATGAAGTCGACTATTTCCATTATTTAGATATTAATTATATTCTCAAAAAATCAGATTTACATTTTATTTAAAATTGCAAAAAAATTTATAGTTGAGAAATTTTTAAGAAAAAACTTTCTGCCATTTTTTCTGAAAGATTTTGTTTTGTTAAATAATAACTATTGTCGTGTCTTCTGTGGAAGTGGTGAAAGTTTTTTAATAGATGTAAATTACCATCATTCTTTAGCCAATAGTAACAAAGCGCAACTGAACAAGCAGCTTGTATGTCTTTATGCATTTCCAATCCTTCTTTTAGATAATCTAAGTAAGTTAACCTGTGAAATATCGGATTTCCTAAACCTAAAAGGTATTTTATATTTGATTTTTTTTCTATGACACTTTGTATATTTTCTTTATTTAAGATCATGTCTTTTTTTGAAAAAACTATTTTGTTTCTATTTTTTGACTCAGCAATGTGATCAAATCTAAAAGGATGTATCGAAGAAGGAAGAAATAATGAATTATTGTAGTTTACTAAGTCGAGTTTACGAATTATTTTTTTCAAAGGTTTCAAATTAGGAATATTGTCAGAATCAATTTGATAAACAAAATCTGAGCTACATCTAGAAACAGTTATATATTTATTTTTAAATCCTCCAAAATTTTCGTCATTGAAAAAAAGCTTTATTTTGATTTTTTGTTTTTTATTGAATTTATCAGCAATAACTATCAATTTTTCTTTTTCTAATTCAGACGAATTATCGTCATTAACTATTATTTCGTTTACATTGTTAAGTAAAATTAAATTTTCAAGAAGGATGTCTAAATAATCTGAAGAATTATATGTTGGTATAGCGATACTTAACTTATTCAATTTTTTTTCTAATTAATAAAAATAACAATACAATATAGGACTTATAATTGCAATAAACAAAGTTTTAATAAAAGTAATAAATGACAGTTAAAAAAATAATTTATAAGATTTTTATTGGTCTGCCAAGAAAAATTTACTTTCTGATTCTTAATTATTACAGAGAAAAATTGATTGTTAAGTATCCAAATCTATTTAGATTTTCGAGTGAACCATACATTACAGGTGATACATTTAGAAATATTGCTGATCATGTATTAGATGATGGCAAGTCTATTGATCTTAAAAAAGTATCCAATGGAGATATAATTTTTGTTCAATCAAACTATATCGACAATTATTTTGAAAATTATAATTTGAAAATTAAAAAGAAGCATATTTTAATTTCACATAATCATTACTCACCAGTTACTGAAAAACATTTAGAAAATTTGAGTGAAAATTTAATTTTTTGGTTGGCAGAAAATTTAACAACTTCCATCAATCATGATAAATTAAAAGCCCTTCCATTAGGAATCGAAAATTTGAAAAAATTTAAAAATGGAATAAGATCTCATTTTGAAAGTGAACAGGTAAAAATTAATCAAGAAAAGAAGGATAAATTAGTATTAAGCTCATTTGCTCCTCATACAAATCTTGAAAGTAGAAAAGAAATAGCGGAGATAGTACAAAAAATAAATTATATTGATATTGCAACATATCCTGACCACAAGAACTATATTTTAAATTTATCAAAATACAAATTTAATATCTGTCCTTCTGGCATTGGAGTCGATACGCATAGGTATTGGGAGTCCTTATATGTAAAGACAATTCCAATTGTTGTCAGAAATAATTTAATAAATCATTATGAAAAATATAAAATTCCAATGTTGATTTTGAATGACTGGGAAGAATTATTTAATTTTAATAAAGAAGAATTAAATCAAATATATATAAAGGAAAATATGAAATTTAAAAATGATAGATATATGTGGATTGATTACTGGATAGAACTAATCAATAATAATATTTAGTCATTAAGTTGCTCATATTCAAGTAAACAATATTCAGAAACTAGATTATCTTCACAATTATTCAGTTTTATTTCTAATTTATTTTGTGTATTTGTATTTAAGAACGGAATAAAAAGATCAGTCAGAACCATAAAAGTTAATAGATAAGCAAAGAAAGATTGGTTATATTGTTTTTTTGAAATAAACAGAAAATAAAATAATGAAGATATGCCTAAAACTATTAAGCTTTTTTGGTTATCAATATACAAAATTAAAGTTGATAGAACAAGAAATAGATCAATTTTATTTTTAATAATTTTAAAATTTATAAAATAAAGTATTGAAATCAGAACTACAACTATAAAATGCTGAGAATACCTCATCCACTTTGTAGGACTTAAAATCCAAAACCATATGTATGTTCCAATCGTTGAAAATGCTAAAGGGTATAATATATTACCAAAAAAATTTATTACGCTTAATTTATTCCTAAATAAAATAATAAAAAATGAAATTGGAGCAATCAAAATTCGAATTAATTCGTAGTTATTCCAACTAGATGCTTCTGAAGTGTTGAAATTGGAAAGACTAAAAATATTTTGATCTCTTGAAATGCCAGAACTTTGGTGATTTGATATCAGGTTGAATAAATCAACTATATAATTCTGCAAATTTCCACCTTGGTAATTAAAATTTACTAAGCCGAGCCATAGTACAATTGGAATTGAAAAATAAATTAGGTCTTTACCGATCCTTTTATAGTTTTTCTCAAGAGTAAATAAAACTATATAAAATATAGAAAATGGAAGAATATTTAAGAGTTTTCCAAAAAATATTGAAACACTTATAAATATGAGAGCAATATTTCTTTTTTTGTTAAATAAAAAAAATGAGTTTATCAAAATTATTACCGATGGTATTTCACCAATCATATATAAAGATCCTTGCCACCATGGAATTAAAACAATTAAAAGTGTGTTAAAAACTAAGAGGAATTTGAAGCTGCCATCATAGCTCTTGACAATTAGGTATGAAAATATAATTTGAAGAAAGACAATCCAGTAAAAGTTGTAAACCCTAGAAATACCAAGATCTGCATATTCATTCCAACCGATAACTCCACCGATATTTGATATAGGACCTGAAGTAAGATAGATACTATAACTTCCACCAAAAATATCTCCAGCATTAAAATCCAATGTTTTCCAAAAATTAAAATTTGATGTCAAAGATATATATTCATCAATAAAATTTGGTATTCTCAGAGCTTTATTTTTTACATAATGAAAAATAATAATATTTTGTAAAAAAAGAAATAAGATAAAAAAAATATTTGTTTGATTTTTTTCAATTAAAGAGTTTATGTTTTTGATTTAATAATTATATAAGAAATATCAAATTTTCTTTTGTATTAAAAATTAAAATAAATTGTATATCATTTTATTCAGTATGAAAAAAAAAATAATAATACATCACAATCCAGGACTTGGAGATCATATTATTTGCAATGGATTAATAAATTATATATCTGAGAAGAATCGCATTTTACTAATTTGTAGTTTAGTAAACTATAAATCAATAAAATATCTTTATTCAGAGAATAAAAGGGTACAAGTTTTACCAGTTCCATCACTTAAAAAGATAAACTATTTTTTAAACGCATATGTATTTAAAAAAAATAAAAACATAGAAAAGTTTTTTTCCAAAATTATTTCTATATTTTTTATGTTGGATATTAAGTACGTTGGATTTGATAATATTACTTACCCAGAATGGGATAAATCATTTTATAGTTCAGAAAATATTGATTTTGATCTCAGATTTGATAATTTAAAACTACCAAATAAATTACCTGAAAAGATAAATCTTGAGTTAAATGAAGAATTTATATTGGTTCAAGATTCAACTTCAAAGTCTTCAGAAAAATTCAATTTAAACATTAATTCGAATTTAAAAAAAATATATTTAGATGATAAATTAACACCAAACTTTTTTTCAAATATCCACTTGGTCTTACGAGCAAAAGAGATACATTGTATTGATAGTTCTTTAATTCATCTTGTAGAAGCAATAGAAGGTTTAAGCTGCAAATTATATTTTCACGATATTAGAAAGCATTATAAAGATTCAGTATTTTCCGCAAAAAAAAACTGGTCGATAATTACTTATGAGAATTTGGTTACATGGGGTAGTGGAATTAAGTTAATTTAATTGTATTTTCGAAACAAAAAGATTACAAAAAGAGATTTATATTTAAATTATTCCAGCCAGTTTCTATTTGAGAGATACCATTCAACGGTATCTTTGATTCCTTCTTCAAACTTTCTATCATACACACCACCAAGCTTTTTCAATAAAGAATTATCTAAACCGTATTTGATATCATGGCCTGGGCGATCAGGATCCTTATTTTGAAGTTTATATTTAAAATCCTTTTTTAAAACTTTGCTAATTAAGTTTGCAACATCAAGATTACTTACAAGACTTTCACCAGTAATGTTAATTTTTGCAGGTTCTTTTTTTTGTAATAAATACGCCTGATCTTTTACAGTTTGGAAATTTTTTGTTAAAAATAAAATTGTTTTTGATAGATCTTCATTGAGTATATAGTATCTGCTACCAGGTTCATTTTGTGTGTCAGTATGAATAAGTATTTCTTCTTTCTCTAAGATTTTTTTAATTGTGTTTGGAATAAATTTTTCTAAATGTTGTCTTTTACCGTAAACATTTGAACAGTGAGTTATCAAAGAAGGTAGTGAGTAAGTATTTGAATAAGCTATTGTTAATTCCTCCGCTGATGCTTTAGATGCTGAATATGGATTTTTTGAATTATATCTATCCCATTCTTTAAATTTTGTATTTTCATCTGAAGGACCAAATACCTCATCAGTGCTAAAGTAGTAAAACAATTCAAGGTTATTTATTTTTCTTGCTGCTTCTAATAAATTAAATGTTCCGACAATATTATCTTGAACAAATATACCTGGATTTTTAACCGACCTTGTTACGTGTGAAGATGCACCAATGTGAAGAATGTAATTTATGGTTTTTAATTTTTCTATTATTTCATCATGAAATTCAGCTTTTAAATCATGATAAAAAAATTCAACTCTTTTTCTGTTAATTTCATCATGATTGTCGACGATATCACTTATTCTTTTTAAATTTCCTGCATAACTTAGACGGTCAATAATAATTAATTCCCAGTCTGTCTCAGATAAAATCACATCAATTACAGAATGTCCTATAAACCCTGCCCCTCCTGTTAATAGAACTCTTTTACTCATAATTTAAGCCTTATGTTTTATAAGAACAGTATAAAAGACTTTTAAAGTGAGAAATTTAAAATTTCTTCACAAATTTTAAATAACTTTGATTATTTAAATAAGTTATGATTTTAATGTGAAGATCTTTTTTATTTTAGGAACAAAAGCCCAATTTATTAAAACAATTCCTGTAATAAACTCTGCAATAAAAAACAATTCAGAAGTCATTCTTTATGAAACTGGACAACATCCGGAAAAAGCAAAAAATTTAATAAAAAAAATATCTGGAGATTTTAAGCATGTCAAATTTGTAAACGGTACAAAAGATATTGGCACATATACGGGACTTTTAAATTTAATGATTGTTTCATTGTTCAAGATAATCTTTAAGAAAAATAAAAACATGAAAGACCAACTATGTATTGTTCATGGCGATACACTCTCCACATTAATTGGAGCATTTATTGTAAAAAGAAATAAAGGTAAACTTGTATTGCTCGAAGCAGGAAAAAGCTTTCCTGGCATGCTAAAACATTTTCCCGAATCATTTATCAGATATTATGTTGCAAAGCTTTCAGACTATTTAATAGTTAATGACAGTGATCATAAAGAACAGTTAATAAATTGGTCTGTAAAAGGTGAAATTTTAACTATTGCTAGGAACACAATTTATGACAGTTTAGATCTTGTAAACCTTGAAAATAAAATTGAGAAAAATAAAGTTACAATATCAATTCATAGAACTGAAAATATCAACAGTAAAGAAAATTTGTCAAAGTTAGTTGAAGTTATAAACTCTATTAGTAGTAAATATCAAATTAATTGGTATTTACACATACCAACAAAAAATAAATTAAAGTCATTCAAATTAAATGAAAAATTGAATGTTGAAAATGTAAATTTAAGCGATTTAATAAATTATGATAATTTTTTAAATGAAATAAATTCTTCCGAATATGTAATTACTGATGGAGATGGTGTTGTGGAGGAATGTCAAATATTAGGAATTCCAACTTTAGTATGGAGATACGAGCATTTAGATTCAAATTTTTTATTTAAAGATGATAATAGTTTGTATCTCTCAGAATTTGATTTAGATAAATGTCTTTATTTTTTTGAAAATTATAAAAATTTCAGAAAAAGTAGAGTTCTTGATGAGGATAGTCCTTCTGAAGAAGTTATTAAAAAACTTTATGCAATACAAAACAATTAAATGTTTAGAATAATCTAAATGATTGAAAAATACAAAAAAATTATTTCGGGTGTCTTTTATATTTCAAAAATAACAGATACAAATAATAAGAAATTAAGAATACTTTTTTCTGTTGTGTTATCAAATTTAAATGTTTTTCTTGACATTGCATCAATTTTGATACTTACATCAATTTTGGTTGGTGAAATTAGTGTTGATAATGCGTTTATAGACTTTGTAGTTGATAAATCCTTTCTTTTACCTGTCATTGTTGTTCTAAGATTTGTCTTTAATTTCTTAGAAAAAACAAATTTAAAAAACTTAGAATTAGAAATTCAGGAAAAACTAAGGTCATATTTACTTAGAGAGGTATTTAATAAATCAAATTATTCGATTTCTGATTCTTTTTTCTATATAAATATTGTTAGTACTCATATATCTTTTTTTTACGGGGCTTTAGCTTCCTTAATTAACGCTTTGCTGCAATTAATTGTTTATTCAACTTATTTATTAATCACAGATTTAAGAACTGTTACAACTTTTTTAATTGGTTCGCTTTTTTTAATAATTCCTACGCGATTTTTTACAATTAAAGGAAGAGAATTTGTTCACCAGGCATACCTTAAAGGTAAAGAAATAAATTCTGATATACAAAAAATATTAGATAATTTATTTTTAATAAAAATATTGAGAAAAACAAAAGAAGAGACAGATAATTTTAGTAAACAAGTAAATGTCTTTAAAAATGTCGAGCTAAGAAGTGCAATTTACGGAACAATAAATTCAAGCATACCTCAATTTGTTGCATTGTTGGTGTTAACAATATTGGTAGTATTTTTTAATTTTGCAAAAATTATAACAATTGACTTCATCGGGGTTGTTTATAGATTGTTTCAAACTTTTGGTACGTTTAATCAGTCATTATCTAGAGTAGTGAATTCCCATGTACATTTAGATAGTCTTTATCAATTAGAGAAAAATAAAATTGTTTTAAGAGATGATTATTTTATAATTAATGAAAATAATGATGGTTATGCAATAAATGCAAAAGACATAACTTTTAAATATTTTAATTCAGAAGAATATATTTTCGAAAATTTAGATATTGTAATAGAAAAGAACAAACATACGATTATAACTGGACCTAACGGTACAGGAAAGAGTACAATTTTAGGAATTTTATCAGGCGTTTTGTATCCTGAAAAAGGAACAATTAGTTCATTTACAAATAATTTTGGATATATAGGAGTTACACCATTAATTATTTCAAGTACTTTACGAGAAAATCTTAAGTATGGCTCCTCAACTAAAATTACAGATGGTTCTATGCTGGATATGATTGATCAATTTAAATTGTTTAACGAAAAAATTGAAAATCCTCTTGAATTAAGTGTTACAAACACATCTTTATCATCTGGTCAAATGCAAAAGGTTTCTTTTATTAGAGCAATTTTATCTAAATCTGAAATTTTGTTTTTGGATGAATCAACCTCTAATCTAGATGATGATTCACGTGAACTAATCTTTAAAATTTTAAAAGATCTAAAGATTACAATTTTAAATAGTACACATAATCCTGAATATTTTGATTACGATAATCGAATAAGACTTTCAGTAGACAATAATAAAAGGCTTCTAAACACCGAGTGATTTTAAGATCTTTAATTCTTTTTTGATGAATGATTCAAAACTATAATCTTTTTTCATATTGCTTACTGCTTCATTTGATATTCTTTTAAAATTGTCTTCATTCTCAAAAACATAATCTATCTCTTTTTGAAGATTTTTATTCTTAAATTCATATAAAATACCATTGATTTTTTGATTAATTATCTCTTCTATATTTTCTATCTTATAAGCAATTACAACACAACCCATTGACATAGCTTCTAAAAGTGCTTTTGGATTTCCCTCATAAAGCGATGAAGTTATAAACACTTTATACTTTCCATATAATTCCATTAAATCTATGTGGTCTAAATTTCCTAGAAAATTTACTGATAAATTATTCTCAATGGCTTCCTTTTTCAATAATTCTTTTAAGCTTCCCGAGCCTACAATATCGATAAAATAATTTGTATCTCTAAGCTGTTTAAAGAGTTCACTAAAATTCTTTTGTTCTTCTAATCTTCCAACTGCAAGTATTCTATTATCAAAACGATCTTCGTTTATTTTCAATGGTTCAACCCAGTTTCTTACAAGTTCAATTTCATATTCTGGCTTAAATTTTTTTTCTAAAAATCTTTTGTCTGTTAATGATGTTACTGAGTAGGCATCACTTTTTTTTAACGATATTTTTGTTAGAAAGTAAAAAAATATTACTTTAGGAAAACCCAATCTTCTTTTTAAAGCAAACGTGTAAAAATCAAAACCAGTTCTTATGTAAAGTTTTTTTTTGGTCAAATATTTCAATATAAGTGGTATCCAGGAACCATGTAACTGATTTGTCTTTATCACATCGAAATCCCCAAGGTTTTTTTTAAGATAAAAAGGAAAAGCAAATGACTTAAAGAATCTAAATAGACTATTTTTTGATTTTTTAAAAATTGAATAAATTGGAATAACATTAATATTTGAATTTGTAATTATACTTTTATCCTTAAAATCCCCATATGTGACGAATGTAAATTTAATATTTTCATTTTTTTCTAACTCTTTGTAAATTCTTATTTCTCTATTCAAAATACCCGATGTTTTCCAATCATTTAAAGAAATATCATAAGTAAAAAAAAGAACTACATGCATTGAGTTAATATTAACTAGATAATAAAAATTAAAAATTGTTTTATTTATGAAAAAAATATTAATTGTTCATACA
>MDTG01360077.1_pt1 | contig 11660 bp, 8 predicted proteins | sample 811421 | NCBI WGS metagenome assembly MDTG01 (sample SAMN05326645, study PRJNA326480) | marine metagenome | isolation source: seawater | place: Pacific Ocean: South East | collected 2011
AAACGCCATTACGAACCAAAATAAAGGAACTGCCTATGTTTTTGGATATACTGTAAGTTATTTAGGAAATCTTACTTCGGCCATCAGTTCATCAGGTTTTATAACGTATACTAAAGGAAGAACTTATGATACACAAGAACCGATGTCATCTATCCCACCACTTTTTGGTCGAGTTGAAATACATTATAAGAAAGAGAAAATAGAATTTGGTGCAGCTTTAAAGTTTAATAGTAAAAAGGATATTGAAGACTTTAATATTACAGAAGGGATTGATAATCATGATTTAACACCAATAGTAGATTCAAATGCAACAATCGATACAGATAAATATTATGGTTCACCAAGTTGGATGACTATAGGTGTAACTTCAAATTATTTAGTCAATGACACATTTTCTATTCAAGCAAGATTAGATAATGTTTTTGACGAACACTACATAGAATTTGCCTCTGGAATTTCTGCTCCAGGGAGGAATGTATCTGTTTCTTTTTTAGCGAATTTTTAAAGACGAAATTAGAAAAGTTTTTAGTCTTAAAATTATTAGTTAACGATTTCCTTTAACTACATGATAATTTAATAATACAGCGTTAACAGACTTATCTTTTAAAATTTTTCTAATTTTAAAATGTTGAAAATGCAAAGGCTTCAAAATAGCCCAGATATATTTTGTGTGATTAGGAAATTCTTTGCTTATAATGTTATAGTCTTTAAAACTTGTAGATATAGCAATATTAGGCTGTACGGTTATTACTTTTTTAATTTCTGAGATGCTTTTTGATAAACTTAAACTATCTTTTTTATATAAATTTGAAGGTAAGTAAAAACTAGTTTTAAAACCTTCTTCTTCGAAATTCAATAATTGATTACTATTTCTTGACTCAATTAAAATTTTTTTTAAAGGATAACATTTAGATCTAAATAGTAATAATAATTTTTTTAGTATCGGTTTAACATTACTTTTATTAATATTTTTTATATCCAACCATATATAAGGAAAACGACCTTCTTCTATAGTCTTTAAATAATCTTCAAAATTTAATCCTATAGATTTCGTTGGAGGATGATTTACATCTAAAACATCTTTTTCATAATCATAAACTAAATCTAATTCAATACCATCAAAATAATTTAAAGCAGAATTTAATTTTTCAATAGAATTTACTCGATGAGCCCAAACTTTATCATAAGAACCAGCTGCTTCTATTTTATAAGGATAGTAGTAATATGCTATAGATATAACAATAATTGATAAAATTTTAAATTTATTTTTAAGAATCATTTTCAATATTAAAATCAATTTTGTATTTAAAACTTAAATACTTTTTTCTAAAATGGGAGGTAAGGTAAAACGTATTTTACACTTTTATTATCGTTAAAAAAATTAAACGGAGACATTCCATTCAAAAACAAATATACACAATCAATTGTAGCTTAAAACAAGAGTATTTAAATTTTAAATGATAAAAAATATATAATTACAAAACTCTTATCTTTGCATAAGCATATTATTTTTAATTAAAAAGTTGCATTTGTTATTTGAGTACAGCAGTTATTCATTTTCATTAAAAACACCCGTGTTAAATGGGAAAAATAAAATTTTGGAAACAAGAAATTAAGTTTCATTTAGGGTTACATATTTTAATTGCGATTTTTATAACGATTGCTAATTATGTGCATTTTCCTCTAGGAAGTCTTGAAGGGAATTTGATTTATTTTGTCCATTTTCTGCTACTTCATTTTTCTCTATTTGGTTTTCTTTACATATTTAGTCTTTTTAAAAATGTTTTTAAAATTGTCTTTCCAATTTTATTCATACTAATTACGTCTTTCTCTTTTTGGGTTTATACCCAAGATCTTACCATAGGCGTAGGAATGATTCAAGCAATTACAGAGACAAATATTGATATTGCTATAGATGTTTTGAGTTATCAATTTATTTTTTTTCTGCTATTTTCTTCGATAACCATTTTATGTTTTTTTAAATTTCATCATAAATCAAGAAAAAGCAGCATTAAATCTCCACTTCTTTTGATTGCTATTTTAGGGGTTTTAACTTTCTTTTTGGTAGAAAACTACAAGTTTGATGCTTTTAAAAATAGACTTCCTTACAATGTTTATTTTGCAGCAGTTAAATATTTAAACAAACCAAAAATTAAACTGAAAGAGGTAAAAGAAAACGTTTTTAGTACAGAAGAAAACTTACATATTATACTTGTTGTTGGAGAATCTGTTAGGGCAGACCATTTATCTTTAAACGGATATTATAGAAATACGAATCCATTACTTTCCCATGTAGAAAACTTAATTAGTTTTAAAAAGGTATTTACTCCTTTTACTTTTACTGCTCAAAGTGTCCCTCAACTTTTAACCGATAAATCTGTAGATGATAAAGATGTATTTCAAGAAGCTACAAGTTTGTACTCTGTGCTAAACAAAGCGTCTTTTAAAACAGAATGGATTGGAAATCAATCGATAGAAAGAAGCTATAGAGATGTTATTTATTCCAATTCGTCTAACATGATTATTGATAAATTTCATTCATTTCAAAGTTTTAAAAAAGAAAAAGACTTAGTATTATTAAACTATTTTTCTGTTAATGATTCTATTACTGGTAACAGAATATCAACGTTACATATGATTGGAAGTCATTGGTATTATAATAGTAGAGTTCCTAGTAATTTTCAATTATATAAACCTATTATTTCTAGTAAATATATTGGTTCTTTAACAAAAGAAGAACTGATAAATTCTTATGACAATACAATTTTATATTTAGATTATTTTTTAAATAAATTGATAAATAACTTAAAAAAATCCTCTAAAAAAACGATATTAATTTATATTTCTGACCATGGAGAAACACTGGGTGAAGATGGTAAATGGTTACATGCGCAAAAACACAATGCTTCAAAAAACCCTGCAATGTTAGTTTGGTTTTCTGATAAATTCGAGGACAGTTATCCCTTAAAAATCGAGCAACTAAAGTCTAAAAGGCAAGATTCAATCACTACAGATTTTTTATTTCATAGTATTTTAGATTTGGGTGAAATAGAAAATTATAAGTACAAAAAAGATAAAAGTATTTTTAATCAATAGTTTTATTTCTATTTTTCCCTTCCTCAGTAAAATTGTCAGACAAACTGCGTTCTGTTTTTAAAATGCTAACAATAATACTAAGTAGTACTAGAATCATGGGTTGCCAAGTTAGCTCTTTGGAGGTGAAACTAGCCAACAATACACTTCCCAACAACGAAATCCCCGAGTAGATTAATAAATTTTTATTAAAAACACCATTTGCAAAATTCCAGATCTCTAGATTCTGCATTGCTTTAGGAGTTCTATAACCATAGAAATGATTAATTTTCTTCGGTGGAAATTTCCAAAAAATAATACTTAATAAAAAAAGTAAACCATTAGTGGTTAAAACGTATAACATTGGATTCATAACTACTATTTATTTTTAGGTCTTAATAATCCTTCTTGTGCAAAAGAGGCTACTAATATTCCCTCTCTTGTAAAAATATTTCCTTTCGTCAAGCCTCTTGCTCCAAAGGCATTTGGCGATTCTGTTGATAAAAGCATCCAATCATCAAAATCAAAATCTCTAAAAAACCACATAGAATGGTCTAAACTTGCAGTCATTGTATTGCCAAAATTATATTTTTTTGCATTTGGATTAAAAGCTGCGTTTAACACATTGTAATCAGAGATATAAGTAAGTATTTGGTGCTTTATTGGAATTTCCATTTTTGGAAGCGCTCCTTTTAATTTAAACCAAATTTCTTCTTTAGCCTCTCTGTTTTCCGGTTCTAAAGGATTAGGAACATGAACAGGTTTAAAATCAATAGGTCTTTCAATACTTAAAAAAGATTTTAAAGATTTTGGTAAAAAATCACCAAATTGCGTAACAATATCTTCCCAACTTAATAATTTTTCTGGCTGTTTTATGGTTGGGTTCATTTTGATTTGATGTTCAAAACCATCTTCCTCTTTATGAAAGGATGCAGCTAAAATAAAAATAGTTTTGTTGTTTTGACTTGCAGTAACTCTTCTTGTAGAAAAACTACCTCCATTTCTCATTTCAGCAACATGATAATTAATAGGGATTGTTAAGTCTCCTGTTTCTAAAAAGTAAGAATGTAAAGAATGTAAAAAACGATTTTTAGGAATTGTTCTATACGCTGCATTTACAGCTTGTGCTAATACTTGTCCTCCAAAAACAATAGGACTTCCAATAGTAATACTATTCCCACTAAAATTATGATTTTTTATATCTGTTAAATTTAAAAGAGCGATTAATTCTTTACAATTGTTCATTATTTTTTACAGTTTTAAAAGGAAACTTTTGTTGAAATGACTTCGGTTGAATTCGTAGCAAAAATAACTTTAAAATTTTATTTGTAATACTTTTTTTATGACGAAGATAGATCGTTAAATCTTCAGGAACTGCTCCAACAGAACTTTTTATTTCGCTTGCGGTTCTTCCAAAATTAATCCTATTTAGTTTTTTGGTGATCCCAATTTCTATATAATTATATAACATTCTTTGATAAATTGCATACTCTTTATTTAATTTATAATCAATCCCAACAAAATGAGCATCTATAGATTTTTGATTAATTACTCCTGAGATAAACCCTACCATTTTATTCTTTAACCAATAGGTTTTAATAATATAATTATCGTCTAATAATTCTTTAAAAGTATTTACATTGAAAGTCCCTAAATTAAAATTAGCATTTGCAACTACTTTTTGATAAAGGGCAGTCATTTGTGGTAGTTGATGATCGATGTTTTTTAATGTGACTTCTTTAATTTTAATATCTGCGCTCCTCATAAAAGCTTTTTTTGCCTTTACTCTAAACTTTGTTTTCATAGCTGCTAAATAATCATCAAAAATGAGCCAATCTTTATTCAATTTAAATGCCATATTTTGTTCTACAGAAAAGGGATGATAGTTATAGTCTTTTAATTCATTAGAAATAGATAACGATTTGTTTTTAAAATCTTTTAATAGAAAAGCATCGATTTTTAATTTTTCGTCAGCATTTACAAAATGTAAAATAGCTTTCGCTAATTGTTTGATAATTATTTTTTTATTTTCATCTTTTTTGATAAAAATTCCATGTTCTCCACTTACAAATGTATTGCCGCAAATTAATATTTTTAAAGGTTTTTTACTGGGGAGGATTCGTAGCTTTCTGCCTATAATTTTTAATTTTTTTATGAGTAATTCTGATTCATTTTTTATGTCATCAGTAAAAAAATTTATGATTTGAATTGATGCAAAGGCAATAGGATTCTTATGACTATCAACTAAAACAATATAAGAAAAGTGAATTTTAGGATGATTTTTTTCTATGGATTTTAAAAAATGGGGATGAAAATAAATATTTTTTGCACATTGTAAACCTTGCCAAATTTTGGGAGATATTTGGTCTATAGAAGAGAAAAATAAAGCGGTATTAGTATTTGTATAATACATCAAATTATTTGTTGGGGGAGTTAAAAGCTGATGAGCTTAACAAAGCCTCTCTTTAAATTTTATAGGATTCTTTTTAAGTGTAATAATAAAATGTTTTACAAATAAAACCTTTTTTTCTTAAAAAGAAAATCAACAGTTAAAGATATTTGATTTTAAAAAAACGCTACTTACTAATTTTCAATTATAACTTTTATTTAACAGAAGTTATTTTTTTATAACTTTTATTCTTAGGCAGTAAAAAAGTATATTTGTTACTAAATAATTATCCTTTTTTCTTAAAAGGGTTTAACTATTAAATTATGAGAAATATAATATTGGCAATTTTTGGTCTATTATTATTAGGTGCAGTTATTATTGGAGGTGATTTTTTTTTAGATAAAATTCAAACTCCAAAAGCCAAATATAAGAAGACGATTAAAACTGCTTTTACTAAAAAGATACAAAATAAAGAAATTCCTATAATTTTATCTGCAAGTGGAAATTTAATAGCAAAAAATAAAATTGATCTTTTCTCTGAAGTTCAAGGAGTTTTAATGGTTTCTAACAAGTCATTTAAGCCAGGAACGACCTATGATAGAAATGAAATATTGTTGAGTATAAACACGGATGAATTTTCGGCAAATTTAATGTCTCAAAAGAGTGTTTTTTTTAATTTAATTACCTCAGTACTTCCAGATATTCGTTTAGATTATTATCAAGAATTTAAAAAGTGGAACCAATATTTAGAAGGTTTTGACATTAATAAAGCAATTCCTAATCTACCTAATTTCTCGTCAGATCAAGAAAAATATTTTATTTCAGGAAGAGGAATTATAAGTGCATATTATAATATCAAAAACCTAGAGGTTAGATTAAATAAACATCAAATTAGGGCGCCATTTTCTGGAATCTTAACAGAAGTACTAGTAGGCCAAGGGGCTTTGGTTAGAGTAGGGCAAAAATTAGGAGAATATATAGATCCACAAGTTTACGAAATGGAAGTTTCGATCAATTCAGAATTTGCAGACATGTTACAAGTTGGAAAAATTGTTACGCTTTCTAACTTTGAAAAAACAAAAAATTATTCAGCCACTATAGTTCGGGTAAACGGCAAGGTAGATCAAGTATCACAAACAATAAAAGTCTACATAGATGTAGAACACCCAGATTTAAAAGAGGGGATGTTTTTAGAAGCTAATTTAGTTGCAAAATCAGAAACAGAATCGATAGAAATATCAAGAAAATTATTGGTGAACAATACTGCGATATACCTCATAAAAAACGATAGTATTTTAAGATTAACAAAAGTAAAACCAGTTTATTTTGGAGCTGAAAAAGTAGTCATAAAAGGCTTGCCAAATAATGAGAAAATGCTTTCAGAAATGATTCCTGGTGCCTTTGATGGAATGATTGTAAAAATTAAAACAAATAAGTAAGTCATGAAAAAAATCATTACTTACTTTATAAAATATCCTGTTGCCGTAAATTTAATGTTGCTTGCATTTTTTGTCTTTGGTATTTTAGGTGCTTTTAGTATGAAGTCTTCATTTTTTCCACTGGTAGATTCGCAATTAATTAGAATTAGTTTTACATACCCTGGAGCTTCACCTTTTGAAATGGAAGAAGGTGTTGTTTTAAAAATAGAAGACAATTTAAAAGGAATTGTTGGTGTAGAAAGAGTCACTTCAATATCGAGAGAAAATACTGCAAGCGTAAATGTTGAAGTCGAAAAAGGAATAAATATAGATGTTGTTCTCTCTGATATTAAAAATGCAGTAGATAGAGTACCTTCTTTCCCCACTGGCATGGAGCCTCCTGTAATTGCAAAAGTTGAAAGTATAAGACCAACAATTAGTTTCACCGTAAGCGGAGAGAATCTTTCTTTAAAAGTATTAAAGCAATATGCAAGAAATATAGAAAATGATATTCGTGGCATTGAAGGGATTTCTCAAGTTGAAATAACCGGGTATCCAGATGAAGAAATCGAAATAGCTGTTCGTGAAAATGATTTACGTGCCTTTAACATGTCTTTTGCTGAAGTTTCCAATGCGGTAAGAAGTTCAAATATTTTAGTAACTGGAGGTAATATAAAAACGGCTGAAGAAGATTATTTAATTCGAGCTAGCAATCGATCTTATTATGGAGTAGAATTAGAAAATTTAATTGTTAGAACAAAAACAAATGGAACGATTATTCGTATAAAAGATATTGCAGAAGTTAGAGATACTTGGTCAGAAAATCCCGATAGGTTATATTTTAATGACAATTTAGCAATTGAAATAACTGTAAGTAATACTAATAATGAAGATTTAATATCCTCTGCAGAAAAAATCAAGGCATATATTTATAAATACAACCAAGTTCAACAAAATGTTCAGTTAAATGTGACTAGTGATAAAAGTACTACTTTAAATGATAGAACCTGGTTATTGACCAAAAATGCAATTTCAGGAATACTTTTAGTCTTATTTTTCTTAGCATTATTTTTAAACCTACGATTGGCGATATGGGTTGCATTTGGTTTACCGGTAGCATTTTTAGGAATGTTTATTTTTGCAGCACAGTTTGGTGTAACCATAAATGTTTTGTCTCTTTTTGGGATGATTATCGTAATTGGAATCTTGGTTGATGACGGAATTGTAATTGGAGAAAATATTTATCATCATTATTATGATCTTGGTAAATCTAAAATCAAAGCAGCAATAGACGGAACGATGGAGGTAATTCCACCAATAGTTTCTGCAATTTTAACAACAATTATAGCCTTTTCAACCTTCTTTTTTGTAGATGGAACAATTGGGAGTTTCTTTGGGGAAGTTTCAACAATTGTAATATTAACATTATCTATTTCTTTAATTGAAGCACTAATTATTTTACCAGCCCATATTGCTCATTCCAAAGCATTAGATAGGAAAAAATTAGAAAACGGAGAAGTACAAAAAGCAACGAATATTGATGGTTTTTTTAAGAGGATAAATAAAAGAGCAGATCTTTTATTAAGTAAATTTAGAGACCATTATTATGTTCCGTTTCTAAAGTTTTCACTAAATAATAAAATTTTTATTTTTTGTCTTTTTGCAGCAATACTTTCAATTAGTTTTTCAGCATTAATAGGTGGTGTTGTAAAAAGTTCTTTCTTTCCAAGAATTGCAAGTGATAAAATTGAAATTACTTTAAATATGCCTCAGGGAACCAATGAGAAAATTACCGATTCTTTAATTTCTTTTATTGAAGAAAAAGTTTGGTTGGTTAATAAAGAATACACAAAAAAGCAAACAGGGAAACTCTCTGTTATTGAAAATATAATTAAAAGAGTTGGTCCAGGAAGTGCTAATGCAACATTAAGTGTAAACCTTCTTCCAGGAGAAACAAGAGATTTTTCATCTCCAGAAATCACAAATACAATTCAGCAGAAAGTCGGCGAAATTTATGGTGTAGAGAGTTTAGTTTTTGGTTCTGGGGTTAATTTTGGGGGAAGCCCTGTAGCTGTATCTTTGTTAGGATACAATATTAAAGAATTAAAAGCGGTTAAAAATGAATTAAAGCAAGAGTTAGAGAATAACCCATTGTTAAAAGATGTTACAGATAACGATCCCGCTGGAATAAAGGAAGTAAGAGTTACGTTAAAAGACAAAGCTTATGTTTTAGGCTTAAATCTTCAAACAATAATGACGCAAGTTCGCGGAGGTTTTTTTGGTGTTCAAGCACAACGGTTTCAACGTGGTCAAGACGAAATAAAAGTTTGGGTTCGATATGATAAAAATGACAGATCTTCTATTAAAAACTTAGATGATATGCGTATTGTAACTCCCACAGGAATAAGAATACCGTTTTCGGAAATTGCGAATTACACCATAGAAAGAGGAGATATTGCTATTAATCATTTAAAAGGAACAAGAGAAATTCAAATTACAGCAGATTTAAAAGATTTAGATGCAAGCGAAACAGAAATTCTAGACAATATTAAAAGTAATATTATGCCCAAAATTTTGTCTAAATATCCAACTGTTAGACCTCTATATGAAGGGCAAAATAGAGAAGCTAATAAAACTACAGATTCTCTAGGAAAAGTTGGCTGGATTATTTTAGGGTTAATTTACATTGTAATTGCATTCACATTCCGTTCTTATAGTCAGCCTATTTTATTAATTATTATGATACCTTTTAGTATGATTGGTGTTATTTGGGGGCATTATATTCATAATTTTGCTATTGGAATTTTATCTTTTTTAGGGATTATTGCTTTGATTGGAATCATGGTTAATGATGGTCTTGTTCTAATTGGGAAATTCAATAATTATCTAAAAGAAGGAATGAACTTTGATACTGCTTTAACCAAAGCAGGGCAGTCACGTTTTAGAGCTATTTTTTTAACATCTTTAACCACGATTGCTGGTTTAGCCCCATTAATTTTTGAAAAAAGCAGACAAGCTCAATTTTTAATACCAATGGCAATTTCAATTGCTTATGGTATCGCTATTGCTACTATTCTAACATTGGTAATGCTGCCAATGATGCTATCGGTCTCAAACATTTTAAAAACAAAAATAAAATGGCTTATTACAAATAAGGAAGTTACCAGAGAAGAAGTAGAAAGAGCCATTATTGAATCTAAATTTGATGAAGATGAAATTTAATAATATTAAAATAGTAATCGTTTTTTTTTCAATGACTTTACAAGGGTTTTCTCAAGAAATTTTAACGAAAAGAGAAGCATTAAAATTAACATTAGAAAACAATTTCGGAATTAAAATTGCCAATAATAATTTAGAAGTTGCTAAGAATAATTCCAGTATTTACAACACTCGTTTTTTACCAACTGCAGCTATTTCTTCTGGTGCAAATTATAGTAAAAATAATCAAACAGCAACGCCCCAATTAGGAGATACAAGAAGTACTAATGGGGCCGTTACTAAATCGTATAATGCTTCTTTAAATTTAAAGTATACTATTTTTGACGGCTTAGGAAGAATGTATAATTATCGACAATTAAAGGAAACTTATAATTTAACAGAGTTACAAGCAAAAGAAACAATAGAAAACACATATTTACAATTGTTTACTCAGTATTTTCAAATTGCACGCTTATCAGAAAACACCCATAATTTATCAGAAGCTTTAACCATTTCTAAAAGACGTTTACAGCGAGCAAAATATCAATATGATTATGGTCAGACTACTAAATTAGAATTGTTAAATGCAGAAGTTGATGTAAATAATGATAGTATTTCATTCATTTCATCAAAACAAGAATTAAATAATGCAAAACAAGGTTTAAATATAGTTTTAGGTATTGAGAAAGATGGGAGTTATGAAGTTGAAACAAAAGTAGAATTTATCAAAATGATGAATTTTGAAGATTTACAACAGAAAACGTTAGCGAATAATTCCCTTTTAAAACAAAACGAAAAAAACATTGCAATTACTGAGTTTAATATTAAAATTAACAAAGCAAATTACCTACCAACTTTGGGTTTAAATACTTCTTATGGATGGAATAAAAGTGATAATGAAAACCTTTCAAATAATTTTCAGCCAAAGGCTACAAGTTCAAATGGATTAAGTGCTGGGTTAAGTTTATCCTGGAATTTATTTGATAGTGGAACTACAAAAACAAGAGTAGCCAATGCCAAAATTGCATTAGAAAATCAGCAGATTTTATTAGAACAGCAAAAAGTAACGGTAGAAAATAATTTAAAAAATACTTGGGGGAATTATAAAAATCAACTATTTATTTTAAAAGCACAAGAGACCAATGTACTTACAAATCAGAATAATTTTAATAGAACTCAAGAACGTTATGAATTAGGACAAGTTACTTCGATTGAATTCAGACAAGCACAAATTAATTTAATTAATTCAAAAACAGCACATAACAATGCAAAGTTTAATACTAAATTAATTGAAATCCAATTGTTGCAATTGAGTGGAGAAATTTTAAATATTAAATTTTAGAAACGAATTTTCAGATGGATTTGTCAGAAAAAGCTTGGGATCATCGATATTTAAAAAATGATATTGGTTGGGATTTGGGCGAAGTGTCTCTGCCTCTTAAAAACTACTTTGATCAATTAGAGAATAAAGAATTGAAAATTCTAATTCCTGGAGGAGGAAATTCTTACGAAGCAGAATACCTCTTTAATAAAGGGTTTTCAAATGTTTTTGTTGTTGATTTGTCCAAAACGGCATTAGATAA
>MDTG01247463.1_pt1 | contig 11659 bp, 8 predicted proteins | sample 811421 | NCBI WGS metagenome assembly MDTG01 (sample SAMN05326645, study PRJNA326480) | marine metagenome | isolation source: seawater | place: Pacific Ocean: South East | collected 2011
CAGATCCTAGAAGACGTTACTATTTCTACAGACAAACATGGAGAACTCCAGGGAACTACACTCTATTTCAAGACATAAATGGTAGGTTTGGTGCAGCAGGTACAATTTACTTATTTGATGATGAACCAGAATCAGAAACATTGTCTTGTTCTTTACAAGAAGCTCCAACTCATTTACAATTCACGCCAGATGAAGATATATGGTGTTCTTTACCACTAGGATATTGGGGAAGAACTCATGGAAATGATGAAGGAACACCTCCAGATGAATTTTCTAGAACTGCTTCAGGAGTATATCCTGCAGGAGGTAGTTTTGATGGTAATGCAGATTATACTCCATTTATAGCTCAATATAATGATAATGGTGATTATATAGGATATGTTGCATCTATGGATAAAATATATCCGCAAGCAGTTGGTCTTGGAAAAGGTGGTGCTGGTGCTGGTATAGATCCTATCTATCTAGCTTCTTATGTAGATTTTATGAAAGCTGAAGCTTATTTAGCACTTGGAAATCCTACGGATGCTGCCACTCATTTCGAGGCAGGAATTACTAAATCTATTGCAAAAGTTCAATCTTTTGGTTCTAGAGATGGTAGTGCTGATAATACATTTGCTCCAGAAGCAGATGACGTTGCGGCTTGGATAGCTTCAAAAGTAGGAGAATTTAATAGTGCAGCTGCTACAAGTGGTTTAGATGCTGTTGGTTACCCTACTGCTAAAGACAAAATGGATTTACTAGGAGAGCAATATTTCATTGCAATGTACGGTGGTGCTGGAGATGCTTTTAATTTTATTAGAAGAACTGGATACCCAAGAACATTGGCAAGAAGTTTAGCTACACCAACAGAGTCAGGATCTTTCCCAAGAACTGTGTTGTATCCAAGTGGAGAGGTTGCTACAAACCCTAATATCTTACAAAGATTAGATTTAAATACGAAAGTATTTTGGGATACTGGTGTAACAAATCCAGCTAACTAATATTAACAAAAAAAATAAATTATAACATGAAACATATAATTAAAATTTTTCTTGCTACTATCATAGTATTCTCATTCAATTCTTGTGAGGATTCAGATCAAGTAATTGATCAAGTAGTAGCAGAAACAGAAGCAGGAGCTATTTTGAGGACCATCAGTGATGACTCAAACTCCAATGTCTTAAATTCTAGTGATCCAGCATCATTCTGGTCACAAGTAGTAGAAGAACAAGATGATGAAGGTGGTGCTTTAATGGAAAGCGTAAGTATTTACGTATCTATTAGAGATTTATCACCAGACAATGGAGCTACGCCTCCAACTAAATCTCTAATAAAAACTATTCCTGCTGCAGATTTTACAAGTGGACCAGTTGATTTGCCAAGAGCAACTTTATCAGCTACATTTGCTGAAGCTACTACTGCAATGGGGTTAGATGATACACAATATGCACCTGGTGATCTTTATGTATTTGACCTTGAGTTAAACTTAACAGATGGTAGAACGTATGGTTCTGCAGATGCTGCTGGTATTATTACTGGTGGTTATTGGGCTTCTCCATACAAATACAATGCTGCTTTGGTATGTTCTCCTATACCAGGAGATTACACTGTAGACATGCATGATAGTTACGGAGACGGATGGCAAACTAATGGTGGAAATGGTGGTGATGGTATCACAGTTACTTTAACTGCAACTGATGGAACCGTAAGTGTAATAGAATTTGGAATGTGTACTCCTTACGGAGACGGAAGTTTTCTAGATACAGGAGCATGTACTGGTCCTGCAAGCACAAGTTTCTATGATGCATCTACTGTAGTTACTATTCCTGCTGGAACAGCAACAGCTATCTGGAATAATCCAGGAGATCAGTATGGAGAAATCAGTTTTGAAGTTTATGCTCCAAGCGGAGATTTACTGCTAGAGGTAGGACTTGGTGAAGGATCACCAGGATTATTACCTGTTACAAACTGTCTATAATAAAAGACTTTTAAAAATAGTAAAAAGGCTGTCTGAAAAGACAGCCTTTTTTTGTAATATTGAACTTCAATATATTGTGCTAATTTAGGCGAACAAAAAAAGTAACCAAATGAATGTAAAAAAAATAGTAATCTTTCTGTTTTTATCACTTAGTTTCTTTAGTTGTAAAGATAATGATAGTAATAACAGCATTACTCAACCAGTAGCCATTACATTTAATAAAGTTCAAAATGATGATATATTTGAAAAAATAACATCAGACAAAAGCGGCTTGGTCTTTAATAATAAAATCATTCATGACCTTAGTACAAGGTCTAATCTCTTTGATTTTGACTTTTTTTATAATGGTGCTGGTGTTGGTATTGCTGATATTAATAATGATGGTCTAAAAGATGTATTTTTTTGTGGAAACCAAGTACCTAATAAACTTTATATAAATCAAGGGAACTTAACCTTTAAAGATATTAGTGTCTCCTCAGGAATTAACAAAAATAAAAACTGGTCTAATGGAGTTACTTTTGCTGATGTAAACAATGATGGATGGTTGGATATCTATGTATCTCAGGGTGGCCCATATACAAGAGAACTAAGGAAAAATATTCTTTTAATAAATCAAAAAAACAATACCTTCAAAGAAAAAGCAACACTATATGGGTTAGATGACGATAGCATTAGTACTCAAACAGCATTCTTTGATTATGATAAAGATGGAGACCTAGACTGTATTGTAATGAATGAAAGTGATTTTTATGGCTATGATCCATTAACTTTTTATAAAATAAATCAGAACAAAGATAATCTCTCAAAAAGTGCTAGTCATTTTTACGAAAACAAAAATGGGAAATTTATAAATATAACAGAAAAAGTTGGATTACTTAACCCATCATTTGGTCTTGGACTGTGTATAGCAGATATTAATAATGATACATGGCTAGACATCTACATAGCTAATGATTATTATGTACCTGATGCTATGTACATTTCTAACAAAGACGGCACTTTTACCAATACTATTAAAGAAGCTACAAAACAAGTGTCTTTTTATGGAATGGGTGTAGATATAGGTGATATTAATAATGATAATTTAGAAGACATTTTTGTACTAGACATGGCATCACAAGATCACGTTAGGTCGAAAACATTGATGGCCTCTATGAATGTTCCAAAATTTAATTTATTAAAAAAATTAGGGTATCAGACTCAATATATGTTCAATTCTCTTCAACTAAATATGGGGAATGATACGTACCATAATGTTGGGCAATTTTCTGGTTTGTCTAAAACAGATTGGAGTTGGGCTGGATTGATCTTTGATGTAGATTATGACCAACATGAAGATATCTATGTAACCAATGGATACAGACGATATGCGTTAGATAATGACATTAAGATGGAGATTCAACAAACAAAAAGAAACTATCAAGGAAATGTACCTTTAAAAGTAAAAGAAGGTATTTACAATAGACTGCCTTCCGAAAAAATATCAAATATTTTATTTAAAAATAAAGGTGATATAAGCTTTGAAAATAAAACAGCTAGTGCTGGTTTAAATATCTTATCTTTTTCTAATGGTGCAGCCTATGCTGACTTAGATAATGATGGTGATTTAGATCTTGTAGTAAACAATATGGATAGTGACTCTTTTTTATTTAAAAACTTAACGGTTGAAAAAAAGAAGGGAAATTTTTTAAAAATAATACCAAAAGGAAACCTATCAGAAAGTTTTGTAAAAGTATTAATTAGCTACGACAAAAAACAAAAAATAAAAGAATCTAGAAGAGTTAGAGGTTACCTGTCTTCTGTAGATAATTCGCTCTATTTTGGATTGGGTGATGTTAAAAAAATTGATACTGTAAAAGTATACTGGCCTTCTGGAAAATATGAAGAAATTTATAATATTAATAGTAACACTACATTAACTGTTCTAGAAAAAAATGCCAATAGAACAAGGCCATACAAATTAGAAAAAGAGAAAACTCTCTTTAATAAATCTAAAAACATCATTTCATTTAAACATACAGAAAATACATTTAATGATTTTAAAAAGGAAATTCTGCTGCCCTATAAACAATCATCTTTAGGTCCATTTATAACAAAAGGAGATGCTAATGGTGATGGAATTGATGACCTTTATATAGGTGGTGCACATAATCAATCTGGAGCATTGTATATCAAAAAAAATAATTCCTATGTGAAAATGAATTCTAAGGCTTTTAAAGAAGATTCAGAATACGAAGATATGGAAGCTCTTTTTGTAGATATAGATTCTGATGGGGATAACGATTTGTATGTAATTAGTGGAGGAAGTGAATTTATTGAAAATGATTCGGCTCTAAAAGATAGAATTTATTTAAATGATGGCATGGGTAATTTTAAAAGAGACGCATCTTCTGATATAAATAAATTTAATTACAGTGGTAAAACTGTGACAAAAATTGATTTTGACAATGATGGAGATCAAGATCTCATTGTCGGTAATAGAATAGTACCTCAAAATTACCCATTACATGTTCCTTCTTTAATCTTTGAAAATAATAATGGAAAATTCACTGAGGTTACCAATAAAATATGTCCTGAATTAGAAAATTTTGGCATTATAAATAAAGTGATCTCAACAGACATTAATAATGACGGATGGCAAGATTTTATGGTTGTTGGTGAATGGACTCATATTGGTGTTTTTTTAAACAACAAAGGAACTTTTAAAGATATTTCCCAAAAGAGTAACCTAAAAAATGAGAAAGGGTGGTGGTATACAATTGTAGAAACAGATATTAATAAGGATGGATATAAAGATTATCTAATTGGAAATGTGGGTTCTAATATTAAACACAAGGTATCTAATGAGAAAACAATGAGAATTTATGCGAATGATTTTGATAATAATGGTTCCCTAGATGTTGTATTAAGTCAAGAATACAACGGTATTTTTGTTCCCTCTAGAGGGAAGGAATGTTCTACTCAACAAATGCCTTTTATTTCTGAAAAAATTCCAACTTTTAGTGAATTTGCAAACGCTTCTTTGGTCGATATTTATGGAGAAAAAATTTATGATGCATATCAAAGAGAAGTAAATCAATTTAAATCGCTCTTACTAATAAATAATACTGATGGAACATTTAAAAAAGTAGTTTTGCCAAAATTAGCACAAACCATGCCCATTTTAGATGGAGAAACTATTGATATTAATGAGGATGGATATGAAGATTTAATTGTTGTTGGAAACATTTATAATACAGAAGTAGAAACACCCAGACTAGATAATAACTACGGATTAGTTTTGATGTCAAATAAAAAAGATAATTACACTGTTTTAGGACCAAATAAAACTGGTTTATATATACATGGTAACGCAAAATCAGTAGCATTAATTAAACACAAAAAAACATCATTACTTATTGGCTTAAACAATGGGATTGTTCAAACATTTGAGCTTGCTAATTAAAGTAAAAATTTGTGCTATCTTTTTTTAAAAAGATAAATACTTATAAGTAATCTTTTTGTTCTTAGAGATTTTTTTATAATACCTTTACACTATCTATGGACAACACAACAATATTTGGATTAAGAGCAATCATTGAAGCAATTAATAGCGGATCAACAATTAATAAAGTATATCTACAAAAAGGATTGAGAGGCAGTTTGTTCTTTGAATTAGAAACGCTTATTAAGCAAGAAAAAATTACTACTAGTTTTGTTCCTATAGAAAAACTTGATAGACTCTCTAAAAATAAAAATCATCAAGGAGCAGTAGCTCAAATATCACCTATAGAATTTGTTGATTTAGAAAAATTAATTGAAACTAGTCTAGAAGCTACAAATACACCCTTATTCTTATTACTAGATCAAATATCTGATGTAAGAAATTTTGGTGCCATCATAAGAACTGCAGAATGTACAGGTGTGAATGGAATTATTATTCAACAAGGTGGTAGTGCTCCTATTAACGCAGAAACTATTAAAACCTCTGCTGGCGCAGCTTTTAAACTTCCTATCTGTAGAGTGAATCATATTAAAGACGCTATTTACACGTTACAAGCTTCTGATATAAAAATTGTAGCAGCTACAGAAAAAACAGATGAATTGGTGTATGGTGTAGATTTTAAACAAGCTATTGCAATTGTTATGGGGTCTGAGCATAGAGGAATTAACCCATCTGTTCTGAAAATTGTAGATTATAAAGCAAAACTACCTATACTAGGATCTATTGATTCTTTAAATGTTTCTGTTGCTTGTGGTGCATTCTTGTATGAAACCATTCGTCAAAGAATATCATAGTTTAAAAATACTTAATAAATTTACTACATGTCTTCTTTAATGGGCTCCTCCTCTACTCTTTGTGGCGAAAAATTACCGTTTTCATCAAATAGTAAATCAAATTCAGTTTCTGAAAACTGATATTGCTCTTTTATGATTCCTTTTTTTCGATATAAGAAAGCAAATAAAACACCTATTAAAAAACCAGACAAATGTCCTTCCCAAGAAATTCTATCTTCAGTTGGTAAAATAAACCATATCATGCCACCATATAAAAAAATGACCACCAAAGACAGGGCAATAAGTCTGTAATGTTTTCGTATAATTCCACTAAAGAAAATAAAGCTAAATAATAGGTAAATAACACCACTTGCCCCAATATGATAAGAATCTCTTGCTATAATCCAACAAAACAGACCAGACAAAAGTATGCCATAGATTAAAACTTTGTGAGCAATCTTTCTGTAGAAATAAAATAACGACGCTAGCAATACTAATAAGGGTACAGAATTGCTAGAAAGATGTGAAGCATCACTATGTATGAAAGGAGAAAATAAAACACCTCTAAGACCCTTAATTTCTCTTGGTAAGATTCCGTAGGTATTAAAATTATATCCAAACGTAATTTCTACCCAGTAAATAAGCCATATTGCAACAATGGCTACTATGGGAACCCAAAGTACATTTTTATGATAGATAAGAGAGCTGTCTTTTTGCATATATAATTCTTATCAAAAACAAAACCAGTTACTAAATTAGCAACTTCTGTCATAAATCTTTACTATTTTTATAGATATGAATGAACCATTGGCAGAAAGAGTGCGTCCCAAAACACTAGAAGACTATATTAGTCAGCGACATTTAGTAGGTGAAAAAGGTATTTTAACCAACCTTATTAAGCAAGGAATACTTCCCTCGTTAATTTTTTGGGGACCACCTGGCATTGGTAAAACTACCTTGGCAAATATTATAGCAACAACTTCGGAGAGACCTTTTTTTACCCTAAGCGCCATTAGTTCTGGCGTAAAGGATGTAAGAGAAATAATAGAAAAAGCAAAAAAAGGAAGCGGATTATTTACAACTAAAAACCCCATATTATTTATAGATGAAATTCACCGTTTTAGTAAATCACAACAAGATTCTTTATTAGGCGCTGTAGAAAGAGGTTGGGTAACCTTAATTGGAGCAACAACCGAAAACCCTAGTTTTGAGGTAATACCAGCACTTTTATCTAGATGCCAAGTGTATATTTTAAATTCATTTGACAAAAGCGATTTAATTTTATTATTAAAAAGAGCAATCAAAGAAGATGCAATTTTGTCAAAAAAACAAGTAACACTGAAAGAGACCGATGCCTTATTGCAAGTTTCTGGTGGTGATGCACGAAAATTATTAAATATTTTTGAATTGGTTGTTGGCAATGAAGACATAATTACACTTACTAATAAATTGGTATTAGAAAAGATTCAGAAAAATACTGTGAGATATGATAAGACTGGTGATCAGCATTATGATATTGTTTCTGCCTTTATAAAATCTATCAGAGGAAGTGATCCTAATGGTGCTGTATATTGGCTGGCTAGAATGATTGAAGGAGGTGAAGATTTAAAATTTATAGCCAGAAGATTATTAATTGCTGCCTCTGAAGATATTGGAAATGCGAATCCTACAGCTTTAATTTTAGCAAACAATACTTTTCAGGCAGTTGCTGTTATTGGGTATCCAGAATCTAGAATTATATTAAGCCAATGTGCGGTATATCTAGCAAACTCGCCCAAAAGCAATGCCTCTTATATGGCCATAAACAAAGCCCAAGAAATTGTAAAAAAAACAGGTGATTTACCAATTCCTCTTCACTTAAGAAATGCGCCTACAAAATTAATGAAAGATCTAGATTATGGTAAAAACTATAAATATGCCCATGATTATGATGGTAGTTTTATACAGGAAGAGTTTTTACCAAAGAGCATTTCAAACACAAAAATATATGAACCTGGAAAAAATGCACGAGAAAATAAATTTAGACAAGAACTAAAAAAAATGTGGGGTGATAAATATAATTATTGAAATTTTATTTGATATTTTTCTATGGTCAAAACTCCATTTTTATAGTATTCAGCTAGCCAATAAGTTCCTTTATTAAAAAGGACTCCATTTTGATCTTTAATAATAAACTTGGTTTTGTCTGTTGTTTTTAATAACAGAAAGAGAACAGATGGGGTGTTATTAATAAGTTGATAAGTTCCATTAATTTCCTGAGCATATAATAATGGATATTCTAATTTTTTAGATTCTTTTACTAAATCTTTTTTAATTGATACAATTGGTGTTACAACTTGCACCTTGGCAGGAATATCAGACTCGGGTATTACTGTTAAAGTTTCTTGAATACTTGGTGATTTATTTTTATGGGGTTTAACTAAATTTACAATAGCGGAAGTGTATATGAAATGTAAATTAGGAATAGTCGCAAATGCTTTTCGGATAGATTCTCTATAAGCTCTTTCATAATCTTTTAGTTTGCTAGTCCCTTTATTGGATGAAAAAACTAGTTTTTCGTTACAATCTGTCAACTCTATAAAATTTTTTGAAATAAACATGCCAGAATTATCTTTGATAGTTGCATACAAAGCATTGCATTTATTAGCAAGGAAATCTTCTGGAAGCTCTTCAGTATCTAAATATGCTTTAAAACCAGCTTTATTGAATAAAAACTTAGTAAAAGAGCTTGTTTTATACCGATCTACTTGTTTTAAGAAATCAAAAGTACTATCAACAATTATATATTTGTGCTGACTAAAAGTACTGTTTTGACCAAAACTTACTGAGGAAACAACTAAAAAAAATGTAAAGAAATAGAAATATCTCATAATTAATTTATTACAATATTAAACCCAAAGTTAAGAGAAATATTATTAGCCGAAGCTACATCTGTTACTGCTAAAATATTGTCTAAGACGCCAAATATATTTAATTTTCCTACTCGTAAAGAAGTTGCAACACCAAAAATAGCAGCAGAATAATCATTGATGGTGTGTGTAAATTTAGTGTGTATTTTTTTTGAAAAAGATTTTTCATAAAAACTAGTAAAAGAAAGTTGAGGCTTTAGCGGACGCATAATTGTATGAATCTGAAACCCAATAGAGTTATAATAATACTGTTTATGAGTTTTTGTATAGCAGAATTTACTCCTTTTTTCTCCAAAACTATATTTTAGTGCTGCATTAATCTTCATAGGCCTCCAGGAAGTGTAGGTATTTTCAGTTTCTCCAGTTGGCACATTAGCATTAAAATCTTCCTCTAATTGTTCCCAATAATCTGAGGGGTCATCAGAATTATATTCGAAATTTATACCATCTAAAATATAATTCCCTTTAGCAGTATAATTTCTTATATTCTTAGAATATTTAATAAAACCAACATCTATAATACTTCCTGTAAATTCTAGCTGAGGTGAAAAATGATAGGTTAACCCAACATCAAAACCAAGTCCTAAATTACCTCCCAAAAGTGTATTAGAAAATACATCATTAAAGGATTCATTAGCATCACCATTAGAATCTGTAATTCCAGATGTTCTTATTTCAGCATCTAGATTATCTAATGTTTGTCTTATAATGTTTGTATTATTAGTGGTAGCTGTAATTGTACCTGAGTTATTATTTGTTTCAATATTTAAACTTGAAGAATATATTTTAAGCCTACCTCCAATAGTTAATTTTTCATCAACTTTTCTAGACATTCCAGCATGTAAAACACCTAACATATCTGCTTTCATAACTAATTCTGATATAGAAAAAGGTCTATTTAAAAAAGGTTCATTACCGTAGTATACTAATTCTGTGATATCCTTTGGAAGATAAGTAATTAGGTCTAATTCTTCATAAAAACCAAAACTAACATAGGTTTTATCATCTAATCTAAGACCAGCACTTAAAACTTCAACTACCGTATTTATATTTATGTAATCATCTGAATCTATTTTATTGAGTACTTCTTCAAATTTTAAGTTAAAGTCTCTAGAGTCATTTAAAAACAAATCTGCAAGAGTAAATCCTGTAAAACCAGCTGTAAAAGATAAATTAGAAAAAACAGGAATTCCATAATGACTTTTAAAATTAGTTTCTGCTCCTGGGTTTAGCATTAGATTTTGAGGAACTTCTCCAAATGAAAATGAGAGTTGTTGCTGAGCATTTAATGAAGTATTTATGGCTAATATGAGAAATAATATATATATTTTCATCAAATTAAAATCTTAAATAAAAAGTTCCTAAAGACCTAAATTTAAATACTTTTTCAATAGCTGGATTTAAGTTTGTTGATGCAGATGGCAAATTAATATCTGTCCTAAATCTTGTTGAATTTAGAAATTCTGGAGTAGTTTCTATCAATATAGTTCTAGTAGTTGAATAATTTAGATCTCCTGCATCAATAATAAATTCATTAAATGTATATGTAATGTTGTTATCATCGTCTAAAAAAAACATGTTGACTAAAAACATTCTATTAAATCCATTTTCTACTTCAAAATCTATCTTTAGTTCAACTAAATTTTCTTTTAATATTGTTGTTTCTAAAATTCTAAATACCGTAATGTCTGAAACAACAGATATTTCTTGGTTAAATTCATCAAGAAAATTATTCTGATTCAATTCAAAATAAACTATAGGTGCTTTTAATATTGGTTCTAATTCTAAATTTGTCTGATTAAAATTTAAATTCTCTGAACAGGATATAAAAAAAGCAACACAAAATAATATTTGTAAGGGAACTAACTTAAATTTCATGTATGAAAATTTTATTTTATAGGTATTGTTTTATTTCTAAAAGATGATTTACCGATGTAATAGTATCTGGAATCATATTACTTTTTTCTGAATTATAATGTATTGCTCTAATACCACAATTAATTGCTCCTTCTATGTCAGCCTCTAAATTATCTCCAATCATAATAGAATTAGAGGCAGTCGCATTCACTTTTTTTAATGCATACTCAAAAACCTTTGGGTTTGGCTTTTTAACTCCCACAGATTCAGAAGTAATAATAGCCTCAAAAAATTTATGAATACCAGATTTTTCCATTTTTTGGGTTTGAATTTCCTCAAAACCATTGGTAATAATATGAAGTTTGTATTTTTTTTGTAAATATTCTAAGATCTCAAAAGTACCATCAAATAAATTATTGTAGTTTGGCAACTTAAGAATATATTCTTCGGAAAGATGATGAATTATATCATCATTAACATCGTAATTTAAGGTATCAAAAGTTTCTTTAAGTCTTAAATATTTTAGCTCTTTCTTGGTAACTTGTTCTAACCTATATTTTTTCCAGTAGCTAAAATTTATTGGAATATAGGTTTTTATAAACATGTTAAAATCCACTGTAATATTTGAAGCTGGTAAAATCTCTTTAAAAGTTAATTCAGAATTTTTCTCAAAATCCCA
>MDTG01325196.1_pt1 | contig 11659 bp, 4 predicted proteins | sample 811421 | NCBI WGS metagenome assembly MDTG01 (sample SAMN05326645, study PRJNA326480) | marine metagenome | isolation source: seawater | place: Pacific Ocean: South East | collected 2011
AACCGCCCTTCCGGGGAAAACGTGTTGACGCCACGGTCGTATTCCGACCGAGTTTGGAACATATCTACTTTAACGTCAAAGTCGTCAAAGTCGGTTTTTGGTAGGGTGGGTAGGTGGTGGTTCGACGAGACTGACTGCCAAGGTGAGTGTCCGGTGTGGCCGTGGAGTTGGTGGTTTACACGAATACGCGCGTTATTATAGTAAATACAAATCTGTCAAACAGCGAATCCGATCTCTCTTTTTTTTCCTTTTTTGTTTGCGAAAGAAAAAGAAAGAATTTTTGTGTCAAAAATTATTGTCGATTGTTGGGAAGAAAAGACCCAAAAAAAAAACCTACACATTTAAAACCCTAAACTTCCGGGAGAAAAAAAAATCCTCTCGACATTCCAATTAGTATATCGCTTTGATAGTTACACAAGCGTCTTCTCGATACGCAAAAACAACACGTTAAAAGCGGACGACGACACGCACACATGGGAGGTGGGTTCGACACCTCGCAAGTCTGGACCTCCTACGGCGGGTGGTTCGCGGACCCGAAACACTGGCGACGGAACACCGCCGTCGGATTCGGCATCGTGTTCGTCGTCTCTGCGTACGTCTTCAACGTCTCGAGGAAGCTGGAAAAGCGACCGATATATCCACACCACAGGATTCCCAGCCAAAGCTGGGCGCCGGAAGGGACGTTCGCGAAGAAATGAAGGACAAGAAGACGACGGCGGAGAGAAGGAAAGAAGAGAAAAGGAGAACGACGATGCGTGCGTAGCAAGTAGGAAGGAAGGGCAGATCAACCTCGCTTTTGAAGAGAGAGAAAGAGAGAGAGAGAGAGGGTCTGAGAGAGAGAATAGTCGGAGTGTGTATAAAGGTGTAGCAGATTTAATATAACGAGCGATGTGTATGTGCGTGTGTACAAAAAGTATAGTATAAAAGGTATTTTTCTCTCGTCTTCTCAGTTTTCTCAATCGTTGAGCGCGGCGACAACCATGTTGTTCACGCCGCAGTTGCCTTTATCTTTGCATATTCGGTAGTAGCCTTCCTCGCCCCAGCCCATACCCCAGGAGTTTTTTATGACCCAGTACGGTTCTTTGTGCAACCGCACCGGGGCAAAACCTTCTTCGCCGTAACCGACGATTAATACGCCGTGATCTAAAGCGTCTTTGTTACACAACCACGGGCACGCGACGCCGCCGACGTAGGATTGCATCCACGCGGCGTTGATGCCGATGGAGAGCGGGCCGTGTTTCACTAAAGCGTGCGCCATGTGTGTTTCGTTCTTACCGACGAAAGTGAAGTTGGATATCGTCGCGCCGAGTTTACCTTCCTTCGCGCGACACTTGTCTCCTTTTATGGCTTTGTAAGGGTACGATTTTTCCGTATCTAATCCGCCGTGTTCGACGATGTATTCCATCGCGTTGGACGGTAAGCCGCCGTTGCAGCCGCTATCGCACGCGTTAGGTATATCTGGTGCGCACCCAACGTCGCAATCTAACAGCTGTTGTTCCGATAAGGATACTAGTTTACCAGTTTTGATGAAATTAGCGCCTTCGATTGCCCCAGTGGTTGAAAATGTCCAACACGAACCGCACTGGCCTTGGTCTTTCACCGGCGTCACCGCGCCTCTCGCTCTCCAATCGTAATATTGCGGTAACTTTTCCAAATCCTCGTCGGAAGGCGCTTCCATCTCGTGCTTTCTCAACAAATTCTGTTGTTGCTTGCACGAAGAAGAAGAACACGAAGAAGGAGAGGGAGTCGTAGCGAGTAACCCCAAATACTGCTCTCGAAACTCCTCCTCGCTCAAATCGAAAAACTTCGTCACCCCGTGTTTCGCCGACCCGCCGCCTTTGCGATCGTCTCTTTCGCGCTCGATAGCTTTCTCCCAGTTCTGGCGGAAAATCTCTACCCGTCTCTCGTATTCTTCCTTCGTTTTTTTCTCGTATTCTTTCTTCTTCTCGGGAAACTGGACCGTTACGAAGTGGTGAAACTTCTCGCGCAACTCCGTTCTCGATTCGATCGCTTTCATCATCCTTTTTTGTGTCTTTGATTCCATTCGTCTCCTCAGGAAGGACGTCACCGCGTCTTTCGCCGTCGTCGCGAAAAGACGCGCCCCTAAAAAAGGGGGTGGTGGTGCGCGTTGGTGGTGGTGGTGTCCGCGCGAGGCGTCTTCCGCGGTGGTGGTGCTCTCCAGAACAGTCCTCGTCGTCGTCGTCGTCGTCCTTTCTCCGCTCAAAGATATGTCTCGTCCTTCCACCTTAACCGTCGTTACGAGGAGGAGACACACAGCGCACAAAAAAAGGATGAATGGAGTCGTAGTAGTCGCGTGCCCAAAACCGGACGACGGCGGCGGCGCTTTTTTGCGCATCGCGCGACGTCGCTTTCTTTCTCTCTCTCTCTCTCTCTCTCTCTCTCTCTCTTCGCGTGGACGGACGGAGGTTTCCAACTCTCCCCGTTGGTTTATTGAGTAAATGGATGGAGATTGGAATGGAAAGAAAAGATGGGAAAGAATAATGTGACCGAGAGTCCGTCCTCCCTTTTTCCTTTCTTTTTTTTTTAAGTGGATTGTTTAGGGTTTGTATATGTTTTTCAAAGCGTGGGCAGTCTCTTTGTGAAAACAACACAAAGAAAAAAAGGCCAGAATTTAGCGCCGCAAAAAGATACCCCACAACGAATCCCTCTCTCTCTCTCTGTCTCTTGAATTCTCTCTCTCCGCTATCAGACCCCTCCTTTGGAAGGCCAACACCACCGTTGAGAGACGCCGAAAAAGAAAACGCCGCGGGAGAAGAAGAAGAAGAAGAAGAAGAAGGCGTCGTCGTCCCTTTCGATTCGTCGAGAGAAGAAGGAAGAGCGCGAGAGAGAATTCTTTGTGTGTGAGGATTCAAATTCAAACTCGGGAATCAAAACGATATATATATATATCCGGGAATTCGCATTTCGTTGGCGATCGAGCGAGCGATTCGGGCGCGTGGGGACACGTTCTGTGCGCCGTGAGACGGCTGTTTTCTTTTGCGCTTTAAAACGCGCGAGAAGAAGAAGAGATGGGTGCGTCGGCGTTTGGTGGCGATGGTCATCGTCGGCATCGCGGACGACGCGTGGCATCGACGACGATGAGAAACATCAATGGCGTGTTTTTGCGCGCTTTGTTGATGTGCGTGGTGCTCGCGTCACCGGGATGGATGGAACAACGACAACAACAAACGGGAGAGAAGATGGCGATAACGAGAACTAATGGAGTCTTCTTATTCGCTGACGCGGCTTCAAAGTGCGTGTGCAGATCTCAAACGTGCGATTGGTACAACTTGGAGCCGGCAAATGTCGGCGATACGTGCGATACCGAACCGGTGGACGGAGTGATAACGGCGAATATCTCGTGCGAGGAGTCAGATACCGAGGAGTCAGATACATCACCAACATTTTTTTATTTGGGGGGCAAAATTTTTGAGACGTTCGAGGGGGATATTACTTTACAAAAGTGCCATTCGTTGACGGAATTTTGGATGCAGTCAGGAGGTGGGGACTTTAAAATCAGTGGAAAGATTCTGGTGTCTGAGAACAACGCTCTCACGAGAATTGAATTTTCCAATCTGGTAGAGTTGGTAGGATCTTACGATCTGAACAAAAATCCGGTGCTAGAATACGCGGAACTTCGGGACGTTAGGACAGTGAGCCAGTTTATCAAAATTAATGACAACGGTAGAGGCGACGGAGGCAACGGTAGAGTGCGTTGGCTCAGCTTGGACAGACTCGAACAAGTGGGTGGAAATGGTCCGGAGACTTTTTATTTCGACGTGGTTTCTGATGCGTACGTTACTTCAAATGATAACGCGTGGAGTCTAGGGAACGCATCTTTCACGTATGCTACGGACGATCCGGTTGCGCTTGAAATCAGCGGGAATTATTTTTACGATAATTGGGTGAGCACATATTTTCATGACCTGAAGAATGTCAGAGGCGACCTGAGAATCCAAGACAACTATAATTTGGCACGTATTGAATTGCGCGATTTGAGAGCGATTTGGGGCAAAATGCTTATTCAGAATAACACTCGGCCGGGGGGCATTGATCAGGTGTATCTAGACAGTTACTGTAAGTATGACGACGATGCGCTCAATGATACTCAGGGTGTGCACTCAATTTTGATTGACGCTTATAATGCCAGCACCCCTTCTTATTACTACAGTCAAGGTACAGAGACGAACTTAATTTCAGACCTTAATTTGAATTGGGCACCCATAAATCAGGTGGTTGAGGCGTTTCAAAAGTCTTCGGTCGTCTCCGCTACTCAAAATCGTTGGTGCTACGTGCATGGCATCTTTGACACTCCGTGTACTTCACACGAGGTTTGCGGGTATTCTTACGCGATGGAACAAGAGACGTTTTGTGGGTCACAAGGAACTTGGACGTATAATTTCATAACCGGAGTTTCCGTCCCATCTTACAGTTACGAATGTGAGCCATGTGTCGGTTGCCTTCACAATCAATATTATTCATCTTCGCAAACCGTTAATGTGTCGAACCCGGGAATTGAACGCTATCCAATCGACGGTTCTTGTCCGGGAAAGTGCATGTACGTGCCGCCATCACCGCCGCCAGCCGCAAGTCCCCCCCCGTATGCTCCTCTTGCGGATAGTATTTTTTTAAATGCCATTACAACGTGCTTGGAGGTGGATCCAGTGTATGGAAATTGCGAACAAAATCCACATGGGCCGATATCAAATTGGGATGTCAGCGCCGTGTTGAACATGGATTTTGCATTTGCATCCCAAACTTCGTTTAATGGTGACTTGATGAGTTGGGATACTTCGTCGGTGACGAGTATGGGATCTATGTTTCTTAACGCATCCAGCTTCAACGGCTTGTTGTATACTTGGGACGTGTCTAACGTAGAAAGTATGCCGAGGATGTTTGAAGGCGCCAGTGCATTCAATACGCGTCTCAAGGAATGGGACGTGTCACGCGTAACTGATATGGGTAGTATGTTCAGATATGCATCCTCTTTCGACCAAGATTTGTCCGGGTGGTCAACGGGAAACGTGGTCTTTATGGGGCAAATGTTTGAATACGCAACATCGTTTGGATACTATTTCGAACAGTTTCGATTTGAGGTTGACCCAAGTGTCGTATGGGACACGTCGAATGTGGTGAACATGGAGTCCATGTTCAGGCACTGTTTGCATCTTTCTTCGGTCCCACATTATTGGGATGTTTCTAGTGTCACCTCGATGGCAAGAATGTTTGAAGGAGCGGACAATTTTAGGCCCGAAGCTTTTGCATCCTGGGATACTTCGAGCGTGACGGATTTTTCGTATTTGCTTGCGATGAATGATCCACAGTCTAGTTACTATTGGGGTAGCGAAGGCACATGGCTCAGTTATTTTCGCATGAGTAATGTTCATTCTTGGGATGTCTCTTCTGCGAAAACATTGGAGGGAATGTTTTACAACAACCAACGAAACTTTAACGGCGGCGTATCGAACAACGAACTCATGTATTGGGACGTTTCAGGAGTAACAAATATGCGTGCCATGTTTTCCATGTGCTCAGAATTTGTCGGCACAAATTCAGGCATTGACGGATGGAATACTGCGAATGTGGAATTTATGGACGGAATGTTTCACGGGGCGGTGGCTTTTGCTGGTAGCCTATCGTCCTGGAACGTTGCACAAGTTAAATCGATGCAGGAAATGTTTCGTAACGCGACGACGTATAACGAAGATATCACCAGCTGGACCGTCTCTTCCGTAACCAACATGAGGTTTATGTTTCAAGATGCTGTTTCGTTTGGACAAAACATTGGCAGATTTTGGGATTTTATGGGCTTTGGTTCAAACGCCAATAATTTTGATCCAACGTTTCAAATGTTTGAAGGAGCGATGTTGTATAACAATATGTTTACATGCCAATTCGGTACTTTCGGTACCGATGGTCCTGATGAGGATATTATGTATTACCTGGATCCAAGGACGTGCGAGTATACGGCAGAGTACTCACCTCCAGCGCCGCCATCGCCGCCGCCGCCGCCGGCTATGCCTTCACCTCCGGCTATGCCTTCGCCGCCACCGTCACCATCACCGCCACCGTCGCCGCCTTCGCCGCCACCGTCACCGCCACCACCGAGCCCACCACCGTCGCCACCGCCGTCGCCACCGCCGAGCCCACCACCATTGCCGCCTCCGTCGCCGCCACCGTCGCCACCGCCGAGCCCACCACCAAGCCCACCACCACCTTCGCCGCCGTCGCCGCCACCACCACCATCGCCACCGCCGTCGCCACCGCCGACTCCACCACCGGCGGCTGCTGCAGTTGAGGCAAAGATGGAGCTCACAGGTTACTCTGTGGATGACTTTCGACAAGAGCAGCAGACTATGTTCATTAACGCGATGGCGTCTCTTTTAAACGTTTCACCCGGCGCTATTGAGATCTTGCGCGTTAAGGCCGTAGAACAGGGAACAAGACGAAGAAGAAGAAACACTTTGGCGGCTACCAATAGCAGCGTTGCAGTAGAATTCAAAGTAGAGTTGACGTTTTTTGAGGAAACCGAAACAGTCAAGGAATCTTTGGTCACGACCGATCCCGAAAAGATCACCGAGATCAAAACAAAGCTGACCGATGAGGGTTTGACGAACGTGGAAGATATTGTCCCCCCAACGGAGACAAACTTTGTTGCGTTGGCACCTCCACCATCGCCGCCGCCACCACCTTCACCACCACCGCCGCCATCACCGCCACCGTCGCCACCGCCGCCACCGCCGTTGCCACCGCCGTCGCCACCGCCGTCGCCACCGCCGAGCCCACCACCATTGCCGCCTCCGTCGCCGCCACCGTCACCGCCTTTGTGTGGAAACGGAGTCATAGACGATGGGGAAGAATGCGATGATTTTTCGAACATTCAAGATGGTGATGCCGGTTGCTCGCCGACGTGTGTCGTCGAAACTGGCTTTCAGTGCGAATATAACGAAACGCTTGGATCGGTTTGTTCTTGTGCTAACGCGGCAGGCACGTGGGCATCGGTCGATACGATGTGCGTTGATATTACGGTTTGCCCATTTCCTCAACGCTGTCCTGGATCTGGATCGACATGTACCGAGGGTGCAAATGGTACCGCTTGTTATACGTGCTCGGAAAATTATTATCGCAAGGGTGATGCGTGCGCACCGTGCGGAGATAACTACGCCATGTATGGCGTTGGCGCGTTAGGTATTATCGGTTTAGTACTCATCGGTGTAGGGGCGGCTGACACTTTGGACTCAGTCTCAACTTCAGCTCTGAGATCAGTGTTTAACACGATACAATATTTATCTGTGAGCTTGAATTTGAGCTTTGAATGGCCTGGACCGGTTCTAGACGTCGCCGATTGGTTCGCTTCCTTTAATTTTGGTATACAAATTTTCGCTCCCGAGTGCATCACCGGTTTCGATTGGACAAAGGTTTTTTGGGGAGGCGTCGTGGGTGCTCCCGTCATGATATTTGGCACCATATTTTGCGCGTTAAATTTTGCTAAGTTGCAGTACAAACTCATGGTGCGATCGATTCGCCACGACAAAGAACTAGGATATTACTTCAAAGGAAAGTTTGGCGCTATGATCGGACACAAAAAAAACTGCATCAGCTGGGACGGCGACAAGGTTTTGTACGCGCTGCACAAGAAGTATAAGGTACTCGCTTCTTTTCGAAAATTCTTCGGTCTTTGCATGACGGTCATATACTTACCGGTGATTAATCTGTGTTTGCAAGCTTTTGACTGCTACGATGTTGGAAGTACCAGAGTCTTATCTGCTGACGCGAAAGTTGACTGCGACTCTGAGACGCACATATTTGTCCAATCTGTTGCCGGTATTGTTGGTTGTGTTGTAGGTATAGGCATACCATTATTTGTTTTGCTTCGCGTCAGACACATCCGCGTGCGCAATAAATTGGACGATAACCGCGTTCTTGACGCCGCAGGTGCGTGGTATGAGGTATTTCGTCGCCCTGCTACAGATGCTCTAGAAATCGTCAATAGAAAGGTGACGAAAACTAGGAGAAAGAAAAAATACGGATACTTCGAGGCAGCTTTGGCTCGACTCACCGGCCAACGGATGAAAAAGACGACAGTCTACGGTGGCGGGCCTGCAGACGGAGAAGAAGAAGAAGAAGAAGAAGAAAAGATGAGACGAGGGGAAGATTCTGATGGAAAAGCGGTTGAAAAAACGTTCGATGCAAAATCGTTTCGAATTAAGTCCCGTGAGACGGTCTTCGAAGAAACGAAAAAGGCAAAAACTACGGAAATGCAAATAAAACCGCAACTGGAGAAAATTAAAACCATGGCAAAATCCTTAGAGAGACAAAATCTCTCAAACGGACCGAACGCTGAAAATGAAGTGTACACCATTGCGTCGCTTTTTGCCGTTCACTACATGACTATTGAACTCGCGAATAAGTTGATTGTCGTACTTCTCGCGCAGCAAGCTGGGGGTGGCGAAATTTCTGGTGCCTTGATGCTTCCCATCTACGCTGGAAATGCGTTCTTAGTTTACTTCATTCAGCCTTGGAGAAGAATCACGGTGTCATTTGGTCCGATTCGCGTCCGGAACGTTATGAACAGAGCAGACGTGATGAACTTTTGCGGTCAAGGGCTTGTGATTATCATCGCCTTTGCATTAGATGGTTCGCAAGCCGAAACGGGGACCGTTTTAGTCTTGTGTTTAGTCGGCATTTTAACCTTATTGCGCACATTTGTTTTATTCTCCATGATATACGAAAAGGTTAAGCAAAAACTGAAGAAAACGGAAGCTTCGTTTAACGAGGACCCGGTTGGAGCTAGAAAAGCTGCAGCGGATCAATTCTACGCGATCGCAACCTCTGCGCAGTTAGCCGAAGTTGGTCTTTTCGTTTACAAATTTGAAACGGATGTGAATCGACGTCGTGCAGTTGGTCGTCTCGAGGAATGCAGGGAATATCTCCTGCATCGCGCAGAACGGTGCAAGGAAAGGCACGCGAATAATAAAAGAGCGCTCATGATGATGACAAAGTCCGTTTCAGAAAGAATCGAATCATTGCAACCTCCGCCACCTCCAAAAGAAGACATGGAAAAGTTGTTGAGAGAAGCAGAAAAACCTGCGATGCATGCCGGAGATTTGATCGAAAAGCATTCAGAAGGGGAATTCCTCGTCCCGACGACCAGGATTTTACACGAAGCAATCGTATCGTTCACGAAATCCACGAGAAGATGTGAAAATTTGGCCCGCGTCTACGCCGATTGCGAGATGATTAATGAACTATACTCCGTCTCATGCGACATTAAACGATTTTCGTACGATGCCGCCCAACTCTCTTTGAAGTTTGGGTACGTTGAAGCTTTGAAATATGAGGAGCGCGTGATGGAAGTTACAAACAAAGAAGCTGTCATCTCCATGCGTCGCGAAAGCTTTGAAGGTTTCCTCAGCGCTCTGCAGAATATTGAAAGTTTATCACAAGCGCACGACAATGATCTCATGGAAATCATTGAACTCGTTGAACACGATGTGCCTTCGACGGACAGAGCGCTGGCGGATGCCTGCATAGAAAGCTTAACGAGGAATTTCGTGAACTCAAAAGTGAAAGCGACCAGAAATCTGAAAGACAACTGGATCTCATGGATCCCCTATTTGGAGCGTGCACAATTTTCAAAAGCTGTAAACGATACGCTCCAAAAAGAGAAGCAGCTCGCTGCAGCTTTGAAACAAAACGATAAGTTTGGTGCAAAACGCATCGAGCAAACGCTCGACGTCGAGCTCAACGCTTACGTCGCGGACTTGGAGGCAAAGATTGTTCTATTGTCGGAATTCGAATGTTCAGATGTGTGCGATCAAGTGAAGAACGCTGCAATTAGAGTGTACACGGATAAAATAGCTTCCGCTCGAAATCCCAGAAATGGCATTCGAGCGCAAGCAAAACCGGGATGGACCGATGCCATTGGAGACTTTTTTTCGGCCTTCGGAGGAAACCAAACACAAAAGAAAAGAGAAGAATACATCCCCGAATCTTTGCGAGAATAAAGAGGGGATGAGGCTGCGCGCGCGTGTTCTTATTATTATTTATTGTTATTTATTTTTTTATATTTATATATCAAAACTAAGTATGGTACCTAGGTCTCTCTCTAGTCTCTTCTCTCTAGTCTCTCTCCCTCTTTGTCGCTGTCGTCAATCCCATACCTTCACTTTTCCATCCCAACTCCCCGTCGAGACTCTGGAAGCTAACAATGGATGCCAGTCTAAAGTAATGCAAACCTTATCGTGAGCCTTAAATGTCTTCATTTTCCGACCCGTTTTAAAGTCCCAAAAGAAGAGGCGTCCGTCGCCATCGCCGCTCGCCATGTATTTACCATCGTCAGGAGAAAAAGCAATTTCACACGCGAATCCAGCGTTTTGATGCCCCATGAACGACTTGTTCCTTTTTTCGCGGAATCGATCTTTTGTGCTATAAATTTTGATCGAGTTATCTAACGATTGACAGGCTAAATAATCGCCACCCGGATGCATTTTAGTTGATGGCATCGAGTGCATCAAAGGATCTGCGACGTATTTCATCGTCACCGGAATGCCAAACTCCCAAGCTCTGAGCGTCTTGTCATCTGAAGTTGATGCGAAACGTTTCCCGCCGTCGCAAAAAGCAATCGAATTCACCCCACCCAAGTGTTGATCGTATTCTTGAACCACATCCCCGGATTGCATGTCGTATTGCACTATTTTCTTATCGCTTTGACCGACGAGTAAAATGTTCGACTTTTGTGGATGGAAAGCTAAACACAGAGGCGTTTTACCAGATGAAACCGTGCGCACCACGGCTCCAGTTTCCGTATCCCAGAGACGTACTTTATGATCCCAACCGCACGTTGCAAACATCGATCCATCGTTCGGAGTAAAGCGCCCCGCTTTGATCGCTTTCACATGACCCGTGTACGATCTGAGAAGCTTAAATTTATTGTTTTCATCGCCAGAGTCCCATATTTTCGCAACGCCTTCCATCCCGCACGTGAGCAAAACGTGACCCGAGTTCGGGAAAAATTCGAGATGCGAAACGCCTTTGCCGTGTGCGATCCATTGTTTCGTCACTTTCTCAGGCATGTAACATCTATCACTCCGAGATTTCAACGCCTTAGGTTTTGCCAACCACGATGACCCGTCGTATTTGAATTCTTCTTCTCCGTGGAACTTGGTCTTGGCCGCTTGCTGTCTTCTTTTCAACTCAACTTCGTCCGCGTCTTCGTCGCCTCCTTCTTTATTTTTGTTCTTTCCCGCGGCACAGACCACGTCGTCGTCGTCTCTTCCTACATCCCCCAATTTACCTCTCGCCTTTCGTTTCGCGTCGTTTCTTTTCGCGTGCCATTCCAAGTACTCTTTTTGTTCGCGAGAAAGTTCGGATTTTTTCATCACGTCTCGTTTTGGCCCCGGGCTTTTAGCCCACGCGCCGTTAGTATCCCCGATCCCATCGCCCTCGTTACCATCATCGCCAATACCACCGAAAGAGGCTGCCACTTCCATCAACGCTTCGTTTCGTTTTTCCTGGCGTTCTTTCTTTGTCATGTCATACACCGTCTTTGCACTCCAATTACTGTTATCATTATTATTATTATTATTATTCGTCGTCGCAGATTTCCCGCTCACACTTCGGTCTCCTCCTCCTCCTCCTCCTCCTCCTCCTCCTCCTC
>MDTG01333639.1_pt1 | contig 11659 bp, 7 predicted proteins | sample 811421 | NCBI WGS metagenome assembly MDTG01 (sample SAMN05326645, study PRJNA326480) | marine metagenome | isolation source: seawater | place: Pacific Ocean: South East | collected 2011
AAAAGAAAGTTTTTAATATTTATATATAAAGTATGGAATTATGAAAGCAAAAGATTTAGCACAATTATTAGAAGTAATCGTTAGAAAGGTAGTTCGTGAAGAACTAAAACCTATTTTATCTGAGGTTAAGAAATCTCAAAAACCGATTATAAAAGAAATAAAATCTAAAAAGGTTGAAGTAGACCCATTGGATATTGATATGAGAAAGATTCTAGCAATAGAAGAGAATAAATCTAAACCTAAACCAAAAAAGTTTATGAAAAATCCATTGTTGAATGAAATGTTAAACGAAACACATGAAAGTGGTGAGTGGAGAAGTATGGATGGAACATTTGAATCTAATCAAGCTCAAGGATTTATGCATGGTGGTTCTCAAACAATAGCACCAACGCAAGATATTGATGGTAGACCTGTTGATACAAATAACGAACAAGTAGCAGCGGTAGCAGGAGCTATGACAAAAGATTATTCTGCTTTAATGAAAGCAATTGATAAGAAAAAAGGAAGATAAGTAGATGGCTAAGCAGCGTAAAGAATATTTTTATAATCCAATCGATTTCAACAAAGATGTTGCGGTTGGTATTAAGCTGCCGTTTGGAAAAAAGAATGGTTTGTTTTCTCAAAGTTATACAACAGAAGAACAAGCTATTTCAAATTTAAAAAACTTATTATTAACTAGAAAAGGTGAAAGACCGTTTCAGCCAGAATTTGGTTCTGATGTATATTCACTATTATTTGAAAACATGTCATTAGACTTAGATGATAGATTAAAAAATACATTATCTGCTGATATAAGATTTTGGTTACCTTACATAGTTATTGATAACATAGATGTTGAAATTGAGCATGATAGAAATTTTGTAAGAATCGAATTAAGGTTTAGAGTAACTGAGCAAGGTGCTAATAAACAAATAATATTGTTCATAGATGCCGAAGGGGCAGTAATAGAATAGGTTTAAAGATATGGCAAACAAAAAGAAATCAGATTTAGTACAAAAAGATGTATCGTTAATCGGTAGAGATTTTGGTGAATTTAGAAAAAACTTAATTGAGTTTTCTAAAAACTACTTCCCAAATACTTATAACGATTTTAACGAAGCATCTCCTGGTATGATGTTTATGGAAATGGCATCATATGTTGGTGATGTATTATCATTTTATACGGATACACAATTAAGAGAATCATTATTAAGTACAGCAGAAGAAAACGCTAATTTATTTAAAATAGTAAACTCATTAGGATATAAACCAAAAAATATTATTCCAGCATCAGTAAATTTAGATGTATTTCAATTAGTACCATCAATTGGAAGTGGTGATAACGTAAGACCTGATTATGATTATGCTATGACATTGAATGAGGGAATGATTGTTGGTTCAACAGATTTTACTGATGTAGAATTTACAACAATAAGCCAAGTTGATTTTTCATTCTCATCTTCATTTGAACCAACCGATGTAACAGTTTATCAAGTAGATGAATCTACAAATGAACCAGTATACTATCTTCTAAAAAAGAAAGTAAGAGCTACAAGTGGTAAAGAAAAAACAAAAGAATATACATTTGGTACACCAAAGATTTATGATAAAATAAAATTAGAAGAAGAAAATTTAGTTAGAATAAAATCAATTTACGATTCCGATGGTGATTTATGGACTAGAGTTCCTTACTTAGCACAAGATACTGTATTTGAACAAATAGATAACAATGAAGATAACTCAACTGAACTTCATCTTTATAGTGGTGATACACCATATCTCTTAGAACTTAACAGAGTTCCTAAAAGGTATGTAACAAACTTTGAAGATGATGGAGTAATGGCTATTGGGTTTGGAGCAGGTATTTCAGCAAATGCAGATGAAGAAATAATTCCAAATCCTGATAATGTAGGTTCTGGCTTATATACAGAAGCACAGAATTTAGATTCATCCTTAGACCCATCAAACTTCTTATACACAAAAACATATGGAGTAGCTCCATCTAATACAACACTTACAGTTAAATATATAGTTGGTAATGGAATAGCAGATAATGTTCCAGCTAAAGATTTAGTAAATGTATTAGCTAGTACATCAGTATTTAAAAATGAAATAAACTTAAATGATAATGTAGTATCATTTATAAGACAATCTGTAGCTTGTTCAAACCCAAACCCAGCGGTTGGTGGTAAAACAACTGAATCAGAAGAAGAAATTAGACAGAATGCGATGGCATTCTTTGCAGCACAAAATAGAACTGTAACTAGAGAAGATTATGTAATGAGATGTTATGCACTTCCACCACAATTTGGTTCAGTAGCAAAAGCATTCTTAGTTCAAGATTATCAATTAGAAAATAAAAAAGCTGATGGACAATTTATAAATACAGAAATTCCAAATCCATTAGCATTGAATCTTTATACATTAGGGTATGATAATCAAAAAAACTTACAACCATTAAATGATGCAACTAAATATAATTTAAAAAATTACATTTCATACCATAGGTTATTAACAGATGCAGTTAATATTAAGGATGCACATATTGTTAATATTGGTATTAACTTTGAAATTATAGTTTTACCTGAATTTAACTCTAATGAAGTTTTACTTAGAGCTATAGATAGATTGAGAGAATATTTTGATATTGATAATTGGAGAATCAATGAACCAATTAACTTATCTAAAATATATGTTGAAATTGATAAAGTAGATGGTGTTCAAACTGTAGTACGACCTGATAACCAAGGAGTAGGTGGGTTACAGATTACAAATAAATTTAATGGAAACTATTCACCAAATAAATATAGTATTAGAAATGCAACTAAAGGTGGTGTTATATATCCACCGAAAGATGCAGCTATATTTGAAGTGAAATTCCCAAATCAGGATATTAGAGGACAGGTAATAACCCAATCTTTCTAAAAGAGGAAACACTATGATTTACAGAATATACGGACAAAAAGATTCTACGATTTACGAAAACAATACTCGTAAACAGCAAAATACAGGCCTTGATGAGATATTAGAAGTTAGTAAAATCTTTGATGAGGAAACTCAATCAAATTTTATTGGTAATAGTAGAATACTTTCACAATTTGATTTAACATCAATATCAGCATCAATAGCTGAAGGTGAAATAGTAGACCCTAAGTTTCAATTAAACTTAACCTCAACTCAAGCTGATGATGTTTTAACTGAATACACATTAGAAGTATATCCTGTTTCTCAAAGTTGGAGTGAGGGTTCAGGTCAATATAATGCTAATCCAATTAATAAAGATGGTTCAAGTTGGGAAAGAAGAACCTTAGATTCTGTATGGCCAACAACAATCGCACAAGTATTTAATGGTAAATCAGTAAAAACAATTCCAACTGAGGGTGTTGTATTATATGAAGGTTTTACTAACGGAAGTGGTTCGGCATTTTTAACTGAATCAATTAATGACTTCAATGGTAATACTCCATTCGCATTAATTGAAAATGAACAACTAATAATATCAGCATCTAACTTCGCAGGAACAACATTGGTATTTCCAGCGTATCTTCAAAACGGAATAAACTATGGAGTACAATTCCAAATAGACCCTGCCTCATTTGATGATGTAGCATTTAGAATAAAAGACCCAAATGGTGTTATAAAAACTGAAGGTGATTATGCTGGTATGGTTGGTGCTATAACGGCATCATCTACTCAATCATTTGATTTAGCTGCTACAGTAACTGGAGACCACGAATTAAGATTTACTTTTTTTGATGGAAGTGGAGATGGTACAACTACAACAGGTTCATTTGATGAAATTTATGTTTACCAAAAAGAAGGTAACTTAATAGTGTGGGATACATTCACTCAAAACGAAGGAAACTTTAAATTAAGAAATGTTGTTAAAGATGCATTTGATGGTACATCTGAAGTTAGAATGTTCGCATCAGAATCTAAACTAAATTTATATTCACATAAAGGTGGTGGTGATGCACAATATTCAGTAAATTTACAAAGTGGTTTAAATTATCAAGTATCATCTTCTATTACTCCTAATGATTATGGAGCTATAGGATTTACAATATATGATGCCGATGGATTAAATATGACAAATGGTGTTACTAACCTAACCTCATCATATGTAGCTGCAGCAACACAATCAATATCATTCACGCCATCTAAAACAGGTGATTATATATTTGCTTATACATATTACAATACAAGTTCTAATGCACAAAGTGCATCATTGGATGATTTTAAAATAACATATTCAGGTTCATTAGATGCACCAGCTCAATCAGAAGCTTCATATATAAAAAATGTTGGTGGTGGTACGTGGTACACATCATCAATTAGTAATACAAAATATTCTCAAACATTTACAAAGAAAACAATTGATTTAAAAGTGGGTGTTAGTGATTATGTTACTGATTGGATAAGTGGTTCTAGACCAAATAATGGATTTATCATTAAAAGAAATTTTGCAGCTGAGACTGGTTCTATAAAATATGGTTCATCTAAGTTTTTCTCAAACGATACACATACTATCTATGTACCTACCTTAGAAGTTAGATGGGATGATTCGGCATTCGCAACAGGTTCACTAAATCCACTTACATCAGATAATATAACTCTATATCCAAAAGATTTAAAATCAGAATATAGAGAACTTTCTAAAGCTAAGATACGTTTGATTGGTAGGGAATCATATCCTCAAAGAAGTTTTGCAGATTCAAATCCATATACTACGATTAAATATCTACCTCAAACTACTTATTACCAGGTTAGAGATGTTGAAACAAATTTAGTTTTAGTTCCTTATGATACAACTTATACAAAGGTAAGTTGTGATTCGACTGGAAACTATTTTAATTTTTGGTTTAATACTCTTCAGCCAGAAAGATTCTATCAATTTGAATTTAGAGTTGATAATGCTAGTAGTAAACAATACTTTGATGGGTATGTATTTAAAGTGGTAAGATAATGGCAGCACAAGAAACAAACATAACAACCGAAAATCAGGTTACATATCGTGATGTAAAAAGAAATACATCCAATCAAATTGTGTCTTATACATTGAATGAGGATGATGCTAGAGAGTATGGTGTTCACAAATTAAAAGCAGTAACAACTAAATATAATATAAGAAATTATAATAAAACAGTTGGAGAACTTTCGGGTGAACTTAAAACACCATTTCCTGATATTCCATTAGAGATTATTAATCAAAACTTTATTGATGAATCAAAAATATATGTTAATGGTGTAAGTATAAAAGCAAGCTCATTAGATCCTGATTTTGAAGATGTATTTAGTGGTAAATATGAGTTAACGACGGGCGCACCATCTCGAATAACTAATCACGGAGGTGCTGGGGAAAGATATAATAACGCTCACTATAGTGGTTATAGCACTTATACAGGTAGAGGTTTTCCTGCATCTGGTCCTGATGAAAGAGATGATAATATGACTAAAGCATATACTGAAGGATATCTCATAGGTTCTGGATATAAATCAATCGAATGGGATTCAATTGCATTCGGACCACCATTACAACGAGGTGGATATAGAATTACGCAAGAACTAATTGATTCAGGTAAAGATTTAAACTTCCATGCTATTGTATCATATCGTGTTATGGGTGGGCAAGCTGGAACATTAACTGATGTTAAAACAAAAATAGCTAGAGTAAGAGCAGGTTATACGGGCGGTTCAAGTTTAAGAAATGAAATTTCAAACGATAGAAGGACTGGTTATTTAAGACATAACATTTCATATGATTTAGTAAATGCAGATATGGTGGTTGGTGATTTAATTCAAGTTCAAACAGAGATGAGTGGAGAACCTTACAGAGATAATTTTATACGTGGTGATAGATGTCTTTTTGAAGTTACATTAACAGACCCATTAGATGACCCAATCGATTGGGGACCAGCTCAAGAAGATGACAATTATACTGAAGCTGAAGAATCAAATGATACAAGAATGGATTAAAGGAATAGTAAATGTCAATAGATAGATTTCAAAATAAAGATATTATAGTAAGTTCGAAAGTTCCTATTGAAAATGTCAAAACGTTTTCGTTAACTGATGCCTCAAATTTAAGTTCTATAAATTACCCATTAATAATATCAGATTTAACAACAATGGGATTACCATCGATGGAATCTCACATATATTCTGCTGATTCTTTAGTAAGTTCAAACTATACTAATTTAGAATATTCATTAAATACTATTGATGCAGATACTAATATTGATTTTATTCTGAAACCTGAAAGGGATGTTAGGCTTGGTGTTCAAGATGATGGATATTATAGTATATGTTATAATTTTGTAAAACCATTAACTGGTGAACTACGAATAATAAACGTTTCAGCTGATGGAACGGAAGTAGAGTTAGAAGTAGCTAATGAAGATGCACTCTTAAAGTTACAATCATTATATAACAGAATTAACTTAAACCCAACTCCAGAAGATACAGAAGTAAACTTAGGTTTAAATTTTGAAAATAATGATATAGCAATAATTACAGATGTTAGTTTTTACAACAACCCAAGAGTAGGTGAGACTGTTGAAGATGTACCTCATCCAACAGGCGAATTTCCTGATAATTCAAATAATCCAGATAATGCTACATTCTTTTCACCATCACTTGATAGTAAAGGTGATAATCATTGGATTGAATTTTACAACATTAAAAGACCAAATATTTTCGGATACCCAGTATATCAAAATACAGGAAGAAGTGCTAAATTTAATTTAGAAATAAATGCTGAGGGTTCTATAGAATTTAAAATTGAAAGAGAAGCACCTCAAGATGGCCAATCAGAAGGTAACCCAAAATACTACTATGATTCTGATAATTTAGCAGGATTTGATGTTCCAGAAGATAGAGTATATCCATTACCAAATGGTGAATATTATGATAATCCACCTATTAGTACTTATAATAAAAGGCGTTCAAATATTCAAAAAACCACAAAGGTTAGATATTATAATGAGAGCTTCGCAAATCCAAATTCATTTAGAACAGTATGTTTAAAATTATACAAACCATTAAAAGATGGGTTACAACCATTAATTTGTAGAATTGATGAGATACTAAGAGAATCATATATTGAGAGAGTATTAACATATGCAGAACAATCATCTGAAGAACAACCATATTTTTCTTATCCTAATTTTAAAATAGATTCAGGCAATTATGGTAAATCACAAGGAACTGATGTTAAAAGTTGGAATGATTTATTAGATACAAACTTATCAACATCACAACAAATAATTGATAAATATATTAGTGGTTCGTTTGGTGGAGTTAAATTAAATATTGATTATACACATTTTAAAGATTTTGTGAAATATTCATCAGCTGTAGAAAGAGTAAACAATCTTAAATATAAATTAACTTTAGTAGAATCGTTTGATGCAAGAATAAAAACATTAGAATCAGTAAGTGGTTCAGAGGCCTTAACAAACATATCACAATCAATAGTTCGTAGAGATAATGTTGTTAGTGGAATGGATGGATGGGAAAGATGGATGTACACCGAATCAACAGGTTCTTTATATACTCATTATAGTTCTTCCGCATTTCCATTAGAACCTTGGCCTAAACAAAGTACATATCCAAATGTTAATTATAGTGTAACTTCCTCAGAAGCAGAATCACATTACAATGGATTAATAGATTCAGCAAGTATACATGATTCTCTTAATGATGCTAGATTAACAAAAGTAGTTCCATCAGCAATAGTTGAGGACCCGTTAAATAAAGAATATGTTTTATTTGTAGATATGATTGGGCACCATTTTGATATAACTTGGTCTTATATAAACGCACTAACATCTATCAACGAAAGAGAAGAACATCCTTACGATGGAATGCCAAATGAACTTCTTTACGATGTTGCAAAATCTATGGGTTGGAAACTAACACATGGTAAAGATACATCAAACCTTTGGGAGTTTGGATTAGGAACTGATAAATTTGGTAATGTACCTAATAGTGGTTCACTTCCATCTAAACCACACGAACAAATTAATAATGAGATTTGGAGAAGAATTGTAAATAATATTCCATATCTTCTAAAAACAAAAGGTTCGGCTAGAGCAGTTAAAGCATTAATTGCTACATATGGTATTCCTCAAACATTCTTATCTATTAGAGAATATGGCGGGCCTGTTATAGATACTAAAGTTAGACCATATTGGGAGCACGATAGATTTGTTTACCATTTAAGAATGGATAACGATAATTTCATTACAGTTCCTTGGGATAAGATTACAGATATAGACCCAACAACATATGCAGTTAACGACCCAAACCCTATTGATGTTATAGAACTTCAACTTCAACAAAATCTAAATAGAGATACTGGTATTATTCGTAAGGAAAAAGATTTCGCAGTATTATATGAATCTACTTCAAGCGCTGCTGAGTTTTCAAATGGAAATATACATTTCTATCTAAGTGGTAGTAGTGGTTACAAATCAGCATCTATTATGAATGTACCTATCTTTGATTCTAAAATGGCTACACTTATAGTAGAAAGAGAAAACTCTGTAGATGATATAACAAAAGATAATGTATATAAATTACAATATAGAAAAAATAGAAAAGATAGAATATCAGTAAGTAAATCAGCAAGTATTTCAATTGATGGTTCAACCGAATCATCTTATAACGCAGCTTGGACAGGGAGTGGTGAGGTTCAGTTTGGTAGAGCGTTTGGAAATCAAACTGGAGCTCCATCATTATGGGGTGATACAAATACAATGAGTGGTTCGATACAAGAAATAAGATATTGGGCAGAACAACTTAAAGATATTGTTATTGATGAACATACATTATCAAGAGAATCATATCATGGTAATGCAGTTACCTCATCTTATTTTGATTTAAAGTTTAGATTTATTCCTGATTCTAATTTAAAAACAATTACTAATCCTGATTCACACCCATCATCACATCCTAACCAACAAATAACAGGTTCAGAAAATGGTTCTCATTTAACTGCATCTTTATTTAATTTTGAAAATGATGATTTAATTGGAGTAACTGAAGAATATTATACAAAAGTTCCATCGGCTGGTGCTAATAATATTATGAACAATAAAGTTAGAACCGAAGAAAATAGTTTAACAGGTATATTAGACCCAGACCAAAAGAAAGAAAAATCACAATACGATTCAGCGCCTGTTGATTCAAATGTAGTTGGTGTTTACTTAGCTGCAACTAAAATGTACAATGAAGATATATACAATCATACTGGATATTTTGATATTGATGATTACATTGGTAATCCTGATTCTAGAGCAGGGTTTACAGAACAAAATGAAGAATTAGATTATATTCGTAGACAAGTATTTAAAAAGTACTCATCTAAAAATCTAATAAATAGTACGATAGATATTTTGGCTAAATATGATATGGCGGTATTTGAACAAATCAGACAAACAATGCCTGCTAGAGTTGATTACAACTCTGGTATTCTAATTGAACCACATATCTTAGAAAGACCTAAAGCTAAATCATTAACAAAGGTAACACAAACACGACCAATGTATTCTACAACCATAGCAGCTATAGATAGACCTGTTACGGCATCACATCATTTTTTACAAACAGAGATTACAAACTCATATTCTTTATCTGCAGAAAGAAAACAATTTGAAACGGAAATTTCAGAATCAATTTATACTTTATCAGCAGAAAAACCTGATTACGATACAACAATAGATACAACGGCTACTAGAATTATAACATCACAAAAAGATGATGTAGAAGATTTAGGTAATCCAAAGTTAGGTGATATGTATGCGCCAGCTAAGTACAAATATATAATACTAAATTATTCATCAGCTGCAGATGTGGGGTATGGATATGGGTGGACTACTGGTTCTAATGGATATTGGAATTATGATATACTTGCAAAAAATATATCAACTCATAGACCTGCAAAATACGCACAACGAACAAAATTATTTTATTCCTCTGAGTTATCAGCTTCATTAGGATTACCAAGCTCATCATCATTAGAACCATCTGAAGTAACAACTGATAATTTACCATTAGCAGTTGCTAATCTAAGATATTTAGGATGTAAGATGACATCGGATTCTTTAACAACAAATTCACCCGATACACCTGATGGTAAGCCGGTAATAGAAATATTTAAGGCAGACCCTAATGTATTGATAAAAACTTCTCAAACAGCAGATGAAGGTAATTTGGATGTAGATTCAGGAACTGGAATTGCAACACTGGATATTGGTGATTTGATAGTTGATGATGAACTTTATTGGAAAAGATTGCAAGAGTATAGAAGAGAAGTTAGAGAGTTTAGACGTAAAATTGAAAAACTTATTAGTATTGAACAAGAACGTGTTAAGAAAGCTCAATTTAGAGAAAGTGAAGAAAGAAAGCGTAGAGAAATAGAATTAGATAGACGTAAAGAATTTAATATCAAAAATAACTTTAACGGATAATTATTAATATGGCACGTAAACGAAATATAAAATTTAGAGATTTAAGAACTTCTTCTAAACGAAGACCAAAATCAATGCAAGATTTTCTCTTAGAACAACGCTTAGCGCAAGTTTTAAATGCGCCTGTTAAAGAAGCTGAATCTACTATAATAAAAGATATTATTAAATCTCCTGAAAAAGAAGTAAAGACGGGGCAGTTATTAGATGATAATATCAAAATTGATGATAGTGACAAAGTATCAGCAGATGTATTATTGGATATTCTAAAATCTCCGATAGCCACAGAAAAACCAAAACCTATAGTAATTGATGTAGCTACTTTAGCGGCAGAAGAACAACGAAGATTATTTGAAGAAGAAAGAGAACGTAGAAAGATTGAAGATGAAAGATGGGCTGATATTACGCAAGGGTTTGAAGATGAAGCACAACGTAGACTAGATTTTAAAAAAGAAATACAATTATTGAAGTTAGAGTTTGATTTATATCTAAAAGAAAAGTATCCTGATATTGTAGGTGATAAATCTATCAAAACAAAAGAAGTAGAATCTACAAAAACTACTATTAGAAACTTAGTAGATGCTCAAACAATACAGAGAAATAGTATTAAAGAAAGAATGGTAGCTCGTATTGAAAAAGAAAAATTAAGAAAAACAAAAGAAGATGGGTTTATCATAAATAAAAAAGAAGATTTATTAGTATCTACTTTTTTAGAAGAAGAGATAGTTATAGAACAACAGGAAAAGAAAGATAGAAATCCAGAGTTAGATGGATTAAATTCTGTTGAAAAACAAATTAAAGATATGAAACTAATGGAAAAGAAATTGGGTAGACCAATTATTCCACATAGAGATATTATCGAAAGTGAGGAATCAGATTTTGATACAGATACCGAAACTGATTCTAATGATATACTTATTAGAGAAGGTGGTGAAACTCCTTTCGAAAATTATAAAGAACGAAGAGAACCATTAGAGAGACTTAGGAAATCATTAAATGGTGAAGATACCGAAGAAGATTTCATTGTGAAGCAGGATAAATTAGATAGAAAAAGTGGTATATAATAGAAAATTTAAAAAGTTAGTGTAAAAATATATTTTTTCATATTTATATAAGAAAACAAATTGTAAAAGGGTATAACAAATGGGATATTTAGATAATTCATCAATAACAGTAGACGCTATTCTAACAAAGAAGGGTAGAGAGTTATT